>Ga0182739_1001620_pt1 | contig 22936 bp, 16 predicted proteins | sample eDN5th30CBELigBY_FD_128873 | JGI IMG/M metagenome (GOLD analysis project Ga0182739, IMG submission 128873) | Enriched backyard soil microbial communities from Emeryville, California, USA - eDNA 5th pass 30_C BE-Lig BY (version 2) (version 2) | ecosystem: Environmental > Terrestrial > Soil >...
GCGTATTGCACCGCCATGTGGCCCAGCCCGCCGATGCCGGAAATCACCACCCAGTTGCCCGGGCGCGTGTCCGTCATCTTGAGGCCCTTGTAGACGGTGACGCCGGCGCACAGCACGGGCGCGATGTCGACGAAGCTGACGTTCTTGGGCAGCAGCCCGACGTAATCGGCGGCGGCCAGCGCGTATTCGGCGAAGCCGCCGTTCACGGAGTACCCCGCGTTCTGCTGCTGTTCGCACAGGGTTTCCCAGCCGCCCAGGCAGTGTTCGCAGTGGCCGCAGGCCGAGTAGAGCCAGGGGATGCCGACCCGGTCGCCTTCCTTCACGTGGGTAACGCCGGCGCCCACCGCCACCACATGGCCGACGCCTTCGTGGCCGGGAATGAAAGGGGGATTGGGCTTGACGGGCCAATCGCCCTCGACCGCATGCAGGTCGGTGTGGCAGACGCCGCAGGCTTCGATCTTCACCAGGAGTTCGCCCGGACCGGGGCGGGGCACCGCCACTTCTTCGATCGCGAGAGGCTTGCCGAATGCGCGTGCAACTGCTGCCTTCATGGTCTTGTCCATCACTACCTCCGAAGTCTGATCAAGTTGACTATCCTCGAACGCGTGCGGTTTCCCGACCATGATTTATATCAATATGGGGGAGGGGCCGGGCAGCCGGAAACGTGTGGTTGCAGAATGGCGGACAGAGCCGCCCGGACTCCACCCGCCGCTTCGCCTTGCCCCGGCGGCGCCAAACGGCGTACAGTGACTCACTGACTCACGGCCGCCCCGGCCCAGGCGGGCTTCTTGCCCCACGCTCCAGGGATATTCCATGTGTGAAATCTTCATCCGCGCCAGCGAGCAGTCCTACACGCCCGAAGCCCGCTCCCTGCGCCTGCACGGCGTGGCCACCAGCCTGCGGCTCGAACGGCTGTTCTGGCAGGTCCTGGAAGAGATCGCCGCCCGCGACGGCATGCGCGTGACGCAATTGATCGAACGCCTGTACGACGAACTCATCGAATACCGCGGAGAGGCCGCCAATTTCACCTCCTTCCTGCGCGTGTGCTGCCTGCGCTACCAGCTTTTGCAGGCTGAGGGGCGCATCCCGCTGGACGCCGGCGTGCCGATCCGCTCGCTCAATGCCCAGGCCGTGCTGGAAGGCTTGCCTCCCTCGCTGTACGACGCCGAGCCGCTGCGTCCGAAGCGCCGGGCCGCCTAGCGAGTCCGATTCCGCCCCAGCCCAAAAAGAACAGGGCCCGATCAGATCGGGCCCTGCGTTTGTGCGGGAACGGCGAGGGCCGCTCAGCCGCCGGACTGGATCGAGGCCAGCGCCACTTCGCTTTGCACGATGCGGCGGATGCGCACGGCATCGCCGATGCGCGAGAGCTTGCCCTGGGAATCCAGCAGCACGATGGCCAGGTCGCGGCCATTGATGCGGGCCAGCATTACCAGGCATTCGCCGGCTTCGTTGATGTAGCCGGTCTTGGACACCTTGATGTCCCAGTCGGGCTTGCGCACCAGCAGGTTGGTGTTGCGGAAGGTCTGCGTGCGGTTGTTGATCTCGACCTCGTACTCCGTATCGGTGGAGTAGCGGTGGATCAGGGGGCGCTGGGACGCGGCGCGCAGCAGGCGCGCCAGGTCGTGCGGCGAGGAGACGTTGTCGCTGGACAGGCCGGTGGGCTCGATGAAGCGCGTGCTGGTCATGCCCAGCGACTGCGCCTTGGCGTTCATGGCGGCCACGAAAGCCGGCAGGCCGCCCGGATAGTGGCGGCCCAGCGCGTTGGCGGCGCGATTTTCCGAGGACATCAGCGCCAGGTGCAGCATGTCGCCGCGAGACAGCTTGGTGCCCACGCGCAGGCGCGAGGTGGTGTGCTTGAGGCCGTCGACGTCGTCGTCGGTGATCTCCAGCATCTCGTCCATCGGCAGGTTGGCGTCCACCACCACGACGGCGGTCATCAGCTTCGAGATGGAAGCGATGGGGCGCACCACGTTTTCATTCTTGGCGAAGATGACCGTGGAGGTTTCCAGGTCCTGCACGTAGGCGGTGCTGGAGCGCAGGGCCGCCGCTTCGGCGCGCGCGGAGGCGGCGGGCGGCGGCATGGCGGCGGCGCTGGCCGCGGCGGCCGTGCGCTGGGCGCGGGAGGGTTTGTTCGGCTTGCCGTTCTTGCCCGCGGCGCCCTTCTTGGGCGGGGTGCCCTTCGTGGCGACCTGCTTGCCGCCCTTGGGCGCGGCGCCTTTCTTGCCGGCCGAAGCCTTGGGCGGCGCCTTCTTGGCGGACGGAGCGGATTTCTTGGCGGAGGGAGGGGCTTTCTTGGCCGCTCCAGCGGCCTGTTTGCCGGAGCCGGCCTTGGCGGCCGGCGCTTTCTTGGCTTGTTGCGCCTTGCAGGCCGACGACTTGGCGTTGGTCTTGCAGGGATCGGAATTCTTAGCGGCTTGGGCGACGGGGGGCAGGAGCGCGCACATCGCCAGCGCCACCGGCGCTATCGCGTTCGCAATCGCACGTTTCCAGGAAAATGCCATGGTTTGAGCAGGCTTGTCAGTCTGTGAAGAAATATTTCTTAAGCCGGCGTTCCGTCGGTTCAGGAAAAGTCCAGATGAATTAGAGGCTTACGCGTCGAATTTAAACAGCAATTTCAAGTGATGCGCAAGACGATTCGCTATCATCGCTGAAAAAAATATCGGTGACGTATTGACGTGGGCCAGATTCGTCACAAGACGCGTCACGAGACGCTAACGGTCCGCGGCGCGTGAGCGTAGCCCGGATTAACCCTCATTTGGCTGAATGCGAGAGGGGCTGGCACGAAAAGAAGGGGGAGGGGAAGGCATCGGAGCCGACGCCGGAAGTGGCCTCGCCGGGTGGAATCGAACCACCAATTGACCCTTAGGAGGGGCCGGTTATATCCATTTAACTACGGCGAGACAGATACGGATCGAAGCGCGCAAGGGGCGGGAGAACAAGAATCCACCGGCGACGCGCAGCGATGTGAGACCCGGATTCTAGCATCAGGCGCCAGTCCCGACGGCGTGTCCGGCCGCCCCTCATGGCGGGGAGCCGCCGCGCCAGGCCTTCAGCCCGAGCCGGTCCGCGATCACCACGGCCTGCGTGCGGTTGGACACGCGCAGTTTGCGCATGATGGCGGTCATATGGGCCTTGACGGTGGCTTCCGACACCTCCAGCTCATGGGCGATCTGCTTGTTCAGCAGGCCGGCGCACACCATCCGCAGCACGCGGAACTGCTGCGGCGTGAGTTCGCGCACGCTGGCGGCGAACGCAGGTTCGAGGCCGCCGGGCCTGCCGGCGCCGCAGCCGGCCTCCGGATGCCAGGCGCCGCCGTCCAGCAGATGCAGGATGGCGGCGCCCAGGGTGTCGGCCCCCACGGACTTGGGCAGGTAGCCCGCCACGCCCAGCGCCCGGGCGCGGCGCATGAGGAGCGGATCCTCGTTCGCCGAAACGATGGCGATGGGCAGCCGGGGGTGGCGCTCGCGCAGGCGGATCAGCGGATCCAGGCCCACGGCCCCCGGCATGTCCAGGTCCAGCAGGAGCAGGTCGGCGCCGGGGTGGGCGTCGACCAGCTCATAGAGCGTGCTGGTCCGGTCGGCTTCATGGACGTCGCTGCCCGGCAGCACGTCGTCGATCACTCCGCGCAGGGCTGCGCGGAAGAGGGGGTGGTCGTCGGCGATCAGGAGTACGGGCATGGGCCGATCATGCCATGCGCCGCTCCCGCACCAGCGTCCCGACGACCGACGGATCGGCCAGCGTGGTGATGTCGCCCAGGTCGTCGACGGTGTTATCGGCGATCTTGCGCAGGATGCGGCGCATGATCTTGCCCGAGCGGGTCTTGGGCAGGCCGGGCGCCCATTGCAGGTGGTCCGGCGTGGCGATGGGCCCGATTTCGCGGCGCACGTGGGCCACCAGTTCCTGGCGCAGGGTTTCGGATTCCTGCGTGCCCGCCTTCAGCGTGACGTAGACGTAAATGCCCTGGCCCTTGATGTCGTGCGCGAATCCCACCGCCGCGGCTTCGGCCACCTTGGGGTGCGATACCAGCGCGCTTTCCACTTCGGCCGTGCCGATGCGGTGTCCGCTCACGTTGAGCACGTCGTCCACGCGGCCGGTGATCCAGTAATCGCCGTCCGCGTCGCGACGGCAGCGGTCGCCGGTGAAATACATGCCGGGATATTCCTTGAAGCAGCTGTCGAAGTAACGCTGCTCGTCGCCGTATATGCTGCGGGCCTGGCCCGGCCAGGACTCCCGGATGTAGAGGTTGCCTTCGCCGGCGCCTTCGATCAGGGCGCCGGTCTTGACGTCGACCAGCTCGGGCCGGATGCCGTAGAAGGGCGTGCTGGCCGCGCCCGGCTTGCATGCCTTGGCGCCGGGCAACGGGGAAATCAGGATGCCGCCCGTCTCCGTCTGCCACCAGGTGTCGACGATGGGGCAGCGGCCCGCGCCGACCACGTCGTGATACCAGCGCCAGGCTTCGGGGTTGATGGGTTCGCCCACCGAGCCCAGCAGCCGCAGCGAGCTGCGGGCCGTGCGCAGCACCGGTTCGGTGCCTTCGCGCATCAGGGCGCGGATGGCGGTGGGCGCGGTGTAGAAGATGCTGACGCGGTGCTTGTCGACGACCTGCCAGAAGCGCGAGGCGTCCGGGTAGCTGGGCACCCCCTCGAAAACCAGCGAGGTCGCGCCGTTGGCCAGCGGGCCGTAGGCGAGGTAGCTGTGGCCGGTGACCCAGCCCACGTCCGCCGTGCACCAGAAGACGTCGTCCTCGCGGATGTCGAAGATGGTGGCGTGCGTGTACGCGGCATAGACCAGGTAGCCGCCCGTGGTGTGCAGCATGCCCTTGGGCTTGCCGGTGCTGCCCGAGGTGTAGAGGATGAACAGCGGGTCTTCGGCATTCATGCGTTCGGGTTCGCATTCGGCGGATTCGCGTTCCATCAGCGGCGTCAGCCAGTAGTCGCGCCCCGGCGTCATGTCGACCGGCGTGCCGGTGTTCTTCGCCACCAGCACGGTGCGCACGCTTTCCATGCCGGGCATCTGCAGCGCGGCGTCCACGTTGGCCTTGAGCGGGATGGAACGGCCCGCGCGGCGGCCTTCGTCGGCGGTGATGATGGCCTTGGCGCCGCAATCCCGCACGCGGTCGGCGATGGAGGCCGGCGCGAAGCCGCCGAACACCACGTTGTGGACGGCGCCGATGCGCGCGCAGGCCAGCATCGCGGCCACCGCTTCCACGATCATCGGCATGTAGAGCGTGACGCGGTCGCCGCGGCCGATGCCCGCGCGGCGCAGGGCGTTGCCCAGCTTGCAGACCTGGGAATGCAGTTCCAGGTAGCTGACGCGCCGCGAAGGAATCTCCGGGTCGTCCGACTCCCAGATCAGCGCGGGCTTGTGGCCGCGGGTTTCCAGGTGGCGGTCCAGGCAGTTGACGCTGACGTTCAATTCCCCATCGGCATACCAGCGGATATGGAAGTCATCGGCGGCGAAGCTGACGTCGCGGACCTGCCGGGGCTCGCGATACCAGTGCAGGCGCCGGGCCGCCTTCGCCCAGAACGCATCGGGATCGCTCAGCGAGGCGGCGTACTGCGCCTCGTACTGTTCCTGCGTCACCGTATGCGGGCCGGCGAAGCCCTCGGGCACGGGATAGAGATCGCGGATGGGGTTCATGATGACTCCTCTGAACGGTTAGTGATCGATGGCGCTCGTGGCGCCGATGCCCGTCTGGCTGCGGACGGTCAGCGCGTCGAACGCGGCGGCTTCCTGGCGCGCGCGCGGGCTGCGGTCCAGCTTGGAGAACAGCCAGATCGCGAAGAACGCCAGGGGAATGGACAGAATGCCGGGGTTGGGGAAAGGCACCACGGGCGCCGCGAAGCCGAAGACGTCCACCCAGACGGTGCGGCTCAGCACGACCCATATCGTGGCCGAGGCCAGGCCCAGGAATCCGCCGATGGTGGCGCCGCGCGTGGTGCAGCCGCGCCACGAGATCGACAGCACCAGCACCGGGAAGTTGGCGCTGGCGGCGATGGCGAAGGCCAGCCCGACCATGAAGGCCACGTTCTGGTTTTCGAACACGATGCCCAGCAGGATGGCCATCACGCCGAGCGCGATGGTGGACAGGCGCGAGATGCGCATCTGCTGGTGCTCGGTGGCGCGTCCGCGCGCGATGACGTTGGCGTACAGGTCATGGGAGATCGCGGCCGCGCCGGCGAGCGCCAGCCCCGCCACCACCGCGACGATGGTGGCGAAGGTGACCGCGGCCAGGAAGCCCAGCAGGAGGCTGCCGCCGACGGCGTTGGCCAGGTGCACCGCCACCATGTTGGTGCCGCCGATCAGGTTCTTCAGCATGTCGAAGCCGCCCTGCGGGCCCGTGGTGTAGTACTCGGGGTGGCGCACCAGCAGCGCCACGGCGCCGAAGCCGATGATGAAGGTGAGCAGGTAGAAGTAGCCGATGAAGGAGCTGGCGTAGATGACCGACTTGCGCGCTTCCTTGGCGTTGGACACGGTGAAGAAGCGCATCAGGATATGCGGCAGCCCGGCGGTGCCGAAGGCCAGCGCGATGCCCAGGGATAGCGCGTTCAGCGGATTGCTGCTGACCTGGGCGCCCGGGGCCAGCAGTTCGCGGCCGGCGGGGTGCACGCGCGTGGCCTCGGCCAGCAGGGAATCGGGGTTGAAGTTGAAGGCGGCCATCACCAGGATCGTCATCAGCGTGGCGCCCACCAGCATCAGCACCGCCTTGATGATCTGCACCCAGGTGGTGGCGGTCATGCCGCCGAAGGCCACGTAGATCATCATCAGCGATCCCACGATGAGCACGGCGACGTTGTAGTCCAGCCCGAACAGCAGCACGATCAGCTTGCCGGCGCCCACCATCTGCGCGATCAGGTAGAGCGCGATGATCAGCAGCGAGGCGCTGGCCGCGAGCACGCGCATCGGGGTCTGGGCCAGGCGGAACGAGGTCACGTCGGCGAAGTTGTAGCGGCCCAGGTTGCGCAGGCGCTCGGCGATCAGGAACATGACCACCGGCCAGCCGAAGAGAAAGCCGATGGCGTAGATCATGCCGTCGAAGCCGCTGACGTACACCATGCCCGCGATGCCCAGGAACGAGGCCGCCGACAGGTAGTCTCCGGCGATCGCGAGGCCGTTCTGGAAGCCCGTCAGGCCGCCGCCGGCGGTGTAGAAATCGGAGGTGGTGCGCGTGCGCTTGGCGGCCCAGTAGGTGATGCCCATGGTCGCGGCGATGAACACCAGGAACATGACGATGGCGGACGCGCTGGTCTGTCCGGCGGGGGCGGCCTGGGCCGGCCCCGCCAGCGCGCAGGCCGGGACGGCGGCGCGCAGGGCGATGCGTTGGCCGGGCTTCATGAGACGTCCTTGATGATGGCGGCCAGCAGGGGGTCGAACACGGTGTTGGAGATGCGGACGTAGGCCGCGATGAGGACCACGGCGCTGCACACCACGAGCGTGCCCGTCAGCACGCCTATGCTCATCGTCATGCCGGGCAGCGGCTGCGCGAAGAAGACGGGATCGAACGCCAGGGTCAGGATGAAGCCGGCGTAGATCACGCCGGTGATGGTGAAGAACAGCAGGCTGGTCCGGCTGCGCCGGTGCAGTAACTCCTGGTATCGGGGATGCCGCAGGACGGCGGCAACGGTTCCTGCCTGAGCTGAGGTCACGGGGAGTCTCCTTGTCGTCGTGGCGGCCGGTCGAGGCGCCGGGTTGGCTCCGGGGCGGGGGCGCCGGCCGGGCATTGACCCAATATAGAGACGCATCCTGTGACGGGACACTCGACCTTGGTCGTAGGGGCGGACCCGGGGATCTCGCGGGCCCCGGCCGAGGACTTGTATATGATGTGCGGATCCGGCCTGCGCGCCGGACCGCTCCGAGGAGGGGGCGGCAACCCAAAAACAACGAGACACGGGTTTCATGTCTAGCCAATCCGATACGATTTCCATGCGCACCCTTGCGCTCGGCACGCTGGTCGTGCTGCTTGCCATGGGCGTGCGCGCCACTTTCGGCCTGTTCATGCAGCCGATGGGCCTGGCCCAAGGCTGGGGCCGCGAAGTGTTTTCCATGGCCTTCGCGCTGCAGAATCTGGTGTGGGGCGTGGCCTGTATCTTCATGGGCATCCTGGCCGACCGCTACGGTTCCGGCCGCACCATCGCGCTGGGCGCGGTGCTGTACATGCTGGGCATGATCGGCACGCGCTTCGCCACCGACGAAACCACGCTGTACCTGACCGCCGGCGTGCTGGTCGGCCTGGGCCAGGCGGGCACGACGTTCCCGGTGATCCTGCCCGTGGTGGCCCGCTCGGTGCCGCCGGCCTACCGCAGCACGGCCATGGGCATCGCCAGCGCGGGCGGCTCGATGGGGCAGTTCGCCGTGGTGCCCACCGGACAGATGCTGATCAGCGGCCTGGACTGGACGGGCGCCTTGTGGGTGTTGTCGCTGTTCGTCGCTTGCGGCGCGCCGCTGGCCTATTTCCTTCGCGGCCGCCCGCAGGTCCATGCCGGCCCGCAGCAGTCGCTGGCGTCGGCCGTCAAGCAGGCGGTGCGCCACCCCTCGTTCCATTTCCTGTTCTGGAGCTACTTCGTCTGCGGTTTCCACACGGCCTTCATCACGCTGCACCTGCCCGCCTACGTGACCGACGGCGGCCTGACGGCGGGGCAGGGCGCCACCGCCATCGCGCTGATCGGGCTGTTCAACGTGCTGGGCTCGTTCTATGCCGGCAAGCTGGGCGGCAAGTACAGCAAGAAACGCCTGCTGGCCGGGGTCTACGGCATGCGCGCCTTCGGCATTCTGCTGTTGCTGTGGATGCCGCTGTCGCCCTGGGTGCTCTATGCGTTCGCGGCCTGGATGGGCCTGTTCTGGCTGGGCACCGTGCCGCTCACGCAGGGGCTGATTGGCCAGATCTACGGCCTGCGCTATGCGGCCACCCTGTCCGGCATCGTGTTCCTGGGCCACCAGATCGGCAGCTTCATCGGCGTCTGGCTGGGCGGCTACGCCTACGCCAAGACCGGCAACTACGACCTGGTGTGGTGGCTGGGCGTGGCGCTGGCCATCGTCGCCGCGCTGCTGTGCCTGCCCGTGCGCGAGCAGCCGGTGGCCCAGCCGGCTCCCGCCTGACGCCGCCATCCCCCGGAGCCGCCATGACGTCCAAGTCTTCCTCGCCTCCCGCCACCCGCCGCCGCGGCTGGCGCGCGGCTGGCTGGCTGGCCCTGGCGGCGGTGCTGGGGCTGGCGTTCTGGGGCTACAGCACGCCCGAGATGCAGATCCACTGGGAAAACCTGGCGGCTCTTTGCGGCTTCTAGCCCGGGCGGGCCGCGGACGCGTTTCCGATCCCGCGGCTCGCGGTATCCTACGGCGGTGTTTTTCTCCGTCATAGCCGCGCCGCCTCCGGGCGGGCGTCCCTGGGTGCCCATGCAGGACACAACGCCTTCCTTTCCCGACCTCTCGCTGCCGGACATCGGCGGCATGCCCGCCGACGGCACGCTGGTGCTGACGGTGAACAACCGGCTTTCGCGCCGCCTGACGCTGGAGCTGGCCGGCCTGCTGCGGCAGGAGCGCCAGGTCAGCGAGCTGCCGCGCATCCTGCCGCTGTCCGCCTGGCTGGCCGAGTCCGCCAACGAACTCGCGTTCGAGGCGGACGACGGCGTGCCCGCCTACCGGCTCGACAGCTTCGCCACCCAGCTGGTGTGGACCGAGGCGATCCGCGAGGAAGAGGCCGAGCGCGTGCTGCTCGACGCCAGCCAGGCCGCGCGCCTGGCCATGGACGCCGACCTGCTCATGGACGAATGGGACCTGCGCGTGCCCTCGGGCGCCGACACCGATGAATACCGCGGCTTCGCGAAATGGCGAGAACGCTATCGACGCACGCTGGCGGGGATCGACGCCGAGGACGCCAACCAGGGCTATGCGCGGGTGTTGCGGGCGCTGGAGTCGGGCCGCCTGGCCACGCCCAGGCAACTGGTGCTGGCGGGGTTCACCGATCTGTCGCCGCGCTTTCAGCGCCTGCTCCAGGCCTTCGAGGCGCAGGGCACCGCCGTCGCCCAATGGCGCGACGCCCAGCGCGCCGCCGCCAGCGCGCGCCGCTACGAGGCGGCCGACCAGGGCGCGGAATGGCGCGCCGCGGCCGCCTGGGCGGCGGCCAGCCTGAAAGCGCATCCGCAGGGCCGCTACGCCATCGTGTCGCCCCAGCTCGAAGCCGAATCGCCCTTCGCCCGGCGCGTGCTGAGCCAGGCGCTGGCCGGGCGCGGCGGCGAACCCGTCCACGCTTTCAACGTGGCCGTCGGTCGGCCGCTGAACGAATGGCCCATGGCGCGCGCCGCGCTGGCCTGGCTGCGCGCCCTGGCCGAATGCGCGGCGGGCAAGGGCTGCGGCGTGGACGTGCTGGGCGCGGCCCTGCTGGCCGGGCATTGCGCGGGCGACGTGCGCGACCGCGCCCGGCTGGCCTCCATCGATGCGCGTTGGCGCCGCCAGGCCCGCATGCACGTGAGCCCGCAGGAATGGCGCAAGCTGCTGGGAGACCTGCCCGCGCTGGCGCAAGCCTGGAACCAGGCCCTGGAAATCTGGACGCAGGGCGGCCGGCAGGCCACCTGCGACGTCTGGATGCTGCGCATGAAGGCCGCCTTGACGGCGCTGGGCTTTCCCGGCGAAGGCGTGCTGGACAGCGTGGGCTATCAAGTCATGGGCGCGCTGGGCGACGCGCTGGGCAGTTTCTCGGCGCTGGCGCCGGCCGCCGGCCGCCTGGGCGGGCTGGCCGCCGTGAACCTGCTGGAAAGCGTGGCGCGGTCCGCCTCGTTCCAGCCCCAGCGCGACCCGCTGGCGCGGCTGGACGTGCTGGGGCTGCTGGAGGCGGAGGGCGGCTACTGGGACGGCGTCTGGATCCTGGGCCTCACGGACGACGTGCTGCCCGCCGCGCCCAAGCCCAATCCCCTGCTGCCGCTGGCCGTGCTGCGCCAGGCCCAGGCGCCGCGCGCCACGCCGGAACGCGAGCGCGAGTGGGCGGAAGGCATGTATGCCGCGCTGTGCCGCTGCGCGCCCGACATCATCGTCAGCCATGCCCACATGGACGGCGAACGCGAGTTGCGGCCGTCGCCCCTGATCGCCGCGGCGCCGCCGACGGACTGGGCGCCTCCCGCCATGACGCCGGCGGCGGCGCTGCCGCAGGAATCCCTGGACGACGCCCAGGGGCCGCCCCTGGCCGCGGGAAACCGCGGGGGCGGGGGCCTGGACGTGCTCGACACGCAGGCCCGCAATCCCTTGTGGGCCTTCGTGCGGCACCGCCTGGGCGGGCGCGAACTGGCGCCCTACGCGGATGCGGCCACCGTGAACGTGCGCGGCCAGTTCCTGCACAAGGCGCTGGAACTGCTTTGGGGCATGATGCCCGACCAGGATGCGCTGCATGACGTGATGGCGGCGGGTCGCCTGCCCGCCTTGCTGGAGCAGGCGGTGGCGCAGGCCGCGGACGAGGAATTGCAGGACTACGCGCCGGCCCTGAAGGCGCTGGAGTGCCAGCGCGCCCAGGCGGTGCTGGCGTCCTGGCTGGACATGGAGGCGCAACGCCTGCCTTTCGCCGTGGCCCAGGTGGAAAAGAACCACCAGTGGCAGCGCGGCGCGCTCAACCTGAAACTGCGGCTCGACCGCATCGACAGCCTGGCCGACGGCCGCAACGTCATCGTGGACTACAAGACCGGCGTGGCGGCGGCCAAGCCCGAACCGGACTGGTCGCGCAGCCGCCCCGTGAACGTCCAGCTGCCGTTCTACGCGTCGGTGCTGGCGGACGCGGCCGGCGGCGAAGTCGCGGGCCTGGTCCTGGCGCAAGTCCATGCGCGGCAGGTCGCCGCGCAAGGCCTGGCCGACGAGGACCTCGGCATGCCGGGCGTCACCCTGGCCAGCGAGAGCAAGTACTTCGACGGCCTGTCCTGGGCGCAGATACGCGAGCGCTGGCGGGTGGCGATCGAGGCGCTGGCCGATGAATACGTCGCGGGATATGCGGCCAACGTGGCCTATCGCCGGGATGACCTGAAATACTGCGATGCATTGCCGTTCCTGCGTTTGCATCTGGACGACGAGGACGCATGAGCCATGGCTGAACAAGAACGCTTGCCGCACGACCACGCCGCGCGCGCCGCCGCGCTGGACCCGACCCGCTCGTTCCTGGTGCAGGCGCCCGCCGGCTCGGGCAAGACCGAACTGCTGACGGACCGGATCCTGGCGCTGCTGGCCACGGTGAACCGCCCGGAGGAAATCGTCGCCATCACCTTCACGCGGAAGGCGGCCTCCGAAATGCACGCGCGCGTGCTCAGCAAGCTGCGCCGCGGCCTGGACGGGCCGCCCGAAGCCATGCACGAACGACGCAGCTGGGAGCTGGCCCGCGCCGCGCTGGCGCGCAACGCGGAGCAGGGCTGGCACCTGCTCGACCATCCGGCGCGCCTGGCCATCCGCACCATCGACTCTTTCTGCGCCGGCCTGGTGCGCAGCATGCCCTGGCTGTCGGAACTGGGCGGCATGCCCGAGATCACCGACGATGCGCGCGCCCACTACGAAGCCGCGGCGCGCGCCACGCTGGAACTGGCCGACGATTACGAGGCCGTGCGCATCCTGCTCAAGCACCTGGACGTCGACGTGCAGGCGGCCAAGGAAGCCATCGCCGACATGCTGGGCCAGCGCGACCAATGGCTGCCGCTGTTGCGCCACGGATCCGACCGCGAGGCCATGGAGACCATGCTGGCCGAGGCCATCGGCGAAGACCTGGACTCGCTGTGCGAGGCCATGCCCTTCGGCTGGGCCGAGGCGCTCTGCGGGCCGGCGCGGCTGGCGGCCGCGCACCTGCAGGACGGCGAGGACGACAACAAGCTGCTGGCCTTGCTGGACTGGACCGACGAGCTGCTGCCCGACGCCGACATGCTGGACCAGTGGCGCGCGGTGGCGCACCTGCTGCTGACCGGCACCGGCACCTTGCGCAAGACGGTCAACAAGAACCTGGGCTTCCCCGCCAAGTGCGCGCACAAGGAACCCTTCGTCGCCTGGCTGGAGGCCGCCGACGCCCAGGCGCCCTGGGTGCGCCGGCTGAACGCGGTGCGCGATATCCCCGCGCCGCATTTCACCGACGCGCAATGGGAAGTGCTGGGCGCGCAGCTGATGACCCTGGCGCTGGCCGTGGCGCAACTGCGGCTGCGCTTCGCCGACACGGGCGAGGTGGACTTCATCGAGATCGCGCAACGCGCCGCCGCCGCGCTGGGCAGCGCCGACGATCCGGGCGAACTGCTGCTGAAGCTGGATGCCTCGATCCGCCATCTGCTCATCGACGAATTCCAGGACACCAGCCAGACCCAGCTGGACCTGCTGCGCACGCTGACCTCCGGCTGGCAGGCCGGCGACGGCCGCAGCCTGTTCCTGGTGGGCGATCCCATGCAGTCCATCTACCGTTTTCGCAAGGCGGAGGTGGGGTTGTTCCTCGAAGTCGCCGAGATCGGCGTGGGCGAATTGCAGCCCGACTTCCTGAACCTGACCGACAATTTCCGTTCGCAGGCCGGCATCGTCGAATGGGTGAACCGCTCGTTCGCGGAACTGCTGCCCCGGCGCAGCGATGCCGCGGCGGGCGCCATCGCCTACAGCCCCTCCACGGCCTTCCACGAGGCGTTGCCCGAGCCAGCCGTGCGCTTCCATCCGGCCTGGTCGCGCGAGGGCGCGGCGCCGGCCGAAGAGCAGGCGGAGGACATCGCCGTGGGCCTGGTGCGCCAGGCGTTGGCCGACCACAAGGGCGCCCGGCATCCGGTCGCGGTGCTGGTGCGGGCGCGCAGCCACCTGGGCAACCTGACCCGCCGGCTGGCGCAGGAAGGCATACGGTGCCGCGCCGTGGACCTGGTGCCGCTGGCCTTGCGGCCGGTGGTCGCCGATCTGGTGCAGCTGGTGCGGGCCCTGTCCCATCCCGGCGACCGCCTGGCGTGGCTGTCGGTGCTGCGCGCGCCGTATTGCGGCCTGACGCTGACGTCCTTGCAGCGCCTGTTCGGCGACGACCACATCACGCCGGTGCCGGTCCTGCTTGAGCGCGCCTTGCGCTTGGCGCCGCCGGCGCTGCCGGCGGCGACGGGCACCGGTCCGCAGGGCGATCTGTTCGCCGCCGCGCCCGAGGCGCCGCCGGCGCCGTCCGCGCAGGAACTGCTGGGCGCCGACGAGTTCGCGCGCTTGCGGCAGGTGACGGCCATCCTGCTCGATCCGCGCAACGCGTCGGGCGCGATGCCGTTCGCCGCCTGGGTGGAATCGATGTGGCGCCGCCTGGGCGGCCCGTCGCTGTATGCGGGCGTGTCGGTGGCGAACGACGCGGAGAGCCTGTTCCAGCTGGTCGAGCGCCTGGCGCCGCACGGCGCCATCGATCCGGCCGCGCTGGACGCCGGCATCGCGCGCCTCTTCGCCGCGCCGGACGCGGCCGACGAAGATGAGGGCGCGGTCGAAATCATGACCATGCACAAGTCCAAGGGCCTGCAATTCGAAACGGTCATCCTGTACGGCCTGCACCGCGCGCCGCGCGGAGACCAGGCGCCGCTCGTGCGCTTCGAGCAGAGCAGCGGCCGCGTGCTGTTCGGCCCGGTCAAGCCGCGCGCGGAAACCGAAGCCGACCCGGTGTCGCGCTACCTGGGCGCGCGCGAAGCGCGGCGGGCTTCCTACGAGGTCGACCGCCTGCTCTACGTGGCGGCGACGCGGGCGCGCAAGCGCCTGCATCTGGTGGGCCACCTGTCGGTGGACGAGGCCAGCGGCCAGGTCAAGACGCCGTCGTCGGCCAGCCTGCTGGGACGCCTGTGGCCTTGCCTCGCGGTGCCGGTTCCGCCGTCGCTCGACGCGGACGCCGCGCCCGAGGCCGCCGATGGCCCTGAATGGCAGGGCGAGCCCTTGCGGCGCGTGGACGGCGAGGGCCTGGCGCGCTTGTCGCGCCTGGCCGACGAGGTCGCCAGCCCCGGTTTCGCGACGGCGTCGCGCGGCGCCTGGGGCGAGGGCGCCGAGCACCCGGCCTGGCAGCTGGAGGCCGGCTACGACGCGGCCATCGGCACCCTGGCGCACGCCTGGCTCGCCCGCATCGGCCAGGACGGCGTGGACACCTGGCCCGCCGCCGCCCTGGCCGAACGCCTGCCCGCCATGCGACGCCAACTGACCCGCGCCGGCATCCCCGCCAGCCAGGCGGACGCCGCTTCGGAGGCGGTGCTGGAAACCCTGCAAGCCACGCTCGCCGACGAACGCGGCCTGTGGCTGCTGTCCCAATCCGGCGCGCGGCGCGAATGGCCGCTGATCGACGCGGCGGGCAAGGTGTCGGTGATCGATCTGGCGCTCAGCACGGAAGATGGCTGGCTCATCGTCGACTACAAAACCGGCCGTCCACACCCCGGCGAACTCCCCGACGCCTTCGCCCAGCGCATGCGTCAGCGGCACGGCGAACAACTGCTGCGCTACTGCACCCAGGTCACCTCCCTGGACGGCCGCAAGGCCAGAGCCGCGCTGTACTTCCCCCGGGCCCGCGCCTGGATCGACCTGAAGCATTGAAGTGCTTGGGTTGGTGTCTGACACCGGGCAGGGCCAAGAGGTTTGTCAGGGCGTCTCGTACGGGTGTCAGACACAGACCGAAGCCGGACGGCAAAGCGAAGCGAACAGGCAAAGCGAAGCGAGCCAAAAGGACCAGCGAAGCGAAGTCCCTCTCCCTCCCCCCCGGGGGGAGGGCCGGGGCGGGGGCCCACATCCTGCCCCTCGGGGCCCGCCACTTGAGATTCGAGCAAGCAAGCGAAGCGCAGCTCTGCTAGAATCTCAAGTGGCGGGCCCCTTCGCATGGTTCGACGGTGAACCTGGTCAGGTCGGGAACGAAGCAGCCATAGTCGTTTAGGGTCAGTGCCGGAGTAAGGCTCGCCAACCGGATTCTTCAAAACAAAGGGTCATGCATAGCATCATGATCCTTTGTTTTTTCGAGGGGACGGGGTTATTTTCCACGGATACTCTCCACGAAAATAAGCCCGTCCCCTTTGCATTTCCAGCCGCGCGGGGCGCGGGCGCCAAGGCCCCCGCGCCGAACTCCAGGAGCTGGCTCCGCCTTTTCGAGCCAGCTCGCGAAACAGGCTCTACAATCCACCCATGACTTATCTGGTACTGGCCCGCAAGTGGCGGCCGCGATCGTTCGATACCCTCGTGGGACAGGATCACGTGGTGCGCGCGCTGACGCACGCGCTCGACACGCAACGCCTGCACCACGCCTGGCTGTTCACCGGCACCCGCGGCGTGGGCAAGACCACGTTGTCGCGCATCCTGGCCAAATCGCTCAACTGCGAAACCGGCATCACTTCCAAGCCTTGCGGCGTGTGCCGCGCGTGCACGGAAATCGATGCGGGGCGCTTTGTCGACTACCTCGAACTGGACGCGGCCTCGAACCGCGGCGTCGAGGAAATGACCCAGCTCCTGGAGCAGGCGGTCTACGCGCCGGGCGCTGGGCGCTTCAAGGTCTACATGATCGACGAAGTCCACATGCTGACCGGGCATGCGTTCAACGCCATGCTCAAGACGCTGGAAGAGCCGCCGCCGCACGTCAAGTTCATCCTGGCGACCACCGATCCGCAGAAGATCCCGGTGACGGTGCTGTCGCGCTGCCTCCAGTTCAACCTGAAGCAGATGCCGGCCGACTCCATCGTCGGGCATCTGCAAGCCGTGCTGGGCCAGGAAGACGTGGGTTTCGAAGTGCCGGCCCTGCGGCTGATCGGGCAGGCGGCCTCCGGCTCCATGCGCGACGCCTTGTCGCTGACCGACCAGGCCATCGCCTATAGCGCCGGCAACCTGACCGAGGAGGCCGTGCGCGGCATGCTCGGCACCATCGACCAGCGGCATCTGGTGCGCCTGCTGGACTCCCTGTCCACGGGCGACGCCAAGGGCGTGCTGGCGGTGGCCGACGAACTGGCGATCCGCGGGCTGTCCTATGCCGGCGCGCTGGCCGACCTGGCCGTGCTGCTGTCGCGCGTGGCCATCGAACAGCGCGTGACCGGCGTGACGCCCGCCGAGGATCCCCTGGCGGCCGACATCGCGCGCCTGGCGCAGTCGCTGCATCCCGACGCCGCGCAACTGTTCTACTCCGTGGCGGTGCACAGCCGCGGCGAGCTGACGCTGGCCCCCGACGAGTACGCCGGCTTCATCATGGCCTGCCTGCGCATGCTGGCCCTCAACGGCGAGGCCGGTCCGCAGACCGCGCTGGAAGCGCCCGCCGCGCCGGCCCGCCAGGTGGCCGATCCAGTCGCCGTGGCGCCGGTTGCCGCGCCGACTCCGGCCGCCGCGCCGGCGCCTGCCATGGCGGCGCCCGCTCCGGCGGCCGTGGCCGCGACGCCCGCGCCGCAGCTCGCAGCCGCCCCGCCCGCGGTCGAGACCCCCGCGCCGGCAGCGACCGCCACGCCCGTCGCATCCGAACCGGCTCGCGCCGAACCCGAAGCCGTCGGCGCCCAAGCCGCGCCGGCCGAGCCCGAGCCGCAATCCGAATCGCAACCCGAACCGCAACCCGCCCAGGCATCCGCGGCCCAGCCCGTCGACGCCTCCAGCGTGCCGCCCTGGGAAGCGTTGCCGGACGACCCGCCCGCCGCGCCCGAGGCCGCCGGACGACCGGCCGGATCCGCCGCGCTGGCGGTCACGCCCGCCGTGGCAGCCGTGGTCGCGGCGCCCGCGTCCGTGCCCGTTCAGGATGCCGGCGACGGTCCGCCTTCCTGGGTCGACGAGGAAATTCCCTTCGACGCCGAAGGCGGTTTCGCGCCGGACAACGGTTTTACGGCCGATCCGGACGATGATGATTTCGAAACCCTGGCTTCCGCGCCGGGGCCCGCTTCGGCCCCGGCCGCGCCCGCCCGGCGCGAAGGCCCGGCACCGGCCCGCAAGCGGAGTTCGCGCGCGCGGATGGCCGACATGACCTCGGCGGGCTGGCCCGAACTGGCGGCGCGCCTGCCCGTCACCGGCCTGGCCGCCGAACTGGCTCGCCAGAGCGAATGGGCCGGCGTGCAGGGCGATGCGATCGTCCTGCGCGTGGCCGTCAAGACGCTGGCCGAAAGCGAAAGCCGGGTCCGGCTCCAGACCGTGCTGTGCGAGCATTTCGGCCAGGGCATACGATTGGACGTGGAAGTCGGCGTAACCGGCGACGCCACGGCGCATGCCGTGGCCCAGGCCGAGCGCGCCGCGCGCCAGCAGGCCGCCGAAGACGCGGTCGCCGTCGATCCCTTCGTGCAGGCGCTGGTGGCGGATTTCGGCGGGCAGGTCGTCGCCGGCTCCATCCGCCACGTCGATTCCCCTGCCGCCGCCTGAGGCGGCGGCAATCTCTCATTCCCCTCGTTCAAGGAAGCACCGATCATGATGAAAGGACAACTGGCCGGCCTGATGCGCCAGGCGCAGCAGATGCAGGAAAACATGAAGAAGGCGCAGGACGCGCTGGCCGAGATCCAGGTCGAAGGCGCCTCCGGCGGCGGCCTGGTCAAGGTCACCATGACCTGCCGCCACGACGTCAAGCGCGTCGCGATCGACCCGTCGCTGCTGGGCGACGACAAGGACATGCTGGAAGACCTGGTCGCCGCCGCGTTCAACGACGCGCTGCGCAAGGCCGAGGCAACCTCCCAGGAGAAGATGGCATCGGTCACCGCCGGCATGCCGCTGCCCCCGGGCATGAAGCTGCCGTTCTGATCCGGCCGCATCCGCATTCGCATCCACAGGCCCTGGCCCGCAATGGATCCCTTACTGCCCGAACCCGAACCGCTGGTATCGCTGATCGAGGCGCTGCGGCGCCTGCCCGGCGTGGGCGTGCGTTCCGCGCGGCGCATGGCCTATCACCTGCTGCAGCATGATCCGCAAGGCGCGGACATGCTGGGGCAGGCGCTGGCCGGCGCGGTGCGCGACCTGAAACACTGCGCGCGCTGCAACAGCTTTTCGGAAGAAGAGGTCTGCGGCACCTGCAGCAATCCCAAGCGCGACCGCTCGCTGCTCTGTATCGTCGAAACCCCGGCGGACCAGAACATGATCGAGTCCAGCCACGGCTACCGCGGCCTGTACTACGTGCTGATGGGCCGGGTCGCGCCGCTTGAGGGCATCGGCCCGCGCGAGCTCGACTTCGACCGCGTGATCAAGCGCGCCACGGACGGCGAGGTGCAGGAGGTCATCCTGGCCACCAACTTCACCGCCGAAGGCGAGACCACCGCGCACTTCCTGGGCGAAGCCCTGGGCGAGCGCGGCTTGCGCGTCACGCGGCTGGCCCGCGGCGTGCCCGCGGGCAGCGAACTGGAATACGTGGACGCAGGCACCATCGCCTGGGCCCTGATGGAGCGCAAGACTACCTGAAGTGAAACTCGGCGAGCCTTCGGCAACGTATCGAAGGCCGCCGGAAAAATCCGCGAGGAGACAAACGATGTCAGCGCTGACCGGACTCAAGGTCCTGGAACTCGGCACGCTCATTGCCGGCCCGTTCGCCGCGCGCATCTTCGGCGAATTCGGCGCCGACGTCATCAAGGTGGAGACGCCCCACGGTCCGGACGGCACCGGAGGCGGCGATCCCATCCGCAGCTGGCGCCATCTGCATGAAGGCAATTCCCTCTGGTGGACGGTGCAGGCCCGCAACAAGCGGTCCATCGCGCTCAACCTGAAAGACCCGCGCGCGCAGGAAATCGCCCGCCGGCTGGCGCTGGAGGCCGACGTGGTGGTCGAGAACTACCGGCCCGGCGTGCTGGAGAAGTGGGGGCTGGGCTACGAACAACTGCGCGCGATCAACCCCGCGCTCATCATGGTGCGCCTGTCCGGCTACGGGCAGACGGGGCCCATGAAGGACCAGCCGGGCTTCGGCGCCATCGGCGAATCCATGGGCGGCCTGCGCTACGTGTCCGGCCATCCCGACCGGCCGCCGCTGCGGGTCGGCATCTCGATCGGCGATTCCATCGCGGCGCTGCACGGCGTGATCGGCGCCATGATGGCGCTGCGCCACCGCGACGCCACGGGCGGACGCTGGAACGGCAGGCAGGGCGCCGAATGCCAGGCGGGGCAGGGGCAGATGGTGGACGTGGCGCTGTACGAAGCCGTGTTCAACATGATGGAAAGCCTGGTGCCCGAGTACGACGTGGCCGGCGTGGTGCGCGAGCGCACGGGCGGCGCGCTGCCCGGCATCGTGCCCTCGAACACCTACACCACCCGCGACGGCCAGAACATCGTCATCGCTGGCAATGGCGACGCCATCTTCCACCGCCTGATGCGGGCGATCGGCCGCGACGACCTGGCCTCGGACCCGGGGCTGGCGCGCAACGACGGCCGCGCCCGGCGCGTGGAAGAGATCGACGGCGCGATCCAGCAATGGTGCGGCGGGCGCGGCATCGACGAGGCCCTGGACGTCCTGAAGGGCGCCGACGTGCCCGTCGGGAAGATCTACAGCGTGGCCGACATGTTCAGCGATCCGCAGTTCCTGGCGCGCCGCATGATCGAGCAGCACCGCTTCGCCGACGGCAGCCCCGTCAAGCTGCCCGCGGTCGTTCCCAAGCTCTCGGAAACCCCCGGAGAGACGCGCTGGGTGGGGCCGGGATTAGGGGAACATACCGAGGAAGTCCTGAAATCGCTGGGGTATGATTCAGCGGCTATCGACGAGCTGGCGAAGACCGGCGCCATCGGTAGACCCGACAATTAGGAGACAACCACATGTCAGTCACTCGCCGTGATCTGCTCAAGATGGCCGGTGCCGCCGGCGTCATGGGCATGGCGCCCGCCATCGTGCGCGCCCAGAAGCTGGAAAAGACCAAGGTCCAGATCGCAGTCGGCGGCAAGCCGCTGATCTATTACCTCCCCCTGTCCATCGCGGAAGCGCGCGGCTATTTCAAGGATGAAGGGCTGGACGTCAGCATCGCCGACTTCGCGGGTGGCTCCAAGGCCTTGCAGGCCGTGGTGGGCGGCAGCGCCGACATCGTCTCCGGCGCGTTCGAGCACACGCTGTCCATGCAGTCCAAGGGCCAGGCCTATCGCGCCTTCGTGCTGCAGGGCCGCGCGCCGATGATCGGCGTGGGCGTTTCCAAGAAGAACCTGCCCAACTACAAGGGCGCGGCCGACCTGAAGGGCAAGAAGATCGGCGTGACCGCGCCGGGCTCCTCCACCAACATGGTGGTCAGCTTCTTCCTGGCCAAGCACGGCCTGAAAGCCTCCGACGTGTCCATCATCGGCGTGGGCGCCGGCGCCGGCGCGGTGACCGCCCTGCGCAGCGGCCAGATCGACGCCATCTCCAACACCGATCCCGTGGTGTCGATGCTGGAGATGCCCGGCGACATCCAGATCATCGTGGATACCCGCACCCTCAAGGACACGAAGGAAATCTTCGGCGGCAACATGCCGGCGGGCTGCCTGTATGCGCCCCAGGCCTTCCTCGACGCCAATCCCAACACCGCGCAGGCGCTGGCCAACGCGCTGGTGCGCGCCGACAAATGGATCCAGAAGGCCGGCCCGGACGAAATCGCCAAGGTCGTGCCCGAGACCTACCTGCTGGGCGACCCGGCGGTCTACAAGGCCGCCATCGGCAAGAGCCTGGAAGGCCTGTCGCCCGACGGCATGATCCCCGAGGACGGCGCCGCCACCGCGCTCAAGGCGCTGGCCGCCTACCAGGCAGACTTCGACGGCTCGAAGATCGATCCGTCCAAGGTCTGGACCAACGATTTCGCCCGCCGCGCCAACGAGAAGTACCCCAATGGCTGAAGCCGCGCTATCGCTGGAGAACATCAGTTGCACCTTTGTCTCGCGTGACGACCGCAGCCAGCGCTACACCGCGGTAGCCGACACCTCCCTGGCCATCGCGCCCGGGGAGTTCGTGTCGGTGGTGGGGCCCACGGGCTGCGGCAAGTCCACCCTGCTCAACGTCGGCGCCGGCCTGCTGGCGCCGTCGACGGGCCAGGTGAAGGTGTTCGGGCAGCCTCTGTCCGGCATCAATTCGCGGGCGGGCTACATGTTCCAGGGCGAAGCCTTGCTGCCCTGGCGCAGCGCGCTGGACAACGTGGTGGCGGGGCTGGACTTCGCCGGCGTGCCGCGCCCAGAGGCGCTGGAGCGCGGCCGCGAATGGATGCGCCGCGTCGGCCTGGGCGGCTTCGAAGGCCGCTATCCGCACCAGATGTCGGGCGGCATGCGCAAGCGCGCCATGCTCGCGCAGACCCTGATCCGCGATCCCGACATCATCCTGATGGACGAGCCGTTCTCCGCGCTGGACATCCAGACTCGCCAGCTCATGGAGAACGAGGTCCTGGACCTGTGGATGGCCAAGCGCAAGGCCGTGCTCTTCATCACGCACGACCTGGACGAAGCCATTGCCATGAGCGACCGCGTGGTGGTGCTGGCGGCCGGCCCCGGCACCCATCCCATCGGCGAATTCGCGATCGACCTGCCGCGCCCGCGCGACGTGGCCGAGGTGCGCAGCGATCCGCGCTTCGTCGAGTTGCATGCCGCCATCTGGGGCGTGTTGCGCGAAGAGGTGCTCAAGGGCTATGCCCAACAAAAGCGGGCCTAGGGCCGACAGGCCCGGCCCTCCGGAGTAGCGAGATGTCTAAGTCCTCGATCAAGCCTGGCTCGGCCAGCCTGCGCTTCTGGCAATTGCTGTTGCTGGCCGTGATCCTGCTCGTGTGGCATTTCGCCTCGCGCGATCCCAAGGTGGCGTTCTTCTTCGGCGAGCCGCTGAAGGTGTGGGGCCGCATCTGGGCCTGGTTCGTCACCAACGCGGACATCTACACCCACCTGGGCGTGACGCTGACCGAAACCGTGCTGGCCTTTTTCATCGGCACCATCGCCGGCCTGGGCTTCGGCCTGTGGCTGGGCCTGTCGCCGCGCGCCAGCGCGATCCTGGACCCCTACATCAAGGCCGCCAATTCGATGCCGCGCGTCATCCTGGCGCCCATCTTCGGCATGTGGTTCGGCCTGGGCATCTGGTCCAAGGTGGCGCTGGCGGTCACGCTGGTGTTCTTCA
>Ga0182739_1001622_pt1 | contig 22918 bp, 20 predicted proteins | sample eDN5th30CBELigBY_FD_128873 | JGI IMG/M metagenome (GOLD analysis project Ga0182739, IMG submission 128873) | Enriched backyard soil microbial communities from Emeryville, California, USA - eDNA 5th pass 30_C BE-Lig BY (version 2) (version 2) | ecosystem: Environmental > Terrestrial > Soil >...
CGCGGTCGGGCAAGCGACGCGTAAAAGCCCTGAAGGCTCGGTGCCACTCCGGAACGAGGATTCGGATTCGTCCACCGCATCCAGAATTCGCCGAATGTCGGCGTAATAGCGTTCTCCTTCCGGGGTAAGAGACAGCTTGCGTGTGGAGCGGTGAAGCAGCCGCGTCTGCAGATGATCTTCCAACGCTGCCACATATCGGCTCACATTGGGTTGGCCCAGGCCGAGATCGCGACCGGCAGCAGAGAAGCTCCCCGTCTCCACCGCGCGCGCAAAGCAGGTCATCAAGAGAAACCGATCCATACGTCCATCCTGAGATTCATGCTTATACTGCATGAAACGTATTCAAAATAGCCATCTTATCGAAATTTACGCATGAACATACATTTCTTCTGGTGGACCGATTGCGGTCAATATTCAAGGAGAAAGGTATGTCGCGCTTGCAAGGTAAACGTACGCTCATCACGGGCGGCACCAGTGGTATCGGCCTGGAAACGGCCAAGCAGTTCCTGGCCGAAGGCGCTCGCGTCATCGTCACCGGCGTCAACCCCGATTCGATCGCCAGAGCGCAGGCCGAACTCGGGTCGGAGGTGCCGGTGCTGCGGGCGGATTCGGCCAGCGTTGCCGCCCAGAAGGAACTGGCCCAGGCCGTCAAGGATCGCTATGGCCAACTCGACGTGGCATTTCTGAATGCGGGCGTTTCCGTGTGGTTGCCGATCGAGGAATGGACGGAAGAGATGTTCGATCGTTCCTTCGACGTCAACGTCAAGGGCCCGTATTTCTTGATGCAGGCCTTGCTGCCCGTGTTTGCGAACCCGGCATCGGTCGTCCTCACCACGTCGGTCAGCGCCCATGCGGGGGCCGACCGCTCGTCCGTGTACGCCGCCACAAAAGCCGCGTTCCTGAACATGTCCAAAACGCTCTCCACCGAGCTGTTGGCACGCGGCATCCGAGTTAACGCGGTGAGCCCCGGGCCGGTGGAGACGCCGCTCTACGACAAGCTCGGCATTCCCGCTGCATACCGCGAGCAGGTCAACAAAGAAATCGCCGCGACCATTCCGCTCGGCCGCTTCGGCACCGCCGAGGAAGTCGCCAAGGCCGTCCTTTATCTCGCTTCCGATGAGTCGCAGTGGACCGTCGGGTCGGAGATCGTTCTGGACGGCGGGCGTTTGCTGAACCGCTGAACCCGCCTCTGACGCGGCCCCTTTCGAGGTCAACCATTGCGAACGGGACGCGACGTCTGCGCCCGCTTCGCAAACCAGACAAACGTGATGAATTCGCTCACCTTAATCAGTCACCCTCTCTGCCCATTTGTTCAGCGTGCCGCCATCGTGCTGCTGGAAAAGCAGGTGCCGTTTGAACGCATCAACGTGAATCTGCGTGACAAGCCCGCCTGGTTCCTTGCCCTATCCCCCAGTGGCAAGGTGCCGGTCCTCCAGGTGCGCCGCCCCGATGGAAGGACAGGCGTCCTGTTCGAAAGCATGGCGATCTGCGAATACCTGCTCGAGACGCAACCTGGTCCCAGCCTTTATCCGGATGACCCGATACTGCGCGCCATGCATCGCGCATGGATCGAGCTGAGCACCGCAACGCTTGGAGATACGTGGGCGTACTTGAATGCAAAGGACGCGCCGACCGCCAGCTCGTGGGCCGTCTCCCTGGACAAAAAGTTGGCACAGTTTGAACAGGTTCTGGAGCACGGTCCGTACTTCAACGGTGACCGCTTTGGCATGGTGGATGTGGTCATGGCCCCCGTGTTCCGCTACTTTGATGTCTTGCGGCCGGCGAGCTGGGCATCAATATTGGCCAGGTATCCACGCGTCGACGCTTGGCGCCATGCCGTTCTTGGCCGATCCAGTGTCGCCGCTGCCGTCACGCCGGATTATCCGGAGCTCCTCCGCGCGCACTTTGGGCGGGAAGTTCAAGCGCCCTGACTTCGCCTGCCAGCCGTGCCGCCATGCGTGGGCAACGTAACCGCCGGCGCGCAGGCAGCAGGCGTTCAGGGACGGCATCGCCGTTCATGACTCAGGCAGCCACGCTCTCTGCCCAATTGAATTGTTCAGTGTGCCGCCATTGTGCTGCTAGGGCTGCTTCATTCGCTATTTGAAACAACTTATGATTGCGCCTAGGTAAACCCACAGAGCGCGCAGCCATGCCCCGTCCCGATCTCAATCTCCTGCTGGCGCTGGATGCGCTGCTCGACGAAGGCAGCGTCATCGGCGCAGCGCGCCGCATGCACCTGAGCGCGCCGGCGATGAGCCGAACCTTGAGCCGCATCCGGGAGGCATTGGGCGATCCGGTGTTCGTCCAGGTCGGCCGCAAGCTCATGCCCACGCCCAAGGCGCTGGCACTGCGCGAACAGGTGCGGGTGGCGGTAGAACAGGCCTCGCAGGTGTTCGCTTCCGATGCCCAGATCGACCTGAAATCGCTGGATCGGCGCTTCAACGTCCGCGCCACCGATGAGTTCGTAAGTATCCATCTGGGCCATCTCCTGGATGCGATGGCGCAGGAGATGCCGCGGGCGATGCTGCGCTTTTCGCCGGAGGAAGACGACCTCGACGAAGAGGCGCTGCGCAGCGGCCGCATCGACCTGTTCATCAGCGCCTCGCGCAAGCTGGGGCCGGAGATTCGTGTGCAGTCCCTGTTCACCACGACGTTCGTCGGTGTCGCGCGCGCCAACCATCCGATCTTCGCCGAAGAAATCACGCCCGAACGCCTCACGCGCTGGGAGCACATCAATGTGTCGCGGCGCGGCAAGGCCGCCGGGCCCGTCGATGCCGCGCTGGAGGCGCAGGGGCTGCGCCGGCACGTCGCCCTGGTGCTGCCCAATCCGTACACGGCGCTGTTCGCATTGCAGGATTCGGATCTGCTGTTGCCCTTGCCCCGGCATCTGGCCAGCACCGCGCTGTCCGCGGGCCTGCGCATTCGCGTGTTCGACCTGCCCACCCCGCTGGAAACGGTGCTGCTGACCCAGGCCTGGCACCCGCGCATGGAGAGAGACCCGGCCCATCAATGGCTGCGGCAGACCATCCATACGCTCTGCAGCGAGAGCCAGGCGCAGGCGGCCAAGCGCGCCAAGCCGTAGCGGCACGCGCACGCCAATGCGTGCGTAATACGCAATCATCCGAGTGCAATAAATGCACTTTTCGGAATGATTGCGCCTGCCTACAGTGATGCGTATTGATCACTGCAGAAGGGCTGCACCGTGCATTCCGCGAACGTGCCTGACGCGCATCCAGGCGTCTCTCCCCGGCCGTCCCGGTTTTGGGAAGGGCTGGCGCGTGGACTTCCTTATCTCGATCTGACGACGCCCCGCGCGGCCTATGTGATGCGTTCGATCCTGGCCGCTTGCCTGGCCTTGGCGGCGGCCTATCTGCTGGACCTGCACGCGCCCTACGCGGCGGCTTCCAGCGTGCTGCTCGTCATCAACCCTGTTCAGGGCGGCGTGATCGGCAAGGGGGTGTGGCGGGTGCTGGGCACGCTGGTCGGCATGCTGGCGGCCTGCGTGCTGATGAGCGCCTTTGGCCAGATGCCCTGGCTGTTCTTGCTTGGCTTTGGCGCGTGGCTGGGGGTGTGCGTGGTGGGCATGACCCTGCTGCGTCATTTCCGGGCGTATGGCGCCGCGCTGGCGGGCTATACCGTGGGCCTGGCTGCCTACGGCGCCATGCAGCATCCGGAACGCACCTTCGACCAAGTGATGGGCCGCGGCGCGTCCGTACTGCTCGGCGTGGTCTGCCTGGCGTTGGTATCGGCCCTGTTCAGCAGCCGCAGCGTGCACAGCCGCCTGGCCTCGCTGCTCGACCGCCTGGCGACAGCCACGGCAGGCGTGCTGGCGACGCATCACCAGGCCATTCAAGGCAGCGCCGAACCGGGCGCCAAGCCCCTGGATGTCGGAAGGCGCTCGCTCATCGCCGAGGTGTATGGCGTGGACGATCTGCTGGCGCTGGGCAAGGCCGAGTCCGCCGACCTGGCCCATCGTGCCGGCACGGTACGGCACACGATGGTGTCGCTGTTTTCCGCCCTGGTAGGCGGCACGCCGCCCTTGCGCGAACACAGCGCCGGCGTGGCTGCGCTGCGCGCGTTGCAGCCGGACTGGGAACAGGCATGGCGGGAAGTCGGGCAGACGCTTGAGCAGGAACCCGGCCCGGCCGGAAGGGCGCGCGCCATCCGGCTTCTGACCGACCTGCGCGCCCGGCTGGTGGCCGCGCTCACCGCAACCTCGCTGGACGACGCCTCCGAGCAGGCCGCGCTGATGATCGCAGGCGATCGCTTGATCGAGCAGCTTGACGATTACCTGCAAGCGCTCGAAGGCATCGAACGTTTCCACCAACCCAGGCCGACGGCGGAACGCGTGTCCGTGCCGTTCCACCGCGACACGATGGCGGCCCTGCAGAATGGCGTGCGCGCCCTGTTGACCGTGGTGATGGGCGGCGCCTTCTGGATCGCCACCGGCTGGACGGAAGGCAACATGATGCTGGCGGGGCTGGCGGCCGCATGCGCGCTGCTGTCCACGGCGCCCAATCCCACGATGGGTGCCGTCGAATTCATCAAGGGCACGGCGGCGGCCGTTGCGATGGCCTTCCTGTGCACCTTCATCGTGCTGCCGCACATCTCGGGCCTGCCGCTGCTGCTGGTGATCCTGAGCCTGTTCTGGCTGCCCGGTGTGTATGCCACCACGCTGCCGCGTCATGCGCTGGCCGGCGTGGCCTATCTGGTGGCGTTCACGTCACTGGCGGCGGCGGACAACCCCATGCGCTACGACTTTGCCCTGTTCCTCAATGGCGCCGTGGCCTGGATCCTGGCGACGTGTTTCACGCTGCTGGGCTTCAGGATCGTGCTGCCGCGCAACGGGGCGCGTGACGTTGCGCGCTTGCGCCAGCGCATCCGCGACGAGGCGCTGGGCACCTTGCGCGGCGAGCCGGCCGATGCGCCGGCCTGGCAATGGCGCCAGCAACACCGCATCGCACAACTGGGCGCCTTGCTCAGGACGCAGCCGCAGGCGATGGATCGCGCCATCGCGCAGGCGCTGACCAGCCTGCATCTGGGCCGGGAAGTCCTGCGCTTGCGACGCTGGCTGCGCCAGGCGCCCCAGGACGTCGCGTGGCCGCGCGTGGTGGCGCGCCCGTTGCGCTTTATGGGCCAGCGGGCCGGCGACCCCGCGCGGGCCGCACGCCATGCCCGCCGCGCGGCGGCCTCGTTGGCGCGTTTGCCGGCGCAGTCCTGCGCCGCGACGGATGACGTGCGGCGCGTGACGATCGTGCTGCTCGACATCGCCACGCTGCTGGAACGCCATGCGAACGACGTTCCGCACCCCTTTGGAGGCCATGCCCATGCTCAGTGAGCTCTCGTTGGCCGGCATCTACCTGCCGCCATTCTTTGTCTACGCCTGCGTGACCCTGCCGATCTATCTGGGCCTTCGCTTCGTGCTGGTGCGCAGCGGCGTGCTGCGCTGGGTATGGCATCCGGGCCTGTTCGAGTTCGCCATTTCTCTTTGCCTTGTTTCCCTGTTGGTGCTTTATGTCTGAACGTTCATTCTCCGCCAAGCGCCTGCTGCGGGCAGGACTCACCCTCGCGGTGGTCATCGCCGCCGGGTTTCTGGTCAGCGCGTTGTGGCGCGCCTATGTCATCGCACCCTGGACCCGCGACGGACGGGTCAGCGCGCAGATCGTGCGCATCGCGCCCGAGGTGTCAGGCACCGTCGCGGAGGTATCGGTGGCGGACGATCAATACGTCAAACAGGGCGACGTGCTCTATCGCATCGACAACGCCAGCTTTGCGCTGGCATTGGACCAGGCCGAGGCGCAGTTGGCGGCGGCCGAGGTCTCCTTGCGTCAGAAGACCGAGGAGGCGCGGCGGCGCCGCGGCATGGAAAGTCTGGTGCCCGCCGAGGACATCCAGCGGGCGACTCAGGCCGAGGCCATCGCGCGGGCCGAACTGCGCGGCGCGCGGGTCGCCGTGGACAGGGCGAAGCTGGATCTGGCGCGTACCGAACTTCGTGCGCCGACCGATGGCTACGTCACGCGCCTGCGGTTGAACAAGGGCGACTACGCCGTGGCGGGCCAGCCCAACCTCGCCCTGATCGACGCCCACAGTTTTTGGATCACCGGGTACTTCGAGGAAACCAAGCTGCGCGGCATACAGCCCGGCGCGGCGGCGCGGATCCGCCTGATGGGATTCGACCAGGACCTGCCGGGGCGAGTGGCCAGCATCGGGCGGGGCATTGCCGACAGCAACCAGCAGGCCGACGCGCAGGGCCTGCCAAGCGTGGAACCCAGCTTCAGTTGGGTCCGGCTGGCGCAGCGCATTCCCGTGCGCGTGGAGTTCGAGCATGTCCCGCATGATGTCGTGCTGGCCGCCGGCATGACGGGCAGCATCGAGGTCACGCCCTCGGCGGGCACGCCGGTGCCCCAGGGCCGGCTGATCTCGCTGCTGCACCGCTGGATGTGAGGACAAGGCCATGCACGCACCCATCCCCCGCACGCAGCCACGCCTCCGCCGGGCACTGCTGGCCTCGCTGCTGGCCGTCCTGACCGGCTGCACCACCGTGGGCCCGGACTACCACGCGCCGACGCTGGACGTGCCCATGCACTGGATCGAGGCCGACGCCGCCCAATCCGATGGCGACCACGATGGCCTGCGCACCTGGTGGCGCGCCTTCCAGGATCCCTTGCTCGACCGCCTGGTCGATCAGACCCTGGCGCACAACCTGGACCTAGCCATCGCGTTGGCGCGACTGCGCCAGGCACGCGCCGAGCGCGTGCAGATCGCCTCGGCCGCCATGCCCGAGGTCTCGGTCGGCGCAGCCGGCGAGGCCGTACGTGGCAGCAAGGCACTCAGCTCCCAGCCCGGCGGACAGGCGCGAACCTGGCACCTGGGGTTCGATTCCAGTTGGGAGCTGGACCTGTTCGGCGGCACGCGCCGCGCGGTCGAGGCTGCCGACGCCGGCATCCAGGCGCTGGCCGAGGACCATCGCGCGCTGCAAGTGAGTCTGGTAGCCGAACTGGTATCCGATTACGCCGGGCTGCGCGCCGCGCAACTGCGCCTGGCCATCACGCAGGACAACATTCGCTCGCTGACCGAAGCCGAGCGCCTGGCGGAACAGGCGCACCGCAGCGGCCTGGGCACGCTGGCCGACGTCACCCAGGCCCGCGCCGAGCGCCAAATGGCCCAGGCGCAGCCGCCCTTGCTGGAAGCGGACATCGCCCGGTTCAGCCATGCCATCGGCGTGCTGGCGGGCGGGTTTCCGGGCGACTGGCACACCGCCCTCGCAACGCCCGCACCGGCTTTGCCCATGCCGGTCGACTTGCCGCTGTCACTGCCTTCGGACGTCATTCGCCAACGCCCCGACCTGCGCGCGGACGAACGACGCCTGGCCGCCGCCACCGCGCAGATCGGCGTCGCCCAGGCCGAACGCTTCCCGACGTTCCGCATTCCCTTGGGGCTCGGCACCACCGCCAGCATCATCCACGACCTGTTCTCGGGCGCCAGCCTGGCGTGGTCGGCGGCCATGCAGGGCAGCCAGTCCCTCTACGACGGCGGCCGCGCGCAGGCGGGCGTGACCGCGGCACAGGCCAACGCCAACGCCGTGCGGCGCATCTACGAGCGCGACGTCCGATTGGCGCTGCGCGACGTGGAAGACGCCTTGACGGCATGGACCAGCGAACGCCAACGGCAAGCCGCGCTACAGAACGCCGTGGCCGACAGCCAACAGGCCCTGCAACAGGCCACCCAACTCTACGCGCGAGGGTTGAGCGCCTACCTCCCGGTGCTGGTGGCGCAGCGCAGCCTGAACCAGGCACGCGATACGCTGGCCCTCAGCCAATTGGCGCAGCTGCAAGGAGGCATTGCCTTGTACAAGGCGCTAGGGGCGGGGTGGTCGGACACGGGATTGGTATCGGAATCAGACCAATGGGCCGCCAGAGAAACAGCGGCGACGCAGTGATGCTTTGAGGCAGCGCATCAGATGAACAGGGGAACGGCTTGCGCCCAAGGAAACGACACGTCGTTGCGCCAAAGAACTAACGCTTCGCATCCCTGGAGAGTTGGCCTGACGTCCCTCATTTGGTACAAGCAAAGTTGGTCAGAATCCGAGACTCGATAGCTGCCATGTCCGAACCCTATCCGGCCTTACTCAAACTCCAGACCTCCCGCGAGAATCTTGCCAGATGGCTCGCCACCGACGGGCAGCGGTATCTCTCCGAAGGCGTATTCCTGGCGTCCGATAAGCTCGACCATTGTTGAGACCACGCAATCATCCTGCAGGGACAACAGAACGCACACGACAAGGCCGCCAGGCGGACCAAAGGGATAACGTTGCCAATGAGACGACTCGCACTGATCAGCATGCTGTCCGCCTGCGCGGTGTGCCAGGCGCAGGCAGAAAGGACCTGGCACTTTACCGGCGCCGAGCTTGCCACGGCCCTTGAAGGCCGGATGCCATCGGAACTTCGCGATGCATCGCTTCGCCAGCAGTTCTCTTCCTCCTACGCGCAGGCCTACATCGTCGGCATCGCCGACCAGACACAAGGCACGGTCTGGTGCACCTCGACCGGCGTCCTTCCCCACGAATTGAAGGACAGGGTGTACAGCTACTTGTCCACGCTGCCAGCCAACCGTCTCGAGGAAAATGCCGGCCCGCTGGTCAGCGAGGCACTCCATCAGTCTTTCGCTTGCCGATAGGATCATCTTGGCCAACGCAGCACAGACCCGGCGCCACTCAAGGTGAGCCCGCCCCGAGGCACGGGAATTACCGGTTCTGGCGCACCAGTCCACGTCAACTGTCAACTTACTGGATTGCGTGCCGTGACGATCCACGCCGCCCCGCTAATCGTCACCGACCGCTCGCCGGCGAGCTCAGCAAAGGCGGCACGAACTGCGGCCGAGGCGCGCGCGCGGATGTCGTCGGGCTGGTCAGCGAGTGCGCTCGACAACGGGCCGACCTCGAGTGTCATTTTCACCGCGTCATCGATCGCAGCGTCCCGCGTCCCGCCCTCACCGAACGGGACGGCAGCGTCGAAGGGGACAATAGCAATATCTGTAAAGCCGGCCGATGACAGAATTTGCGCCACGCGCGCCCGTTCGCCGAACGAAAATGGGCCGGGCGCTTCAGAATCGGGCAGCGAGTTCGGCGGGACGATGCCCTTTAGCGCGCCCATTGGCAGGCGCACCCAATCGTTCTCCGCCGCGGCGCGCCAGCAGACGAAAGCGACTCTTCCACCGGGTCGGAGCGCGCGTCGCATGTGGGTGAACGCCGCTATTGGATCGTCGAAAAACATTACGCCGAAACGCGAGAAAAGGATGTCGAACGCGCCCTCGGGCAGCTCTGCGCGGCTGGCGTCTGCCACCTGAAACAGGACCCGCGTTTCCTGGTGCGCAAGCGAGCGCGCGTGGCCGATCAGCGGTTCGGATATGTCCACGCCCAGCACTTGGCCCCCTGCGCCGACACGGGCTGCGAGAGCCAGGCTCGACGCGCCCGCGCCGCAGCCGATGTCCAGCGCGCGTTCACCCCTCGCGGGCGCGGCGGCTTCTATCGCGGCCTGGCCGAACACCGCCACCATCGCGTCGAGCCGGGCCTGGTTGGCGACCCAGCGCTCCCCGCTTTTACCACTCCAGTCACCGATCTGATCGGCACGTTGCTCGGCCATGTCGTCTCCTTGACGCGTCGCTAAGTCCTTCTTCGCGCCGATCCACGCCCACCTTTCGAAGGCGACGACGCAACGGAAGAAGGGAATCCCTAAACTCAAACCACCATTGACTGCTGTGCGAAGATTCCGGCCATCGCGCCTTGCCATGATGCCGTGCTCACTGAATGCATGGCAGGGTTGGCAAGGTCGCCCGCGGCGTAGATGCCAGGCGTGCTGGTCTGGCGGCGCTCGTCGACCATGAGGGCGACGCCTTGGGGCGTATCGACCGTGGCGAGGCCCAGCGACTCATGCAAGCGTGCAGAAGGCTTGTTGCGCGGATGGGCGAACAGGATGTCGACTGCGACAGGAGGGCCTGCATCGAGCTTCACGGTGACGTTATGGCTGTCGTGATGGTTGAGCTCGGTGATCAGACCATCAACGACCTGGACGCCGCGGCGCGCGAGATCGGCCCGGGCGTCGGGCGGGATGTCGTGACCATGCGCGAAGACCGTCAGCGAGTCGGTCCAGTCGTGGTACAGCCTGACGTAGTTGTGCGACGGCGGGCCGGACCAGACGAGACCCCAATGCCGCCCTGCGACTTCGAAGCCGTCGCAATATGGGCAGGGAACGATGGACGTGCCCCAGCCCTCGGCAAACCCCGGGATGCCAAGCATCTGGTCCGCCACGCCATAGCTCAGGATCAGGCGGCGCGCTCCAAGGCTTTCGCCATCGCCAGTCAAGACAGAGAAATCGTCCAAGGCGCCGGAAATGCGATCAGCCCTTGCATTGACCAGCCTGACTGAGGGATAGCGCGCAAGCTGCTCTCGCGCCTCGGTCAGGATGTCCAGCGGTGCCTTGTGATCGTGACCGAGCAGGCCATGTGAATGGTCGGCGAAGCGATTGCGCGGCAGGCCAGTGTCGAGAACGGTGACCTTTCGGCGGGCGCGGCCGAGTTGCAGTGCCGCGGCGAGGCCGGCAAAGCTGCCGCCGATGATGATGACGTCATTCATGGTATTGGGATCCGTGTTCTCTATGGCAGGGATTGGGGGCTGCGCTTGGCGGTGAGCCGTGAGTGCGCGAGGCGGTGCCGGAAAGCGCAGCTACCGTGTTGAAGCCTATTCACCGGCGTGCAAATTTCAGATACCATGAAGTATCCTAAATTGTCATTTACGATACTGTCAAGTACTGGAATACCTGTGGCGGAAAAAAAAATGCTGGGCCGGCGCGGCCGGCCCGCCAACGAGGCGCTGGGCCAAACGATAGTGGACGCGGCCACGCAACTGTTTGTGGAACTGGGTTTTCAAGCAACGACCATGGACAAGGTCGCCCAGCGAGCGAAGATATCCAAGCTCAGCATCTATCGTCATTTCGAGAATAAGGAGGCGCTATTCAGCGCGGCCATCGCGGCGCACTGCAACCAGTTTGCTCCTCAAGCGCTTATTGAAGGCGTCGCGGGTTCAGCGCAGGATCAGCTCGTCGCGGTGGGTTCATTCCTGCTTCGCACGCTTTTGAGCCCGGAAGTCCGCAATGTCGAAGCCATGATAGTGGCCGACAAGACGAATCAAAGATCGTTGAGCAAGCTGCATTACGAGGCCGGCCCCGCCTACGTCATAGCTCAGATCGAGGACTTGTTGCGTCAGTTGCACGCGAGCGCGGCTCTGAGCGTGCCGGATCCTCGTGGATCCGCGCGCTTGTTTGCCGCGCTCATCAAAGGTTCCGACCTGCTGACAATTGTTCGCTTCGATGAGGCCAAGGCAGAAGACGACCACGAAATCGAATCCTATTGCCGGTCGGCTGTGGCAATGTTCATCGCAGCGCATGGCGGAAACCGCGATGTAAGCGCTGCGTCGCACATTAAGTCCGGCTCAACGCGTTGATGGCGGCTTTCGACCCAGCCGCGCCACCAGCATAGAAAAGGGCCGCTTTTTGTGCGGCCCTTTTTACGACGGTGAAAGCTAGGACAAATGGCGCAGATCTTGGGATATAGAGGCCCTTCGCGCTCGACCGACTTTATGTCGAGCGACCGACTTTATTTCCTGTTTTCAATACTGAAAACTGGAAATAAAGTCGGTCGCAAACGACCCGCGTAACCGATTGATTTTGAAAGACATCCAGGATTAGAAAACATGGGGCAAAGTCGGTCGCACCCTGGACCTCGGGCCTTCAACCCAAAAAAATTGAACAAAAGTCGGTCGCAACGTCCCTGCCTCCCGGGTTCAATCTGACCGAGTTGCGAATGGAAATGTCGTACCGCTTCTTGGCGCATGCAGGCCGGCGATACCTAGCGCCGTCATGGTGGCCGCTTTCGGCCAGTAATGGTCGCTCGACAAGCCCAACCTACTCAGGGAAAATCGCTGCACTGGCCTTGAGTTCCTCGTCACTGCCAATCAATGATCTATCTATGTGAAATCGAAGACGTGTTTGATTTGCATGGCCGAGGATGTATCGTCGTGCCAGGAATTCCACACTCTTTGCCGCCCGGTGCGCGGGTCTACCCGGGCACGGCCCTTCTGATCGTAACGCCGACTGGCGAAGAACTGCGCACCACCATCTCTGCCGTTGAAATGATCAACCGGGGCAAGCCGCTAGACCACGCTCCCTTCTGCGTACCCAGAGGGATCAAGAAGCAGCAATTGGCTATTGGGTCTAAGGTTTACGCGCTTTAATTGCCGATATGGAAAGACCGGGATACCGTGTCCGGTTCTCCCCATAATGACTGCTTCGGGTCGAAAGCGGCCAGTCGTCGACGACCGCTATCCCCAAGTGCACTCAGACGCGCAGGTCCGAACTCCGGCCGTACAGAGCCTCGTGCGCCCCGAGCTAATCGGTGCACCAAAAAGAGGGCCGCTCTGCGGCCCCCTCCCACGCCTTAACAACCGATGAATCCACCTTCGCCACACAATCGGTGACGATATGGCGCGTTCGACTCGCGACCGACTTTATTCCTCGTTTTCAAAGCGGGCCGAAGCCCGCCCCGCCTCACTCCACCGTCACACTCTTCGCCAGATTCCGCGGCTTATCCACATCCGTTCCGCGCGCGCACGCCGTGTGATACGACAGCAACTGCAGCGGCACCGTATGCAGAATCGGCGACAGCTTTCCGTAGTGTTCCGGCATGCGGATCACATGCATCCCTTCGGCGCTCTGGATCTTGCTGTCCGCATCCGCAAACACATACAGCTCACCACCCCGCGCGCGCACTTCCTGCATGTTGGACTTCAGCTTTTCCAGCAGCTCGTCCTTGGGCGCGATGGTGACGACCGGCATGTGCTCGGTGACCAGCGCCAGCGGGCCGTGCTTGAGTTCGCCGGCCGGGTAGGCTTCGGCGTGGATGTAGCTGATTTCCTTGAGCTTGAGCGCGCCTTCCAGCGCGATCGGGTAGTGCATGCCGCGGCCCAGGAACAGGGCGTTTTCCTTGGACGCGAAGCGGTCGGCCCAGGCCATGATCTGGGGTTCCAGCGCCAACACTGAGCCGATGGCCGAGGGCAGGTGGCGCAGGGCCTTCAGGTGCTCGGCTTCCTGCTCTTCCGTGAGCTTGCCGCGGGTCTGCGCCAGCGTCAGCGTCAAGAGGAACAGTGCGGTGAGCTGGGTGGTGAAGGCCTTGGTGGACGCCACGCCGATTTCGACGCCGGCGCGCGTGATGTAGGACAGCTTGCACTCGCGCACCATGGCGCTGGTGGACACGTTGCAGATGGTCAGCGTGTGTTCCATGCCCAGCGAACGCGCGTGCTTCAGCGCGGCCAGCGTGTCGGCGGTTTCGCCGGACTGCGAGATGGTGACGACCAGCGAGCGCGGGTTGGGCACGCTGTCGCGGTAGCGGTATTCGCTGGCGATTTCGACGTTGACCGGGATCTTGGCGATGGATTCGATCCAGTACTTGGCGGTGAGGCCCGCGTAGTAGCTGGTGCCGCAGGCGAGGATCAGCAGGGAGTCGATTTCCTTGAAGACCTTGTAGGCCTGGTCGCCGAAGAGTTCGGGCGTGATGGACTCGATGTCCTGCAGGGTGTCGCCGACCGCGCGCGGCTGCTCGAAGATTTCCTTCTGCATGTAGTGGCGGTAGGGGCCCAGTTCGGCGGCGCCGGTGTGCACGTGCACGGTGTGCACCTCGCGGTCGACGTTCTTGCCGGCGGCGTCGACGATCCAGACGCGCGAGAGCTGCAGGTCGACGACGTCGCCGTCTTCCAGGTAGATGATCTGGTCGGTGGTGCCGGCCAGGGCCAGCGCGTCCGAGGCCAGGAAGTTTTCGTTCTGGCCCACGCCCACCACCAGGGGCGAGCCCTGGCGCGCGCCGACGACGCGATGCGGTTCGTCGCGGCAGAACACGGCGATGGCGTAGGCGCCATGGAGGCGGCGCACGGCGTTCTGCACGGCTTCGAAGAGGTCGCCGGCGTAAAGGTGGTTCACCAGGTGCGCGATGACTTCGGTATCGGTCTGGCTTTCGAAGACGTAGCCGACGGCTTGCAGCTCGGCGCGCAGTTCGTCGTGGTTTTCGATGATGCCGTTGTGGACGAGCGCGATGCGCGGCTCGTCGTTGCCCAGGTGCGAGAAGTGCGGGTGGGCGTTGTGGGTGGCGGGAACGCCGTGCGTGGCCCAGCGGGTGTGGGCGATGCCGGTGAAGCCCTGGATCTTGTCCTGCGCGACTTGGTCGGCCAGCTCGGCCACGCGCTGCGTGCTGCGCGTGCGGCGCAGGTGGCCATCGGCGTAGACGGCGACGCCGCAGGAGTCATAGCCGCGATATTCCAGGCGCTTGAGGCCTTCGACGAGGATCGGGGTGATGTCGCGCTGGGCGACGGCGCCAACAATGCCGCACATAGGAGTGACTCCGGTAGGTTCGTGTACCGACGCATTGTGCGCGACCCCTAAAGAAATTTGATTTCTTTATATTGATGAATTTGGCAGTTAATTCCCTTACACAAATGTGATTAAATAATCTTTCATTGAATTCACATAATTGAATTAATCATGCAAAACATGCCGATTTCGCTACCCGAACTGGATGATCTGGACCGGCGCATTCTTGAACAGTTACAAGAAGACAGTTCGCTGACCAACCAGGATCTCGCCGCAAAGGTGCATGCGTCGCCGCCGACCTGCCTGCGGCGGGTGCGGCGACTGGTGGAGGAAGGGGTGATCGACAGGCAGGTGGCGATTCTGGCGGCCGAGAAACTGGGCAGCACGCTGACGGCGATCGTGGAGATCACGCTGGATGTGCAGGCGGCGGAAAGCCTGGATGCGTTCGAGCAAAGCATGCTGACGGAGCACGCCGTGCTGCAGTGCTATCGGGTGTCGCCGGGTCCGGACTTCGTGGTGATCGCGCAGGTGAAGGACATGCCCGCCTATCACGCGCTGGTGCATCGCGCCTTCACGGCGCAGGCCAATGTGCGCAACGTGCGCACGTTTTTCTCGGTGCATCGCGCCAAGTTCGAGACGCGGATCGATGTGCGGGGGTGAGGCGAGCGCACAATTTCAGCATGCGCCAAGCCTGCCGCCCCCAGACGGGGGATAATGCACCAAAGACGCGCGAAAGGCCCTCACCGTCCCGTCAGGAGTTGCCCTTGCCACCGCCATCGACCCCGTACCTCGAGATGATTGCAACACACCTCAATGCTCCGTATGGACAGGTGGTGAGTGCAGTTGATGTCGCCACTGCGTTGCGCGCTGGCAATCTCTCCTTGGCTGCAAGCGATCCGCTTGCACAAGAGCTGCTGGCGCACATGTTCCTTGAACTGGAACCTGAATTCATTGGTAGAGCCAGCTTTGAAGCGGGCGTGCGACTAGAAGAAGCTGAGGCGCTCTATCAAAACGCCCGAAAGCACTTTGACCTGCCAAGGGCAGTCCGGTGGGAGGAAGCGCTCGAGGGGGTACTTTGATGCGCACTTCCAGGGAAGACATCCTGCTCCACCGGTCATCCGGCCCATGGAGGCGTTTGGAATCGCACGCGCGGCTTCTGGTGGAGAACGCCCGCCTTCACGGCGGCAATTCCTTCCAGCCAGTGTTAGGGGGTGGTACGCGCTTGATGCTCGCCCTCAATCACCGGATCAGCGACGATGTTGGCGTGGGGCACGGCCAAGATTGCGGAATGGGCGGATACCTAGACGCCCCATAGTTAGGCGCCCAACAGCCAGCGCGCGGCGCTTCCAACGCTCAGTGCGCGCCGACTCAGCGCGGCTTCCGCCCCACCAGCCGCTCAAACTGCGCCAGATACCGATTCCCCATCTTCTGCACGTCGTGCTCGTTGCGCACGTACTCATAGGCGCGTTCGGTGACTTCCTGGCGAAAGGCCGTGTCGTCCAGGCAGCGCGCCATGCCGGCCGCCATGGCCTGATGATCGCCCACGGCGCACAGCACGCCGCGGCCGTCGGCCAGGCTTTCCTTCAGGCCGCCGGCGTCGGTGGAGACGACGGGCACGCGTTGCAGGAAGGCGTCGAGCACGCTGCTGCCCAGCGCTTCTTCCTCGGAGCTCATGACGAACACGTCGAGGATGCTGTAGAAGTCCTCGACGCCCTTGCGAAAGCCCGCGAAACGGTAGACGTCTTCGATGCCGAGCTTGCGGGCTTCGTCCTTGGCCTGCTGTTCGCGGTCGCCGCCGGCGCCGAAGTGCAGGAAGACGAAGTCGCGGCGCGTCTTGGCCAGTTCGCCGACGGCGCGCACCAGGGTGACGGGGTCCTTGTCGCGGATGAGCGCGGCGGACGTCGCCATGACCTTTTTGCCTTCCAGGTCGAATTCGCGCACCAGATTGGCGACGTTGTCGGCGTTGATCTGGTGAGGCTCGACCGCGCTGCGGATGATGACGGGTTCGATGCCGAGGCGGCGCGGTTCGCCCGCGGCCATCTCGCTGATGGCCACGAAGAGGTCCGCGTGGCGCCATTTGAAGCCGGTCTTCCATTCGTCGCCCGGCTTGACCACGAACGAGGTGCGGCGCGAGAACGCGACCGGGCGGCGATGCAGCCACTTGGTCAGCACGGCCCAGGTGATGGTGTTGGCCGTCTGCGCGTGGATGATGTCGTAGCGGCCGGCGCCCGCCAGGAAGGCGAGCTGGGCGGGAACGTTGCGCACGGCGTGGGCGACGAAGCCTTCCTGGCGCGCGCGCTCGGCCAGCGGGGCGCCTTCGCGGCACATCACTTCGACGTCATGGCCGGCCTTGCGGAAGGCACGCATGCAGTACAGCGTCTGGCGTTCGCCGCCGCGCCAGCCTTTCTCGAAGTTCAGTTGCAGGATCTTCATGCGCGGCCGATGCCCGAGTACTCGAAGCCCAGGCTGCGCACGTCGGCCGGCGTGTAGAGGTTGCGCCCGTCGATGATGAGGGGCGTTTTGAGCAACGCCTTGACGCGATCGAAGTCGGGCGCGCGGAAGACCTTCCATTCGGTGGCGATGAGCAGCGCGTCCGCGCCGTCCAGCGCGTCGTACATGTCGGTGGCGAAGCTGATGCCCTGATGGCCCGCCAGCACGCGGCCGGCCTCGTGCATGGCCACCGGGTCGTAGGCTCGGACTTCGGCGCCGCGGCGCGTGAGTTCGGCAATCGCCGTGAGGCTGGGGGCTTCGCGCATGTCGTCGGTGTTGGGCTTGAAGGACAGGCCCCACAAGGCGATCTTGCGGCCGCTCAGGTCTTCGCCAAAGCGCGCGACCAGTTTTTCGGCCAGGCGGAATTTCTGTGCGTGGTTGGCGGCTTCGGCCGCTTCGATGACGCGCATCGGCAAGCCGTGTTCGGACGCCGTGTTGACCAGCGCCTGCACGTCCTTGGGAAAGCAGGAACCGCCGTAGCCCGCGCCGGGATACAGGAAGTGGTAGCCGATGCGCGGATCGGCACCGATGCCGCGGCGCACCTGTTCGACGTCCGCGCCCAGGACTTCGGCCAGGTTCGCCATTTCGTTCATGAACGAGATGCGCGTGGCCAGCATGGCGTTGGCGGCGTACTTGGTCAGCTCGGCGGAGCGCACGTCCATCACCATCAGGCGGTCGTGCGTGCGCTGGAAGGGCTCGTAGATGCGGCGCATCACGCCGATGGTGTAGTCGTCGTCCGCGCCGACGATGACGCGGTCCGGGCTCATGAAGTCGTTGATGGCCGCGCCTTCCTTCAGGAATTCGGGGTTGGACGCCACCGTGAAGGGAAGGTCGACGCCGCGCTCGGCCAGTTCCTTGGCGACCACCGCGCGCACCTTGTCGGCCGTGCCGACGGGGACGGTGGACTTGTCCACGATCAGCTTGCGCGAGGTCATGTGGCGCGCGATGTTCTGCGCGGCCGCCAGGACGTATTTGAGGTCGGCGGAACCGTCTTCGCCGGGCGGGGTGCCCACGGCGATGAACTGGACGTCGCCGAACGCCACGCTTTGCGCGATGTCATCGGTGAAGTGCAGGCGTCCGGCCTGCACGTTGCGGCGCACCAGGTCTTCAAGGCCCGGCTCGTAGATGGGGATGCCGCCCTGGCGCAGCAGGGCGATCTTGGCCGCATCCACGTCCAGGCACATGACATCGTTGCCCATGTCGGCCAGGCACGCTCCCGACACCAAACCCACGTAACCGGTACCCACGACCGTGATCTTCATGCCTGAACGCCTTCAAAATAGGGAATCTTCGCGCCCGGCCAAGGAAACCGGGCGCCGGCCGCCATTATAGAAGCGGCCCGCGCCCGAGGTCCTGCGGCGCGCTAGGTCCGAAGCTTGTTGAACCGGACCGTGTTGACCACCACGGCCAGGGCCGCGCACACGGTGCCCAGCACCAGCGCCAGGCCAGGCCCGTGGGCCGCGCTGACGCTGAAGGCGATCGCCACCAGCGCCGTGCCAAAGCTCTGGCCGAACACCCGGGTGGTGGCCTGCAGGCCGCCCGCCGCCCCGCTGCGCAGCCGGGGCGCGGCGGACAGCAGGGCGCGGTTGTTCGGCGTCTGAAAAAAGCCGAAGCCGACGCCGGCCACGAACATGCCGGCGATGATCGGCCCGTTCGACACGGTGGAAGGCAGCAGCGCCAGCGAAAGCATGCCGACGACCATGGTGGCCGCCCCCACGCCGCTCAGGGTGGCGGCCGAATAGCGGTCCGACAGGCGGCCCGCCAGCGGCGCAATGATGGCCGTACCCACGGGCCAGGCGCCCATCAGCATGCCCACTTCCAGGTAAGGCCGACCCAGCACCTGCTGAAAATAGAACGGCAACGACACGTACGAGGCCATCTGCGCGGCGAAGGTGCAGGCCGACGCGCCCACCGCGAAGGCCAGCGGCCGAATGCGCAGCAGGTCCACCGGCACCAGCGGCGCGGTCTGCTGGCTGGCCCGGCGCACCAGCACCATGCCCGCGACCGCCGAAATGGCGACCAGGCCGATGCCGCGCAGCAGGTCTTCGCCCATCATGTCCACGCCGGAAATGAACACGCCCAGCGTCGCCATGCAGAGCAGGGCGCTGATCCAGTCCAGTTTCACGTCGTTGCGCGGGACTTCGGGCAGATGGCGCAGGCCCATCATGGCGAGCGCGCAGATGGGCAGGTTGACGGCGAAGATCCACGGCCACGGCGCCACCGACAGGATGGCCGAACCGATCGTGGGCCCCAGCACCGACATCACCGCCACCGTGGTGGCGTTGATGCTGATGCCTCGCCCCAGCATCTTGAGCGGATAGATGTTGCGCACCAGGCCGCCGAACATGCACATCAGCGTGGCCGCCCCCAGCCCCTGGAACACGCGCGCCGCGGTCAACTGCCACAGCGTGCCCGCCAGGGCGCAGCCCAGCGAAGCCAGCGTGAACAGGACCAGGCCGAAGGTGAACATGCGCCGAAAGCCGATGCGCTCGGCCAACGCCGACAACGGCAACAGGGCCATTACGACGGCGAGGTTGTAGGCGTTGACGATCCAGACCGCCTGGGCCGGCAAGGCATTGAGGTCCTTGGCGATCGTGGGCAGCGCCACGTTGGCGATGGTGGTGTCCAGCACCGACAGGCTGATGCCCGTCATCACGGTGGCCGCCGCCCAGTACCGGCGCGGCGCCGGCAGGCCGTCGGGCGGAGCGGACTTGGCGGCGCCTTCCGGCGCCGCGTCGTGCCCCGGCGTCACGACTTCTTTACCGGGCGCTGCCATCCCTCGACGGTGAGCTGCTTGGGGCGCGACACCGTCAGCTTGTCAGCCGGCGCATCGCGCGTGAGGGTGGTGCCGGCGCCCAGCGTCGCGCCGCGGCCCACGCGCACGGGCGCGACGAGCTGCGTGTCCGAGCCGATGAAGGCGTCGTCCTCGATCACGGTGCGATGCTTGTTCACGCCGTCGTAGTTGCAGGTGATGGTGCCCGCGCCGACGTTCACGCGCGCGCCGATGTCGGCGTCGCCGATGTAGGCCAGGTGATTGGCCTTGCTGTCCGCGCCCAGCACGCTCTTCTTGATCTCGACGAAGTTGCCGACGTGGCTGCGGTCGCCCAGCTCGGCGCCGGGACGCAGGCGGGCGTAAGGGCCCACGCGCGCATCGCGGCCCACCTCGGCCTGCTGCAGGTGGCTGAAGGCTTCGATGTGCGTGCCCGCGCCGACGCTGACGTCGCGCAGCACGCAATGCGGGCCCACGCGCACGCCGTCGGCCAGCGATACCTGGCCTTCGAACACGCACCCCACGTCGATGAACACGTCGCGGCCGCAGGTGAGCGTGCCGCGCACGTCAAAGCGCGCCGGGTCGGCCAGGGTGACACCGGCTTCGAGCTGGCGGCGGGCCTGCTCGGCCTGCCAGCGGCGCTCGAGTTCGGCCTGCTGCACGCGGCTGTTCACGCCCAGCGTTTCCCAGCCGGCACCCGGCTGGGCCGCGCCCACGGGCACCTCGTCGACCACGGCCAGGCCGACGACGTCGGTCAGGTAGTACTCGCCCTGGGCGTTGTTGTTGTCGATGCGGGTCAACCAGTTCTTCAGCTTCGCGGTCGGCGCGCTGAGGATGCCGGTGTTCACTTCCTTGATCTCGCGCTCGGCGTCCGAGGCGTCCTTGTGCTCGACGATGCGGCACACGTTGCCCTTGGCATCGCGCACGATGCGGCCGTAACCCGTGGAATCGGTCAGCACTTCGGTCAGCACGGCGGCGCCCTGGCCGCGCGCATCCAGCAGGCGCTGCAGGGTCTCGGGCTGGACCAGCGGCACGTCGCCGTACAGCACCAGCGTCACGTCGTCCTTGCCGTCGCCTTCCAGCAGCAGCGGCACGGCTTGCTGCACGGCATGGCCCGTGCCGTGCTGAGGCTGCTGCAGCACGAAGTGCAGGTCCGGCTGACCATCGAAAGCCTGCTTGACGCGATCCGCGCCGTGGCCGACCACCACGATGATGCGCGCCGGCTGCAATTGGCGCGCGCTGTCCAGCACATGGGCCAGCATGGGTTTGCCGGCCAGCGTGTGCAGCACTTTGGGAAGGTCGGACTGCATGCGTTTACCCAGTCCGGCGGCAAGAATCACTACATTAAGCATAAGTTCCAGTAGGTGTGGAGACGGTCGGGCGGCCTTGCGGCCGGTCCGCGTGTCGATTGAAGGATAGGGTCAGGGCTTGCCCTCGGCAGGCCCGGTTTTCTTGGCGGGCTTTGCCGCCCGCTTGGTGGCGGCGGGCTTGCGCGCGGCGGCCGGCTTGGCGGCCTTGCCTTGCGGCTTGGCCGACGCCTTGGGCGTGGCGGGGTCGGGCTTGGCGCCCGTGTCCGCGGCCGGCGCGCTTGCCGGCATCGAGGCCGCCGTGGCGGCGGCGATCTGGTTGAACTGCTGTTGCAGCAAATCCCACCAGGCCTTGGACGCCGACTGCGCGGCGGCGCCCATCTGTTCGCTCATGGCGGCGGCCGATTCGGCGCCGCCGGTGGCGGACGCGCCCGCCTCGCTGCCCGATGCGGCATCGGATTGTGCGCTGGCGTCTTCCTTGGCCTGGGCGGACGCGGCGTTGTCCGGCTGCGCGGAACTTCCGTGGCCAGCGCCCGCCGACTTCGGCGCGGGCTTCAGGCCCAGCGCGACCTCGAGCGGCGAAGGCGCGCCGCCCTCCGGCGCCGTGCCCAGGTCCATGCGCGAGGCGCTATCCACGAAGGCGCGCAGGGTGCTGATGGTGGACCGCTGCACCTCCATGCCCTGGATGGTGCTGGAGAGCATGCTCAGGTTCATGCGCAGCCAGTTTTCCACCGACCGCAGTTCAGCGATGCGGCGGTCCAGGTCTTCGAGGTTCATGGGCGGCGCCATGGGCAGGCTGCTCGCCAGACCGCCCGGGCCCGTCAGGCCGGCCCAGGCCTGGCGCATCATTTCCATGCTGGCCAGTAGCGGATTGCCCGACAGGTCGGAGTTCTGGCCCATGCCGGGCAGGACGAACGGGTTGGTGTATTGATCGCTCATTCCAGGTCTCTCCAAGGTCGGATGCTTGCCGCCGGCGGTCGGGTCAACCCGGCAGAAGCTGATTGTTCTCCACGCGCACATGGTCGCCGGAGGCAAACGAGAACGGCTGCGCGCTGCGGAACTGGCGCGTGCTGCCGTCGCTCATGCGCACCGTGAGCTCATAGTGCGTCACTGTTTGTTGCTGTCTGATATTACGCTCAACTTCACGGCCTGCCAAAGCACCGCCGACCGCGCCCAGCACCGTCAGGGCCGTCTTTCCGCTGCCTCCGCCAAACTGATTACCCACGACGCCGCCGGCCACGCCGCCCGCGATGGTGCCGACCAGATGGTCGCTGTTGTCCTTGGCGGGCACCTGCACCTGGCGGATGGTCTCGACCACGCCGCACGAGGCGCAGGCTTGCGGCGCCGGCGCGGGACGCGCGGCGGGCGCGGCCGGCCGCGAGGGCGATGCGGGCTGCGACGCCTGGGCCTGGTGCATCTGACCAGCGGGCCGGCCCGCGCCGGGCGGTGCGGCGTCGGGCGCGGGCGCCAGGTTGGCGTCTTCAGGGCCGGCTTCGGCGACTGCCTCGTCCGCGTGCGGGTTGGCCGACGGGGTGGGCAGCCAGCCGAGCACCGCGGCCACGCCCACCGAACACATGACGATGACGGCGATCGCGGCGGCGGCCAGCAGCGGATGCAGGCCGCGGCGCGGCGCAGGTTGGGTCGAAGTATTCATGACGATGCTCCATCGTAACTAACCGGCAGTGGTATAGCACCCGGGCGCGGTTTCGGCATGTTGCGATGGTGACCCTTCTTTGCAGGGCGGATGGAGGGTGGACAGGCAGGGACATTCGTGGACAATAGGCGCATGGATCCCATCACCCTGCCCCAGCTTGAACAGGCAATCAACTACTGGCGCAACACGTCGCCATCGGTTGGCGAAGAGTCGCGCCTGTGCCCCGAGGCAGCCGCGCTGGCCACCCCCTATGCGTTGATGATCATTGCCCATCGGCGCGAGATTC
>Ga0182739_1001624_pt1 | contig 22898 bp, 24 predicted proteins | sample eDN5th30CBELigBY_FD_128873 | JGI IMG/M metagenome (GOLD analysis project Ga0182739, IMG submission 128873) | Enriched backyard soil microbial communities from Emeryville, California, USA - eDNA 5th pass 30_C BE-Lig BY (version 2) (version 2) | ecosystem: Environmental > Terrestrial > Soil >...
AAGAATCGTATCATACCAGGCAACCCTATTCCGTCTGCCTGCATTCTTTTTTCTCACAGGAAAAAGTAAAAAAATTAATGCCAACGCAAAGCCAAGGTGAATGGTTCGCTGAAGCTGTGCCGTTAAAACACCAAATACCGATGTATAGACTTGAAAAAGTGAAAAGGCCAAGAGTCCAAAGAAGACAATCCAGCCGACCATTCCCCTTAGTTTCCTAGTGCCTGCTTCAGGGTCGTATTTTTCAAGGAGCTGCTGCTGCTCCTCCTCAGAAAGTGTCTCATAATGTTTACTCAAGCATGTTCACTCCTTTCCATCTTTGCCATAAATTTATTCTTTCTATTTTTATCCGTACCCATGTTCCCGGCTCTATGACACGGGACAGTGGATATTCCTTTCCTTCAAAGATTACTGTATGATTAGCCCGTACTTTTCCAACACGAAGATCAAAGGATGGGAATCTTCTGTCCATATTTTTCAAATAGTACTTTCCATCCTTCTGTTCAAATATCTCTCCCTCTGATGCATTCTCGGGCATCCCAATGGCAAAATCCTCGTACATTAATTCATATTGCTTTATTTGCCTATCATTTGTAATTTCATAGCTTTCCACAACATCAGATAAATGAATCGAGTGGGTATACTTCATTTGAAAGGTTTCACCCTCTGAAATAGGGATATAGGCAAGTGTATTTCCGCTGTTTTGATATTGAAAAACAAGAGCATCTGAAATAGGAATGAATAGAAGAAGAAATATAAATAGGATAAAGGGTATTAAAAAGAGCAGATTGACAAACTTTCTCTTCATCATCGATCTCCCCTTCCCCTTTTTGAAAGACAAACAGCCGGCCTTTAACCAAATGATTGCAAGCCGGCCGTCCAATTGTAGAAGTACTTACTATTTATCTTCAATTGCTGGTGATTATTGTAACTCCTAACACCTATTCAGCTTTTACACCAATTTCATCAAAGTATTTCTTTGCTCCTGGGTGTACATCAATACCAACACCTTTTAAAGCATTCTCAGCTTTAATTAGTTTTGCTTTAGCATGTGTAACTTGATCAAGGTTTTCAAAAATGGCTTTTGTAATGTCGTAGACTACATCCTCAGATAGGTCGTCTCTTACAACAAGCATCGCTTGTACAGCCACAGTTGAAACAGCTGCTTCTAGACCATAGGTCCCCTTTGCCACTTCATCTTGTACATAGTAAGGGTATTTTTTAATAAGCGCGTCAATTTTGTCTTGTTCAATCGGCACAATTACTATATCTTCAGTAGCCGACAAGCCTTCAACTGCACCTGTTGGGGTACCTGCAGTAACAAAGGCAGCATCAATAGTACCGTCCTGTATTCCTGCTGTGGATTCATCAAATGAAAGATCTTTCTTCTCAATATCATCAAATGTCATGCCGTACATTTCTAGAATTTGCTCGGCATTTGGGTTTGTACCAGATCCTGGTGCACCCACAGACACCTTTTTCCCTTTTAAATCCTCAACAGATTTAATACCAGATTTTTCAGTTGTAACAATTTGGATTGTCTCAGGGTAAAGGGTACCAATTGCTTGTACATTATCAATCTTTGCACCCTCAAACATCAATTTCCCTTCAGCAGCGTATGCAGCAATATCAGTTTGGGAGAATGCAATCTCTGCATTTCCATCTTTTAAAGTTGTCATATTTTCAGCTGATGCACCGGACGTCTCCGCATTTGTTTCAATCCCAGTTTCTTCTGAGATGATATTAGCAAAAGCACCGCCAAGTGGATAATATGTACCACCTGTCCCACCGGTTAGGATACTGATAAATTTTGGTTTTTTAGAACCTCCATCCTTATCAGTCGAATCCCCGCTTGTTTCTTCACTTGAACCGCTGCAGGCTGCCAAAATCAATGAAAGAGCTACAACTAGTACAGTCATCAGATAGGAAGTTTTTTTCTTCAAAAGATTTCCCCCTTTATTTTTTTAGAAAGTTAGGTAAAACACATAATATTCCTAATTTTCTAATTACAATTCTATCACATTTGTTAATTATTATGTCAATTTCAATAGATATTTCCCCGACATTTTGAATCTCTTCGCCACCCTTTTCATCTTCTTTATGTTAAAATCTATTAATAAAACGCTTATCAATCTTTCATAAACGGAGGTAAATAGATGAAATATGGTATTGTGATTTTCCCTGCAAAACCTTTACAAGATTTTGTTAATTCTTATAGAAAACGATATGACCCGCATTACACACACATACCTCCACATATCACATTAAAATCAGGCTTTGAAGCAGAAGAGCATGAAATCAATGACATCGTGCAAAAGCTTCATGTTGTTGCACAAAAAATTGAACCCTTTGACATTACCATTACAAAGTTTAGTTCTTTTAAACCGGTGAATAATGTCATTTATCTAAAAATTGATCCAAGGGATAGCTTAGAAAACCTTCACAATGAAATTGATACAAAGTTTCCAGGTCATGTATCCGAATATGTGTATGTTCCACATATTACGATCGGCCAAAAGCTCACGAATGATGAACATTCTGATGTATTTGGCTCATTACAAATGCTAAAAGTAAATTTTCAAGATAAAGTAGATCGTTTTCATCTTTTGTACCAGCTGGAAAATGGATCTTGGACTGTATATGAAACATTTCATCTTAGAAAGGAATAAAACAATGAAGAGTAACTTACTAGATGTACAAATAATCAGCAATCAGCAGCAGCAGAATGATGCTTTCGCTATTCGAAAAAAAGTCTTTGTTGAGGAGCAACAGGTGCCTCCAGAAGAGGAGATAGATAAGCTCGAATCAGAATCCACGCACTTCATTCTTTATATTAATGAAGAACCTGCCGGAGCAGGGCGATTCAGAACAGTGGACGGATATGGCAAGGTTGAACGAATATGTGTGTTAAAGGATTACCGTGGCACTGGTGCTGGTAAAGCGATCATGGAAAAAATAGAAGCCTACGCAAAAAAAGAAGGCTTCACACGCTTAAAACTCAATGCCCAAACACATGCAATTCCTTTTTATAGCCGATTAGGATATGAGGTTACCTCGGAAGAATTTCTCGATGCTGGAATCCCCCATAAAACAATGATGAAAGAAATTTAAACCCTGCTTATGCAGGGTTTTTTAGTAGTGATTGAACATACCAAACAAATCCTTTTTCAAAATCTGCCTTTTGTCCAAGTTCAATTTTTGATATGATTAAATTTGTCTTATTTATAGATTTATAAAGGATGAGTAATAAATATGAAAACAGCTAAAAAAGGGAATCAAACCATCAATCTTTATGATACAGATCGATCATCCTATCAGCGTATATATAGTGAAGGAAAAAAGGGACAGTTAGAATGTCCTATATGCTCAGAAAAAGTTCGACTATTTTTAGGGATTAATGAGGAACCTTATTTTCAGCATATCCATACGAAGAATCCAGCCTGTAAAGATGCTGAAACAGAAGTGCAGTCTGAAGCTGATATCGAAAAGGAAATAAACGGCTTTCGTATCCCCTCTTCTCGAGTCATAACATTGTCAAAAAACAACCGAATCAGCTTTAAATCTGCTAAGGCTGTCGCTCAGCTTCCCCCATTTAGTATAAATGAAAAAGCGATATCTACCATACATTCTCCATATATACTGGCACTTCAGGAGGCTAATATTTATTTAGATGCTAACCAGGCAGAAGCGGTTATCCATTCAAACGGGGCGCTACTTGTACTTGCCGGCGCAGGCAGCGGAAAGACACGAGTGTTGACTGCAAGGACAGCTTATTTGCTAACAGAACAAAAAGTAGAAGCGAATAGAATTATGCTTGTTACGTTTACAGCTAAGGCGGCTGCAGAAATGAAAACAAGACTATTAAACTATCCTCATATTGTTAAAAATCAGATTAATCGGCTTGTCACAGGTACATTTCATAGTATTTTCTATCGAATACTTTCACATCATTATCCTGAAAAGTGGAATAGCCATAGGCTTTTAAATATCGAATGGCAGCGCAGGCAAATAATAAAGGATGCGGGCAGAGAATTAGATCTTGATGAGAAGGAGTTTGCCTATGACGCAGCACTTCAGCAAATTGGCTATTGGAAGAATTCATTGAGGAACCCGCAGCAGGTTAAGGCCGAAACAAGCTGGGATGAAAAAGCATTGTTTTTATATGAGCGATATGAACAATTTAAAAAGCAAAAAGAGCTGTTCGATTTTGATGATATGCTGACAGGATGTTACCAGTTATTTCAAGAGGAACCAGATTTACTTGAACGCTATCAGGATCGATTTGATTATTTTTTAATCGATGAGTTTCAGGATGTAAATAAGGTTCAGTATGAGCTAATAAAAATGTTGTCCACTAAAAAGAAAAATGTATGTGTTGTTGGAGACGATGATCAATCCATTTATGCTTTTCGCGGAAGCGACCCACAATATATCCGGTACTTCGAGAGAGACTTTCCGCAGGCCGATGTGGTTCTGTTAAATGAAAATTACCGCTCCTCACATTCCATTGTTGAGGCTGCTAATAAAATTATTGTCGCAAATAAACATCGCCGGCCAAAGCAAATGCATGCACAATTTACAAATGATCATGCACCCGTTATCTTCTTCCCTGATGATGAAGAAGAGGAAGCAACCATGATTGTTACAGATATAGGTGAAAAAATTGCAGCTGGTGCAGAACCTGGTGACTTCGCCATTCTCTTTCGTACAAATACTGCCTCGAGGGCTGTATTTGAAAGACTGACAACCTCCAGTCTGCCATTTAGAATCGATCAGGACATCGATTCATTTTATGAGCGCTTTGTGATTAAAAGCATGCTGTCCTTTTTAAAATTATCATTGAATGAAGATAATCAGCATGCATTGGCTAACATTTTGCCATCCCTTTTTCTTAAGCAAAGTGTAATGACAGATATAAAAGCTGAAAGTATTTTGAATGACTGTACCCTGCTCGAATGTATTGGAAATGTGAAGACAAACTTCTCTTTTCAAGAAAAAAAGCTTAAAAAAGTAGCCCCCGTTATTCGCTCGCTTATTCCAAAGACACCACTTGATGCGATTGAAACCATTGAGAGGGAACTGGGCTTTCAAGAGTTTCTTAAAAAACGGGGAAATGAAGGAAATCAGTGGGATAAAGGGTCAGACGATATTCGCGATCTCAAAGTAGCTGCGAAAAACTTTACTTCGATTCGTGATTTTCTTGATCACGCTGACCATATGGCTGCTATGAATAAAGAAATGAAACAGCAAAGTAAACAACGTAATAATGCTATTACCTTAAGTACAATCCATCGTGCAAAAGGACTGGAATATAGGATTGTTTATGTCATTGGGACTGTTGATGGCAGCATCCCGCACGATTATGCGCTTGAATCTCTCCGTACCGGTGACAGCGAGCCCCTTGAGGAGGAAAGACGGCTGTTATATGTCGCTGTAACAAGAGCAAAAGAGGAATTATTCCTTTCTGTCCCACAAAACAGGCGTGGGAAGAAAGCAAACCCCTCTCGTTTCTTGACTTCCATTCGTTATTAAAAGCTGCCCGCTACGGACAGCTTTTTTCATTTCTTATTTTCTATTAATCATTTTAGAAATTGTATTGATATCAAGCTGTTTGCCGTCCTTAACGATAGACTCAACAATTTTATCTTCTGTGTCCTGAGAAACTGGTTTATTGGCAATTTGCGCTACGCGTCTTACCACATTACGAACGGTTTTTTCGTCTTTAAAATTTGCGTTTTGTAGTGAGTTCGCTAAATCTAAAATATCCTTCATATTGACGCCTGTTTTTCTCTCGATATTCTTAAAGAATTGATTATCCATTTTAAATGATGCCTCCCTTTCAAGCCTTTTATATAGTATGAGGAGCAGGAAAAAATCGTGTCACCTTACCGAAAAACCACAAAAAAAGCCGCTCAAATCCATGAGCGGCTTTCACTTCTACATAAGTTCATTAGTTGTAGAAGCTTGCACCAACAATAATTAAAAGAATAAACAACACAACGATTAAAACAAATGTGCTGCCGCCATAACCATAGCCACCACCGTAGCCGTAGCCACCGCCGAATCCGCATCCGTACATATCCATTCACCTCACTTAAAAATGGAGTCACTATAAAATATGTACGGGATTGGAAAAGGTGAGGGCAAGCTAAAAAAATAAAAGCTTGAAGCTGAATCCATTTTTTCCATAACTTTGAAAAAAGGACCAGCCCAAGCTATTTACCCTTTTGGTTTAAACATTAATGCCCCCAAAAATCCAAATACGATGGCCGCTGAAATACCTGCGCTTGTCACCTCAAACATACCGGTTAGCACACCTACCAATCCATGCTGCTCGGCCTCCTGCAATGCACCATGAACAAGGGAGTTTCCAAAGCTTAGGATGGGTACGGTTGCCCCCGCACCGGCAAAATCTACAAGTGGTTCATATAAACCTAAGCCATCTAGAATTGCTCCAATAACAACTAATAGGCTTAAGGTGTGGCCAGGGGTTAATTTTGCTACATCAAATAATAATTGACCGACTACACAAATAAGTCCGCCAACCACAAATGCCCAAAAAAACATTGGCAGCATTTTGCATTCTCCCTTCTATTACTCGTTTCATATTTCAATCGACACTGCATGTGCTATACATGGAATTGATTCACCCTGCTGAAAGCTCAACGGAGATAGCAATGCACCTGTCGCTACGAGCAGAATTCGTTTATAAATACCCTTTTTCATTTGATTCAATAAATGTCCATATAAAACGATTGCCGAACATCCTGCACCACTACCACCTGCCTGCACTGGCTGATCCTCTTTATAAAGCATCAGTCCGCAGTCAAGGAAGCGGTTAGGGTCCATTTTTAAGCCATTGGTCTCTAATAAATCCAGTACGGTTTCCCGGCCGACTCTAGCTAAATCACCTGTTACAATTAAATCATAATGTGATGGCTCAAGCTGCAAATCCTTTAAATGAGCAGTAATGGTATCGGCAGCTGCCGGTGCCATGGCTCCACCCATATTAAACGGATCCGTCAGCCCCATATCAATAACCTTTCCGATGGTCGCTGATGTTGTGTAGGGCAGATTCTCCCCATTCTTTTTATCTGTTACTAGCGCAACTCCAGCACCTGTTGCCGTCCATTGTGCTGTCGGCGGTTTTTGACCGCCATATTCTGTGGGGTAACGGAATTGCTTTTCTGTTGCAGCGTTATGGCTTGATGCACCTGTTAATACATTCTTCGCACCTTTGTAATTTACCATAAATGATGCCAATGCCAGTCCCTCCATGGACGTTGAACAAGCACCAAAAAGACCAAAGTAAGGAATCTGAGCAGTTCTTGCAGCAAAACTAGTTGGAGTGATTTGATTAATTAAATCCCCGGCAATTAAAAATTGAACATCCTCTTTTTGTATGTTTCCTTTTTGCATCACGGTTTGAATAGCTTCTTCAATCAGTACCCGCTGTGCTTTTTCGTAAGAGTCCTGCCCCATCCATAAATCATCATGCAGGATATCAAAATCTTCAGCTAAGTGACCATTGGCTTCAAACGGACCGCCTGATACTCCAGTTGCAGCAATGACAGGATGCTGCTGAAAGATCCAAGATTGTTTCCCAACGAGCATTAGATTACACCCCACATAATTAGTAATGTTTTAATTAGCGCGACAACGAATGCAGCAAAAACACCAAACAGAATGACGGAACCTGCAAGCTTGAACATATTCCCACCAACACCAAGAACAAAACCTTCTGTCCGGTGTTCAATTGCAGCTGATATGACCGCATTACCAAACCCCGTTATTGGTACTGCACTACCTGCCCCGGCAAATTGCCCAATTCGGTCGTAAAAGCCAAAACCCGTCATCAGCATGGCTAGAAAAATCATCGTTGCGACAGTTGGGTTACCTGCTGTCTGCTCGGTGAAATTAAAGAAATAAATATAAAAGTAACTGATTGCTTGCCCTATGGTACAAATAAATCCCCCAACAAAAAATGCTTTCAAGCAGTTTTTAAAAATGGGTCGTTTTGTTTCATGTTTTTGCTGCAGCTGCTCATACTGCTGCTGCTCCGGCGTCTTTTTCTGCTTTTTATTCCCCATTCACTCCATCTCCTTTCTTATGTCAATTCTTTTTTAAGCTTAATAATTCTTTCAAACTCCTGATCGGCTTTTTCCTCTGAGAAATTAGTATCCTTCATCTTTTCCTCTAGTCTGACAGCCTCTAGGAATATTTTATAATCGCTCGAAACAATAAAATTCTCATCAGGATATTCTTTCTCCAACTTTTCATTGACTTCCTTTTCAATCTTTTTCATATGAAATCGCTGCAAATGCTTAACCTTGTACACCACAAGAATGTGCTTCTTTCCTTTGATCACAGCGACATCATAAAGATCCTTATGTGCTTCAATATTTTTTTCAATATCTGTAATCAGTTCTTCTCCTTTCGAATCTGAAGCCACCGTTCTCGGAGTAGGATTTGTAGCTTTTAGCAATACCATATAATCCTTGCTCGTCTGATTTTGCGGGATATTACAACCTGTCACGATTAAGGCCAGACATTGAATAATGAAAACGTGTAGTATCAACTGTTTAATTTTCATTTGCGACCCTTCCTATGTAAAGTTACTTACTTGATGTATATATTTTCTTCCTAATAATCAAATTTATGATGGTTTGCACTACAAAAATAATTTCCAATCAAAGGAGTGAAATGCACCTTCGATTATTCTTCTCAGAAAAAAATAGCATCTGAACCCAGATACTACTTTTTTCACTACCTTAATGAACTTTTTTAAGATTTCATGTATATTTTGTTTTAGCTAGATTTTTTCTTACCACATCCGCAGCCTTTCTTCTTTGTAGCAGATTGTGTGCTTCCGCTTTTCGCATTTTGGGACGATGCGTTTTTCTTCCAGGATTGACTCATAAAGCTATCCTCCCTTCACATATTTTCCACTCTATATAGTAGTTTATGCTGGAAAGAATAGCTTGTGTAAATCAGGTGCCTACCATTACGACTTAGAGCCATAATTGAATAGCTGTTTCGATTATAGCCGCGAGCCCGCTTACTGCAAGTACCAATAATACTGGGACAGCAACGGAAGGAAATAATAAATAGATCGTACATAAAAAGATGGAAGACCATACACCCGTGCACCAATAGCAGCTTAATAATTCTCCTATAAATCCTTTCACTACACCTTGTTTTGGAACTAAATAAATTTCCTTTTGTCCGTTTTCATCTAATTCTTCTATTTCATCTATAAAATAATTCCGAATAAAAGCAGTTATTTTATCAAATACGAACAATCTAGTAAGTCGAAAAGAAGATAACCCCAAAATAAGCAATTCTAGAAATGTGATATCCATGTATCATTCCCCCAAGGATTACTGTAGTTGGTCTAATCAAGTACAGATTGTAAGGCAGCAGCTGTCTTTACTACTGCTTTTACCAGCCCAATTTCGAAAAACAAGGCGTTTGTCCGTATCCCAAATTACCATCCAACAATATGTTATTAGTGTAGAAACACATAAGAAATAAATAAGGAGGAAAACATTATGGGTTGCGGAAGAAACGACGATGTATTAGGTACAACTGATACTAGTTCTAGAGGCTGTGTATGTGATGTAGTCCGCGCAATTAAAGATATTCAAGATAATGCGGAAGATGTTTGTGAATGTCCGACAAATTGTTTTCAAGAACCACTTGGAGCACTTGTTTCACCAGCTAGAAGATCAAATGCGGACACAAGAGTGTTTGTATTAAAAACAGCTGACGGTTCACCATTCCATGCATTCTTCAAAGCAAAAGATTGTGCGTGCGTATCAATCTTCTTTAGAGTAGAGGAAGTGTTTGATAACTGCTGTGCTACACTAAGAGTGATCAAACCAATCAAAAGGGAAAACGGCCAAATGACTACTCTTGATATGGTGAAAAACTGCTGCATCGATTTAGGTTCATTCTGTGATTTATGCGGATTTGAAAGCACGAATGACTGTATTACTGTTGACTTAAATTGCTTCTGTGCAGTTCAATGTATCGCTGACGTAGATCTTGGCATTTGTGAATAAACAATAAACCACGATTCAGTCCGATAAAATAAAAGAGGCCAGCAACCACGCTGGCTTCTCTACATACAATGCCAGTTAATTATTGTAAACCAAGCATTTTCACGTCTGTAATTTGGTCAAGTGGAATATCCATGATTTTGTCATTAAACAATTTAATTTCAATTGAGTCCTCTGTTTTACTTAATAAAAAACCTCTCACAGAGGTGCTACCTGTCGCAAAAATACACGGTACCGGTGGCAGAAGCTTCGGAAAATGCTCCAAATAATTGAGCTTTTCTATCGTATTCATTTCTTTAAAGCTTTTCACTCGTTTAAAGGAATAGGAATGTTGTTTACCCTTCGATTCTGAAGGCTCCTCTTTTTCCTGGCTTTGATTATGATATTGGTTGATGACCTCCTGAACAGCTTTTCGATCGGGCACCTGCTTTTGCTGTTTCTTTTCCGTATTACTATCCTGATTTACTTGCTGTTCTATTGCCTTTACTTGCTTTTTTCCTTCAACCGCTTTTTCAGCTTCATTCTCTTGCAGCTCTGCTGTTGGATTCGGAATGGACTCAAGCTCGCTTTCTAATTCGGGAAGCTGCGCTATTGTAGCTTTATCCCGCTTCTGTTTAGACATTTTTACGATATATGTTTGCTGCATATCCACCTTTGGGTATGCAAAATCGGGTTGTTGAATATAAAGGAGCGGATCCCGCGATTGATTTTCAGGCATACTACTCTCCTCCTCTAAGGAATCTATGTATAATTTTATGCAATAAAGAAAAATTGGTTTCTTTATTCCGCATAAATATATAAAAAACTTATGAAGACAGCAAAAAAAGACCTGTCATCCTTTTTAAAGGGATAGCAGGTCTTGTCTTTTAATTATTTCATCTTATCCTAAAATGTGGTATCCGGAATCCACGTGAAGGTTTTCTCCTGTAATACCTCTAGCCATATCACTGAATAGGAATACGGCCGTATCGCCAACCTCTTCAGGAGTTGTAGTTCTGCGTAATGGTGCACGCTCTTCAATAACATTCAAGATGGAATTGAAATCGCTGATTCCTTTTGCAGATAATGTTCGAATTGGTCCTGCAGAAATTGAATTAACACGAATATTATCTTTTCCAAGGTCTGCTGCCAAGTATCTTACACTTGCATCAAGAGAAGCTTTTGCAACTCCCATTACATTATAATTTTGCACTACTTTCTCACCGCCAAGGTAAGTGAGTGTCACAATACTGCCGCCTTCTATCATTAATGAACGCGCTTCTTTTGCAACTGCTGTTAAAGAGTAAGAGCTGATATTATGCGCTAAAAGAAAGCCGTCACGTGTTGTATTCATGTACTCGCCATCAAGCTCTTCTTTATGAGCGAACGCAATACAATGTGCCAATCCATGAATCGTACCAACTTTTTCTTTAATATCCTGGAAGCATTGTGCAATATCCTCATCCTTTGTCACATCACAAGGAAGGACAAGGGTATCGGGGCTTTCTAAGGACTCTGCTAACTCCCTTACACTTTTCTCAAGACGTTCTCCAGCATATGTAAAAATTAACCGAGCGCCTGCATTATTCAATGAACGGGCAATTCCCCAGGCAATGCTACGTTTATTTGCAACACCCATGACAACAAATGTTTTACCAGCTAAACTTATCGTCATTTCTTTAACCTCCATTATTATAACAAGTTATTAGTACCTAGTACTAACTTTACTACAGTTTAGTTAAAAAGGGAAGAAGGAAGCTCATAAAACGTCATGAACTTCTTTTTAATTAATAGTAAAGTCCGAACTGAAGCTCTTGTTTCAATTCCTCTACATACTCCTTCGTACCTGTTACAATTAAACGATCTCCTATATGCAGCTCTGTTTCTCCATGTGGTACAATGGAGTCTTTGCCACGAAAGATACGGACAAAAATAACGTCACCGGTAAAAGGAAATTCACGTAATGTCATACCTTCAAACCGATTATTTGTTAAATTAATTTCGTATAATGCTGATTCTTGGTTTGTTAAAATATTCATCACATGTGGTGATTCAATGAGTGCACGTAATAATGTTTTCGTTGAAAGCAGTACCGAAAACACTTCCACTCCCTTTTCCTTTAAATCCGCCTCAAGGTCTTGGCTTTCGATACGGCATATGACTCGTTCTACACCTTTTTCCTTTAGCATTGAACCCAGCTCAGCATTGATCCTTTCATCACCAGTTGTAATAACTGCTATATCTACTTCATAAACATCAGTTTCGTTTAATGCGTCAACTGAAAAGTCTTCTATCTCAGTAATGTCAAACAACGAAGGACTAATAGCATTATCAGATTTGCCCTGTGTTTTATGGTAAAGAGTTGGTTCAAATGCTCCTGTTTTCAACTCTGAATATACTGGAAGAGTGAACTGGTTTGCACCAATAATAGCCACTCTCGTTTTTTTAATATGCTCCGCTTCAAATGGAAATAACTTTTTAAAGGCAATAGGAGTAAAAATAGACGTAATAACAGCTACTAATATAAACATTCCTCCCATTTCCTTTGTAATGACACCTATTCTCTCACCGATTGTTGCTGCAGCTATGACAAGCGATAAAGTGGACGTCAATAAAAAACCAGAAGCCACAACCGTTTTGACGTCATACCAAATTTTCAGTAAATATACCGGGATGATTTTTGAAATGAATAAGGCAATCAACAATAATGGAATAAGCAGCAGGAGCTTCGGATCACCAAATAATGACCATATATCTAAATCAACACCAACCATCACAAAAAAGATGGGAATTAAAAACCCATAACCAAAGGAGTCAAGCTTATGAACTAATTCAGGATTTGGTGACATGAGTGAAACAAGGACACCAGCGAGGAAAGCTCCTAGTATATTTTCGGCCCCTACCGTCTCAGAAATAGCAACAAGCACAATGATTAAAGTAAATACTCCTCTTGTTCCAATTTGCACTGTCCCAGTTGCCATTGTTTCTAAAAAGGTTCGGTTCTTAAACAGTTTTACGACAAAGTAAAGAATTACTCCAGCACCAAATAAAACAAGGAGCAGCCAGGTGTTCCCGCCACCTTCCTTTAACGAAACAAATACAGCTAAAAGAATCATCGTAACAAGATCAGCAATAACAGCAACCAATAATATGATCTGTCCGATAGCGGTTTTCATTAGATGTGCTTCCTTTAACGTCGGAACTACCACACCTAAGGAAATAGTAGAAATAATTAAAGTCATGAGTAGTGCATTATCGATAAAACCAGTTAACACAAACAAATACGATAATAGCAATGAAATGATAAAAATACCGCTAAATATAATAGTGGAAGCAAGAAATGTATTTGGCTCAAACTTGCCATTCGGTAGCTTTGATCGTTTATTTCCCGCTGAAAAAGCTTTAAAATCAATTTCAAGTCCACTTAAAAACATAAGGAAAATAAATCCAAGCGTAGACAATGTTTCAATCCACATATCCGATTCCACAAGATTAAATCCACTTTTTCCAATTAGTAACCCCATCAAAATTTCTGCCACCACAACTGGAATCACCGTCAGTCTTAATCGGTGTAATAATAAAGGTGTTAAAAAAGCAACTAAAATGACAATTAATAAAGAAGTAACAGATAATCCATGTTCCATACAAAGCCCCCTTACCTAATTTTTAGCAAATGAAAGTAATCCAGAATTCACTGAATTCTACAGTCAATCTTATCTATTTTAACTTTTTAACATAAAAGAGTTAATATTGCTAGAAATAAGGAATACTCTATATCAAGTAATTGACAAATACGATACTATTTAACACAGAATTGAACATATTAAGAAAGAATAGGAAAACTGCGAAGATACTAGCATACTTGTTTGTCCTGTAAAATCATTCGATTTTTAGCTGAATCTACTGTAGTGCAAAGGAGGGATTTAACTTGAAAGTAGATATTATTGGAGACATTCACGGCTGTTTCAAGGAACTCCATGATGTAACTGTCAAGCTGGGGTATACCTGGACAAATGGGATTCCAATACATCCTCAGAACCGAAAGCTTGCTTTTGTCGGCGATTTAACCGATCGTGGACCAGAGTCTATCCGTGTCATTAACACAGTGTTCTCCCTTATACAAAAGGATTTGGCCTATTATGTACCAGGTAATCATTGTAATAAGCTTTATCGTTATTTTCTGGGCAATAAGGTGCAAATCACACATGGATTAGAAACAACTGTAGCTGAATATGAAATCCTTGAAAGAAAAGAACAGCAAAAGGTTCGAAGAGCATTTATGCAATTATATGAAAATGCTCCCTTATATAACGTCCTTGATAATGGGAAACTTATCATCGCACATGCGGGAATCAGCGAGGAATTAATTGGAAAGCAAAATTCGAGAGTTAAAACATTTGTACTATATGGTGATATAACCGGTGAAAAACATGCGGACGGATCGCCAGTAAGAAAGGACTGGGCGTTGGAGTATCATGGCAATGCCTTTATTGTGTATGGCCATACACCTGTAACAGAAGTACGAAAAGTTGGCAATACATACAATATTGATACAGGAGCAGTTTTCGGCGGTAAACTTTCTGCATTAAGATATCCGGAATTTGAAATAATGTCTGTACCTTCTTCCATGCCATTTGTACCTGAAAAGTTTCGTGAGATAAACACCTAAAAGCCGGCGATATGCCGGCTTTTAGGTGTTTATCTCCTTTAACGATTTCCTGCTGTTATTAAAAGGCTTTGCATATCCGAAGGCAGATCCGCTGTAAATTCATACGGTCTCCCTGAAATCGGATGATTAAATACAATCTTACGGCAATGAAGAGCCTGCCTTTGGAGCAGATTGGTTGATCCCCCATAAAGGTCGTCACCAACTAATGGATGTCCAATATAGGATAGATGGACTCGAATTTGATGCGTTCTGCCCGTCTCCAGCCCTAGCCGCAGCCATGTAAATTGGGGAAACGACTGAATAACCTGGTAATGAGTCAAGGCATATTGCCCATCACTTCTTACTTCCCGTTCAATAATACTGTCTTCTTTTCGGCCAATCGGCTCCTCAATTTTCCCTGTTGCTGCTTTCAATACACCCTCTGCAAAAGCCTCATAAGTTCTTTTTATTTTGCCTGCTTTTTGCTCGTTACTCAGTAAATGATGGATATGACGATGCTTAGCTATTAAAACAAGTCCAGATGTATTCCGGTCCAGTCTCGTGACAATATGTGTGGTTGCCTGCAATTCAATCTGACGAAAATAGCCAATCAATGCGTTAGCCAAACTTCCCTTTGGATGCTCTCTAGAAGGGATCGTATTCATGTCAAAAGGTTTATTGACAATTAAGATAAAGTCATCTTCAAAAAGTATATCTAATGGGATATTTTCCCCAGCAAGTCCCAGACTAGGCTCCTCCGCTGGAAAATATACAGTTAATTGATCGTCAGACCTCAGGTAATAGCGAACATTAACATCCTGGCCATTTACAGCAATCCTGCCGCCTTTAAACTTAATATCTGTTAACGCTGTTTTAGAGATACTCTTTTCTTTTAGGAATTCTTTTATCATCTTACCTGCATCTTGGTTATCTATTACCCATTGCAGTACAAAACGTGACATAAATGAACCGCTCCTATTCCATTTCACATCGGGTTAGCTGTTTGAGATAAATGAATCATGTACTCTTTTCCAAAACGGAAATGGACGAAAACGTGCAAAACGAATTTTTCTGTCAGCGACCCTAAATTGTAGGGACTTCACATCTTTATGCAAAAGCGTGAGATGATCAATGGTAACATGAAAATCGCTTTGATTAACCGGTTTTAGCATGCAAGTATGATGTCCTGGCAGAATCAGTGGAGAACCTACTGTTCGAAACACACGATTATTGATTGACGCAATCTCAGTCAATTGTATCGCAGGAATAGCTGGATGGATAATCGCTCCACCCAACGCTTTATTATAGGCCGTACTTCCCGAAGGTGTGGAGATGCATAAACCATCCCCACGAAAACGTTCAAAATGCTGACCTCGTATCTCTACATCCATGACAAGTGATCCTTCAACGGATTTGACAGTTGACTCATTTAATGCAAGGTAGGATGATTCCCGCTCACCGTTTTGGTACCTGATGATGATTTCTAGCAATGGATATTCAACAACCTGAAATGGTGTCTTCGCTATCGCAATAACGAGCTTTTCAATTTCCTCCGGAAGCCAGTCAGCATAGAAACCTAAATGTCCAGTATGAACACCGACAAAGGCTGTTTTATCTAGTCGGCTGCAATAACGGTGAAAAGCATAAAGCAGCGTGCCATCACCGCCAACAGAAATAACAATATCCGGCTGATCCTCATCATACTGTAAGTTAAAATCTAGTAAATACATTTTAATTTTATGCATGAGCGTGTTGGAGTTTGCATCGCCTTTTGAAGTGATCGCGAATTTCATAGGTTTAAGCTCCCTTTTCATCAACTTTTACTTGCTTCCCCCTTTTTGCTGGGACTCCTTCTTACTACTAAAAAATGCTTGGGCTTCTTGTATCTCACCTCTTATTAAGGACATTTCCTCATCCAGCCGGAAAGCAGCTTCTGCTGCTCTCTGCAGTCTCATTTGAATGTCCTTAGGGAACTGACCTTTGTATTTATAGTTCAATGAATGTTCAATCGTTGCCCAAAAATTCATTGCTAATGTACGTATTTGAATTTCAACCAGTATTTTCTTTTCTCCGTTAATCGTTTGAACCGGATATCTAATAACCATATGATAAGAACGATAGCCGCTCTTCTTTTTATTTGAAATATAGTTTCTTTCCTCAACAATTTCAAAGTCATTCCGTTTGCGAATCAGTTCAACTACTCTACTAATATCGTCAACAAACTGACACATCATTCTTAGTCCCGCGATATCCTGCATCTCTAATTCAAGCTTATCAAGCGGAATCCCTTTGTTGTGAGCTTTATCTAAAATACTGGCAATCGGCTTTACTCTGCCAGTTACAAATTCAATCGGTGAATGACTGGATTGCAATTGAAACTGCCCGCGCATTCCCTTTAATTTTACCTTTAGCTCCTCAACCGCTTGTTTATATGGAGATAAAAAGCTTTCCCAATCTTCCAAAAAAACACCACCCTATTAAGAAAAAGCGCAAGCACTTGCGCTAGACCACTAACCTTTTTAAAAATATTTACCTTTTTAATTTACAAAAACCGCCTCAACTTTGTTCATCATTTTTTCACCATAATTACTATTTCCTTTAATATTTTCAATTAAATACTCCAGCTCCTCCTGAAACTGTTCTAGTAGAAGCTGTTCTCTTCCGTTTGTAACCACAACAGGAAGAGAGTCAGAAATAACAGCCTTTAGAGTATTCCAAATAGTATCAGGCACTGAAATATATGTATAAGCATCATCATTTTCTAACAAATAGATAAATGATAAGCCCTCTGAATCAACTAGCATTTGCCCGCTTGGCTTTAAACCGCTTAGATCATCTTGGCTGTTTAGTTCGAGCTGAAGCTCGTTATTAGAATTAATTATTGCATTTGCTACTGTTATACGTTTCATCATGACGATAATTTCCTTCCTGTGATATTTCTTATTTTATCATATGAACATCTATTATACCCTAAAAATTGCCTTCACTACTTGAAAGAGAGATAATGAAAAAAAGCGGAAGCACCTTTTAGGTTCCAACTGTTACATAACATGTATGAATTAGTGGAGAAGGGAAAATAAGAGATGTCTCAGAATATTGAAATAGAATTTAAAAATATGTTAGAAAAAGAGGAATTCGATCGATTACTTACTAAATTTCATTTAACACCATTAGATTTTTTTAGACAAGAAAATCATTATTTTGATACAAAGGACTTCTCTTTAAAGCAAAAGGGCTGTGCGCTCAGAATTAGAGAGAAAAATGACAAATATGAAATGACACTTAAAGAACCACATCCTGATGGTTTGCTTGAAACGAATGAGATACTTACACAGGAATATGCACAAACGTTACTAAATAGAGGCCATATAAAGGATGGCATCATTAAAAGACAGATTTCCGAATTAGGAATTAACATGAATGACCTTTGCTATTTTGGCACTCTTATGACCGAGAGAGCAGAAATTCCTTATTATGGCGGGTTGCTTGTTTTGGATTCCAGTTCCTATTTAAATAACAAAGATTATGAGTTAGAATATGAGGTGAGTAATCGGGAATCTGGAATGGCTATTTTTCACCAATTATTGGGTGAAATGAAGATTCCGATTCGTAAAACAGATAACAAAGTGAAGCGTTTTTATGACGAATTAAAACGAATACACCCATAGTAGACTATGGACAAATAGATCAATTGCTGTTTAAATCATGGGGTGGAAAAGCAATGAATGTTAATCAGTTAAAAGCCATGCTGGAATTGCAGGCCTTGCAAAATTTGAATTTTAAGAATAAAACGGAACCAACTCAAACTAACTTTTTCAATGATTTATTGAACAGTTTCATATTAACAGAAGAAACACCTAATTCGACAGTGTTAGAGAATACCTTGAAAACGTCAGTAAATGCGGTTTCTATCATGCCAAAACAGTTGACAAAGCTTTCAGGCTCCGGTGAGAAATTTGAGAATATCATTAATGAGGCTGCTGAGCGATACCAAATTCCAGCCAAACTAATTCAGGCTGTGATCCAACAAGAATCCAACTTTAATCCGAATGCCATAAGCTCAGCCGGCGCAGGCGGACTCATGCAATTGATGCCGCAAACGGCCAAATCTCTTGGGATTGAAAATGTTTTTGATCCATATCAAAATATTATGGGCGGCAGTAAGTATTTAAGCCAAATGTTAACAAAATATGATGGTAATACTGAGCTAGCACTTGCAGCGTATAATGCCGGTCCTGGAAACGTAGACAAATATCAGGGAATTCCCCCTTTTAAAGAAACACAAAATTACGTACTAAAAGTAAAAAATCATTATTTGACATAATCTAAATCAGTAGGAACCCGTTAAAAACGGGTTTTTTACATGAAAGTCATTTAAACGACAAATTTCTTATTCTTTAAAATTTGCTGAATAAAAGCTCTTTTTCTTTATTCATTAACCCTACATCCCCATTATTTAACTACTTTAAGGCTATTTAATTGAGATATAAAAGGTAGCTTGTTAAAATAGAAGAGTATTTATTTAGTGTTATATATCAGCCCAATATATCGTTTATTATCAAGGGATGCTAAAACTACATGGCAAAGGGGATTTAAATATGGTCGAAAATGCACCAACACCATTCGACATGATTGGGGAAGAAAAACTGTACCGGTTAATTGATGCTTTTTATCGTCGTGTTGCAAACCATCCTGATCTCGCACCCATTTTTCCAGACGATTTAACAGAGACTGCTCGAAAACAAAAACAATTTATGACGCAATTCTTGGGCGGTCCACCATTATATACTTCAGAGCACGGACATCCTATGCTTCGAGCACGGCATCTCCCATTTGAAATAACTGAAACCAGAGCAAAAGCATGGCTTTCCTGTATGAATCACGCTATGGATGAGGTAGGCCTGACAGGATCTTTTCGTGAATTTTTCTTCGCGAGACTAGTTCAAACAGCCGAGCATATGATCAATACTGATGAAAACCAAGATTTGAAAGGTGAGAGAACGTGACAAACGATGAAGCATTAGAATTTAATACTGCTTCCTATCCCTTTCACTGCAATGAAAACAAGCCGATAGAAATATATATGTTCATTGACCCAATTTGCCCGGAATGCTGGGCTCTGGAACCAATCATGAAAAAGCTGCAAATTGAATACGGTCAATACTTTAAGATAAAACACGTTGTTAGTGGACGTTTGGCCATGCTTAATTTGGGTAGGAAACAAAAGTATGAAACCATTGCAGAGCTTTGGGATAAAACAGGAAGCAGATTTGGGATGTCATGTGATGGAAGTCTTTGGCTGGAGAATCCAATATCAGCGCCGTATCTTGCATCCATTGCCATTAAGGCTGCCGAGCTTCAAGGAAGAAAAGCCGGGATTCGTTTTCTTCGAAAGCTACAGGAAATGTTATTTCTTGAGAAGCAAAATATATCCACAATTGAAGTCTTACAGTCTTGTGCAGAAAGTGCAGGATTAGATGTTGCTGAGTTTATTTCCGATATCCATTCGAATAGTGCTGCAAAGGCATTTCAATGTGATCTGAAGATTACCTCTGAAATGGATGTTTCGGAAATTCCAACGCTTGTATTTTTTAATGAAAATATTGAAGAAGAGGGCATCAAAATTACAGGAAATTATCCTTATGAAGTATATGTCCAAATCATTGAGGAAATGTTACAGGAGCAGCCAGTTAAGTCCAACCCGCCGCCATTAGAGGTATTTCTAAAGCATTTTCATTTAGTTGCTTCAAAGGAAATATCAGTCGTTTATAATAAGTCAGTTCAGGAAGTGGAGCGGGAACTGAAGAAGCTGCAGTTAAAACAGCTTGTTGAAAAAATACCAGCAAAACATGGAACTTTTTGGAGGTATATACCAGAATCATAATGGTATACCTTTATATTTTATTTGCATAACGAAAAAGACCTTGCTCTCGCAAGGTCTTTTTCAATTAAATACGAACAAAGGGGATGGGAGAAATTTTTCACGGTCAAACAAAGGGGTATATGTTTGCTTGTGATCAACTTCACACCAATAATATATCATTTGCCAAAAGGGTTGACAAGGTAATTGTGCCTAGTTTCACATAATTGTCAAAAACACGTCCTACTATTAGGCTTCGTGAATATATTATAGATATAACAGTGATATTTATAACTTTATACATTTTATGTAAGGAGGATAAGGCATGAAAAAATTATATATGCTCTTCCTTGTCCTGTTTATCGTCTTTTCCTTTTGCCTGCAGGTTCTAGGATTAATGGAGTTATTACCGATTTACCTTACTGCTCCACTATTGTTCTTTTCTCTTTTTCTATTACTTAATTACCTGAATAATCGAAAGAGATTTAAAGGATTTTAACGATTTTTATAAAAGGAGTTGACCGCTAACCGGTCAACTCCTTCTTTTAATTAAGCAGCTGTTCTAACTCAGAAAGTTTCTCATCAAATACTTTACATGCATCTTCAACCGGTTTTTTACTTGTCATATCAACACCGGCTTTTTTCAATACTTCGATTGGATAATCAGAACTTCCAGCTTTTAAGAAGTCAATATATCGTTTTACAGCTGGCTCTCCTTCTGTGAGGATTCCTTTACTCAAAGCAGTTGCAGCACTAAAACCAGTTGAATATTGATATACGTAATAATTATAGTAGAAGTGTGGAATCCGGGACCATTCTAAACCGATTTCGTCATCGATTACCATACCTTCAACACCGTAATACTTTTTATTTAATTCATAATAATCCTGTGTTAAGCTTTCTGCGGTTAACGCCTCATTATTTTGTGCTTTTTGATGGATTAAGTGCTCGAACTCTGCAAACATCGTTTGTCTAAAGACAGTTCCTCTAAAGCCCTCCAAATAATGATTTAATAAATAAATACGTTTTTGCTCATCGTCAATTGTTTTTAATAAATAATCATTTAGCAGAGCTTCATTGCAGGTTGAAGCCACTTCGGCTACAAAGATTGAATAATTCCCATAAGGATAGGCTTGTGTTTTTCTTGTATAATAGCTGTGTACAGAATGACCGAATTCATGTGCAAGCGTAAATAAGTTATTCACATTATTCTGCCAGTTCATTAGTACATATGGATTTGTGCCATAGGCTCCTGAAGAATACGCTCCGCTCCGTTTTCCTTTATTCTCATGAACATCGACCCAGCGGTTTTCAAAGCCTTCCTTTAAGACGCCAATATACTCTTCGCCAAGAGGCGCTAATCCCTTTAAGATAATATCCTTTGCTTCCTCATAGCTAATCTCCATTTTGACATCTTTCACAAGTGGTGTATATAAATCATACATATGTAGCTCATTAAGTCCAAGTACCTTCTTACGCAGTTTCACATAGCGGTGTAATAAGGGCAGCTGCTCACTAATTGTACTAACGAGATTATCATAAACACTTTCAGGAATATTGTTTTCAGAAAGCGCCGCATGACGTGCAGATGAATAATTTCGCACTCTGGCATAGAAATTATCCTTTTTTACATTTCCACTTAACGTGCTTGCAAAGGTATTGCGAAATTTTCCATACGTATCATACACAGCTTTAAAGGCGTCATGACGCACTCTTTGATCAGCGCTCTCTAAAAAGCGGCTGAATCGGCCGTGCGTTACCTCTACTTCCTCACCATTTTCGTCCTTAATACACGGAAACTCAAGATCTGCGTTATTCAATGTACTAAATGTATTACCTGAAGCACCCAGTACCTCAGAAGCTTCTGCCAATAATGCTTCCTGTTCAGCAGTTAGCACATGTGGTCTTTGTCTGTTAATTTCCTCTAAGGAGTGTTCATATAGTTTTAATTCCTCTTTTTCAGCTAAGAAGCTATTCACCTTTTCTTCCTCAATGGAAAGTAACTCAGGAACAATAAAAGCAAGACTGCTTGCTGCCTGTGAATACAGATTTTTCATCCGATCATCAAGCCCCTGATAGAAGGAATTTGTCGTATCCTGATCAAATCGCATATGTGAATATGCATACAGCTTTCCAAGGCGCTCTAATAACTGATCCTGATATTGCAGAGCACGATAAAGAGTATCTGAACTTTCTCCTAATTTACCTTGAAATTCTTTCGCCCCAGGAATAAGCGATTTTACCTCTTGAAATTCCTGTTCCCAGACTTCATCACTTGCAAAAATATCCTCTAGTCTCCACGTATCTTCTACTGCAATTTCACTTCTTGAAGGAAGCTTATTTACCGCTGCTT
>Ga0182739_1001625_pt1 | contig 22896 bp, 21 predicted proteins | sample eDN5th30CBELigBY_FD_128873 | JGI IMG/M metagenome (GOLD analysis project Ga0182739, IMG submission 128873) | Enriched backyard soil microbial communities from Emeryville, California, USA - eDNA 5th pass 30_C BE-Lig BY (version 2) (version 2) | ecosystem: Environmental > Terrestrial > Soil >...
CCGAAATCGTGAACCGATACAACCTTTATAATGCCATCGCGATAAATGCTATCCCTGCAGAAGGTCACAGCACCGGAGAAGCAATGCAAGCGATGAAAGCTACAGCTGCCGAGTATTTGCCCGGCAACTATAGCTACGAATGGACGGGCATGAGTCTGGAAGAACGGCAATCGGGCAACGAGACGACCTTGATTTTTGCATTGAGCATTATCTTCGTCTACTTCCTCCTTGCCGCGCAATACGAAAGCTACATTCTGCCATTGGCTGTCATGCTGTCTGTGCCGGTAGGACTTGTCGGTGTATACACGGTGGTAAATCTGGTTGGATTGGAAAACAATATCTATGTGCAAGTTGGATTAATTATGCTCATCGGCCTGCTGGCGAAAAACGCCATACTCATCGTCGAATTTGCCGTACAGCAGCGGCGGGCAGGGATGAGTATTGTCGAGTCTGCCCTGGAGGGTTCACGCATGCGTTTGCGTCCTATCCTGATGACCTCGCTGGCGTTCGTGGCGGGTTTAGTGCCACTCATGTGGACGGTAGGCCCGTCTGCCCAGGGCAATCACTCCATTAGCTTCGGTGCTGCCGGAGGAATGCTGTTTGGCGTCGTATTGGGAATCTTCATCATCCCAGCGTTATATGTTGTTTTCAAACACCTGGATGAAATCGTTAAAAATAAGTTGACCACGAAAGAAGAAGAATAATGAAGCAAATAACCTGGCAAACTGGTCTTCTGGCAGTGATTTGTTCACTGCTCATATCGTCATGTAAATTAGGGCGCGATTATGTTCGCCCCGAAACCCACCTCGTGGACACCTTCCGTGGTAGTGCCGGTGTCGATAGTATTGCCGATACGGCGAACATCGCCGACATTCCGTGGTCCGACTTTTTTACCGATAGCATGCTTACGATACTCATCGATAGCGCCATTGCCAATAACTACGATATGCAGACGGCCCTGAAGAATATCGATATCGCAAATCAATCCCTTCGGCAGTCCCGCGCTGCATTTCTCCCTCAAGTTGAGGCAGATTTGGCAGGTACCAACCACCAATGGCGGTCGAGCGATTTCTACTCATCGCCATCATCCGGATGGTATGAACGTGAAGACCACGGCACACCCCCGAAAGACCTCTACATGTACCAGTCCCAATACTTCTCATCCGTAAGCATGAGCTGGGAGCTGGACATCTGGGGTAAACTTCGCCGACAAAAAGAAGGGGCACTGGCAGAATACCTGCAAACATTCGAAGCTCAAAAAGCCATACAAACCGGTTTAGTGGCGGCCATTGCCGAGGGATATTACAACCTGCTTACATTGGATGCTCAATTGGAAGTGGCCCAACGCAACCTCAGGCTCAACGACAGCACCCTCCAGATCGTGAAGCTACAGCGAGATGCCGGTGAGGTAAGTTCACTGGCCATCCAGCAAACGGAGTCGCAAATGCTTGTGGCCGCCTCGCTCATCCCCGAGCTGGAACAACAGATAGCTATTCAGGAAAATTCGCTGATGGCGCTGACAGGGCGTATGCCCGGTGGCGTATACCGATCGTCTGCTTTGACCGACTGGCATATGCAGGAAATCTATGATGCCGGTGTACCCCTACAACTGCTGACCAACCGGCCTGATGTCCGCGAAGCAGAACTCGCCTTACGTGCCGCCAATGCCGAGGTCGGCGTAGCCCAGGCTTATCGTTATCCTACGCTCACCATAGAAGCTTCAGGAGGATTAAATGCCATGCTGCCACAAAATTGGTTCAACATACCGGGTGCCTTGTTTGGCGGCCTGACGAGCGGCATTACACAACCTATTTTCAACGGTAGGCGACTCAAAACCCAACACGAGATAGCCAAACTGGAGCGGGACAAGGCTGAGATTGGTTTCCAGTATACGGTGATGGACGCCGTGCACGAGGTGACGAATGCGTTGGTAATGATCGAGAAGCTCAACGAACAACTCACTATCGCCCAACAACGCGTTGCTACGGCGCAGCTTGGCGTCAAAAATGCCAACCTGCTGTTCAAAAGCGGCGAAGCAACCTACCTGGAGGTCATCACGGCCCAAGGCAATGCCCTCAATAGCGAGTTGGACCTGGTCAGTGTCAAGCAGGAACAGCTCAACGCAAAGGTAACATTGTATAAGGCCCTTGGGGGTGGCTGGAGGTAGGAGCCCAGCATGGACTCAACTGCCTGAGGACATATTCAGACGGACTGTTGCAACTTGCTGTCTGTCCAAGCGGCTAATTGTTTCCTCGATAACCAGCTTGTCCCGGTAAAAGCGACCGTGCATGACCTGCGTTCCTTTATATAAGACTGTAATCGGTTGGTCAAGGTCAACCAACTCGTCATTGAGGTATATATAAAATGCTTTATAGTCGTTTTCAAGGATGGAGATGGTTTGGCCATCTATCGTTGCCACTATTTTCTTTCCTTTCCCCTGTTCAGCTTCCGTGGGCGGTACGCCCAACCAATAAAAACGCTCGTGCGTACGATCGTCCTGAATCCACACCACTTTATTGGGAGTGGATTTCCTGGTGTATTGGGCCATCCAGTCAATCGCCACCGTATCGGCCCGTTCCATCCAATGGCCATACTGCGGGTAAATATGGGATATATGCGTGTACCCGCCCTGGTCTGCTCGTTGGAGGCTATCCAATTTATGCGTCCACTCCCCGGCAACGCGATTACGCTGGTATGCTGAATCTAATCCGCCCATAAAAATAGCAAACGGCAGGTTTCTCAGGTTTTCCGGACGGGCATCATTCGGGTGGCCGGCCATCATGGCGGCGGCAGCCCACCGGTCGGCCATTCGGGTGGCTAATTGGAAAACACCGTCGCCACCGGCAGAATAGCCCAATAGATAAATTTTGGCGGGGTTCACGTCTTCCATGATGATGGCTGTTTTTATCAACTCATCAAACAGATCGTCGATAAAATCTTCATGCCACAGCATCCAACTGTTTGTCGGCCCTCTGGGCGCTACGTAGACTCCCTCCGTGGGCGTATACAAGTCAATTTGGTTAGCCCATTGCTTATCATTCACTTCGGCAGCGGCATTGCCACCGCCATGCAGCGAAATATACAGGCTGCGGCCGTCAATAGGCTTCTCGCCAAAAACCTTGAGTTCGAAGGTCATAATCGCCCCACTTGGATGGGTAATCTGTTTTTGCGACCACTGCTGCGCTGCCTGTTCCTGATATCGCGACTTTTCCGCCGCAATCAAACTGTCAGCCAGCGCGCCGGCGGCTTCCTCCGAAAGCACTTGTGCATATGACCAGGCGCATGGGAGCATAAAAAAAAAGAGTTGTACCAATCGCTTCACCATCGTTCAACAAATTTAATGAAAGTTTATCCAAAAAAACATGGCTAAACTCAAACATCTACCCGTTCATCCTTCTTGAGATAGGCGATGAACGTAGACGGTGATAGGCCGGTGATACCCCTGAAAACAGTGGTAAACTGACTGTGAGTAGCGAATCCACATTCCTCGGCGAGATAACTTATCTTATAATTGAAGTACCGCCTGTCCGCCTCCATCTTTGCGATGATGTACTTGATGCGAAGTTCGTTGATATAGCTGTTGAAATCTTTATTCCGGTACTTGTTGATGATATACGAGAGGTATTTTGTATTGGTCTTCATTTTTCCTGCCAACACCGCAATAGAGATGTTCCGATCGGTAAATTGTTGGGAAGATTCAAATCGTTCCAATTTTTTGAGCAGCTCCAGCTTGGTGCTTTCAGTCATGATTTCTTTATCCCTATCCATCACGGGGGAGAGGGCGGTCGCTTCCTCGATAATTGGCACACGCTTACTTTCATGCCTAAGTGACTGGATAATAGATTGGTATCGCCGAAGATTTTTCTGCTGCTTACGCGCGTATGTTCCAACCCCCACCCCACCGATTACCAGCACTATAGACGTGGTGACTATCAACGCTTTATTGGAAGCAGTCATGCTGGCGAGCTGACGTTGAGCGCGCGTAAGGAGATGGTCGGCATAACGTTTATGCCTCGTTGTATTTTCTTGCATCTCCTCCAGGTACTTATCGCTATATTCCCGTTGGCCGTCATCGTTACCTGTTAATTGGTAATAGGCTGCAAGCTCCTTATATACGCTTAATTTTAAGTTAGGAAAGTTGGTTGCCTCAGCAATGGCCAAGGCTTGCTGAAAACAGGAATCTGCCAGTTGATAGTGTTTGTTGGCCAAATGTACCCGACCCAACCCATTATAGATAAAGCCCTTTACGGGCGTACCGGTTTCCCCCGATGCCTTCTGCTCAAGCACTAGGGCGCGGCGGTAATAGCAACCGGCCGAATCAACAGCCCCCAATTCCAGGTGACATAGGCCAAGCCGCTCGTGGTTTTGCGCAAGGGCGAAAGATCGGACCACGCTGTCTGTGAGTTCAATAAAGAACTGCTCGGCTTTCATGAAGTTGGATTTCGCCGCATCGTACTGCTTTTCTTCCAAGTCGTAAAAGCCCATTTCCTGGAAGCACTGTCCTTTGAATTGATTGACCACCGCAGGATTATCCACCTTTTCAATAATGTTTAATCCTTTTTCCACATACTGCCGGCCCGCATTGAATAGCCCTGTTTCTCGGTGCTGGGTAGACAATACCCCACATATACGCGCTTGCCAAATGTAGTTATTGGCTCGCGCCGCTAGCTGCTCAGCCACTATCGCATAGTGAATGGATGAATCCCGGTCCGCCAATCGATGGTGCATATCGGAAATAAGCATCAGGGCCCGGATCCGATGCACGTCGCTGTTAGCTGTTCGGTACAGCGAATCGGCCGATTTCAGGGCAATATTTACATTTTCACTTGCGGTGTGCGTGTAGATGTATTGGAAAGCACTGTTAAAGTTCTCTTCATCCGGGTTCTGTGCCAAAAGCCAGTTGAGGGAGAACAGGAAAGTAACAGAATGGGTTAAAATTCGTTTCATTGAGGGCAAAAGTAAGCTAATCCGTCAATTAGCAACTTGCGAACACGCCACTGTCCGTTTCGTTTACGAATCTAGCTATATTTGCTTATTTATACAATTCATAGGTATCAAATACCCGAAGTGATGGTTTCGCAGAGCCGGAGAACGCGTTTAAAGCCGTTATCGGCATCTACACGAGGATAAACGATACCTCCCCATGATATCCGATAGCAATCGTAGGTCACTTTTGAGATTAAAATGGGTGACCATGTTTTGCCCCGCACCCGTATTTCCAACTGCTCGCCGTCTTGGATACAGTCGAAGCCGGTACTCGATTTATTTAAAAGGGACAATATCTGATCGAACATGGTTAATACCTTCGTGATAATCTGAACAGCCGCTTACCGGCTCCGTTACCGGCGAAAGTAATGCACTGGGCGAAAGTAACCAATGATTTTCCTTTCGATATGGTGGAATTTCGAAAATACTAATCCCGATTTAATAAGACGCCACACAAACATCAAATAACTTAAAAACAAATACTTACAGGCAAAAAAAGTGTTAGACTTGATTGTTTCATAACGAACGGATGACGTGTGCTTCGAAGCAAAAGCTATCGACAAACAATCGCACCTTTTGGATAGATTAGCGGACTCAGGTAAGGAATATCGAGGTTTGCCCCCCGTAATAGGAACCATCCGCCCATAATGATGGAAATAATGGGTAACCAAAAAGCAAAGTTGAACCTGATGCGCGTTTTGGCAAAGCTACTTATCAGGGCCACCGACAGCATAGCCGGCCAGGTACCCAAGCCGAACGACAGCATAAATAAGCCGCTCCCCTGCACTGTATCGGCACTCAGTGCAGCAGCGAGTGCCATGTAGACCATCCCGCAGGGAAGCAAGCCATTAAGCATGCCCACAACCAGGTGTCCTCCTGGCCGGTAAAGCCAGTAGCCCACCCATCGGGTAAGCGGCGTAACGAAGCGCTGCTGCAGGCGTGCAAACCGGCTGGAACGCCGGCCGAAAAACGAAAATAATCCCATGCCGACAAGCAGAAAGCCGGTAGCGAGCGTGATTCCCTGTTGCCAATCTTTGATTTCGAGCAAATGGCCAACAGTACCGATGCCTAGTCCCAGCAACCCGTACATGGCTACGCGCCCTAGCTGATATAGTACGGTATTGATAGGCATCCGCCAGGACTGATTGCCGTTATCGGAGGCAAACGCCAACATCAATGGCCCGCACATGGCCACGCAATGCAGGCTACCGAAAAGGCCCATGAAAAACGCAAGTGCCAGGTAACTCATATCCACTTATTGTTTTGGTGTTACCCCAACGGTATCCACAGCCTGTTGCAAAGAATCGATATTACGCAGACGATCATAGTTCAATCCACGCTCGTAATAATCTTCTGCAACCAATGTATCGGTATCGGTGCTCACCATGTAAACCCCAAATGATACAATTAAGACCATAAAAGACGCCAATGCAATCACTATTTTAATGCCCCAGTTCATTTCCTTTTTTCCTTTGCCCTGCACAACGCATGTTATCAATTCGGCGGTGCCACGAATGTTGTTTTCAATGTTTCAACGATCTTCCCTTCAGCCATCACGCCGATTTTTACATTCGTTTTGTATGTCTTTACCGATTGTTGCGGACTGATGAGGAAAAAGGTCATTTGCGCCGTTGCCCCGGCTTTCAGTACCGTGAGCTGATTAACCATCCGGACGGACATATTTCCATTCATCACCTCCAGATTAAATGGGATGTCGTTGCTCGATTTATTTATCAGCTCCAGGCTGTAGAGGTTGCTCACCATACCATCGTCTAAGAGTTGGTACATGCTGCCCCGGGCGCGCAGCAATGTTCCGTCGACCTGTGACCGACTGAAAACGAGCCAACCGAATACCGCAATCAACGCGGCAAGCACCATCGTGTAGGCGACAGCACGCGTGTTACTTTTTGATTTCACGTTGCCCTCGATTTCGCTCATCGAATAAAAGCCAATAAGCTGCCTGGGCCTGTCGAGCTTTTCCATCACGGCATCGCAGGCATCGATGCATGCTGTGCAACTCACGCACTCCATCTGTAACCCGTTGCGGATATCAATCCCTGTGGGGCACACCTGTACACAAAGGTTGCAGTCTACGCAATCGCCCACCACTTGCTCCATACCTTTTCTCCGGTGCCCGCGGGGCTCACCCCGGCGATGATCATAAGCAATAGTCACGCTTTTATCGTCCATCAGTACGCTCTGGAGTCGCCCGTAGGGGCATATTGTGGTGCATACGATCTCACGCAGGAAGGCGAACACCCCATAAAACACCAAGGTGAACAATACGATGGCAGCAAGCCCGCCGAGATGCTGGCTAATGGGATCCGTCATGATCTTCCAAAGGGCCTCTGCACCGATAATATAGGTCAGGAAGAGATTCGAAATCATGAAGGAAATAAGTAGGAAAACAGCATGTTTCAAGCCCTTCTTTGCGTACTTGGCCGTCGTATTGGGTACCTTGTCCAGTTTCTTCTGTTGTAGCCAATCACCTTCTATCAAAAATTCGATCCGGCGGAACACCAGTTCCATGAAGATGGTCTGCGGGCATGCCCATCCGCACCATACACGTCCGTAAACCGTGGTAAAAAGGACGATGCAAACCATCGCTATTAGCATCCCGAACACGAATATATGCAGATCCTGCGGCCAAAACACACTTCCAAACAGGACAAACTTTCGTTCTATGATATTAAATAACAGGAGCGGCTCCCCAGCAATCTTGACAAACGGCGCAATCAGAAAAAACGCGAGAAGCGAATAGCCGATCCATTGCCGGCGATTGAACCATTTGCCCCCCGGCTTCTTGGCGTAAATCCACTCACGCCTGGGTTTAATATTACTCGTTGCTGTTGCCATTTGCTTTTCCTCTGTTTGCTTTTCGCGATTTCGCCGTGAACGCTCCTACTCACCCATTGCAGCCGCTTCCGTTTCCAGCGTATCCGACAACTCCGCCGCCTTCACCTTTTCGCCTTGCGGCTCCTTCGCATTCGGCGGGTTACTGCCCCTTATCGACATGATATAGTTGGCCACTTCGGCAATCTGTGCCGGCGTAAGGCTCTGTTCCCAAGGGACCATGCCTTTATCCAACACGCCGTACTTGATTACCCGGAATACATCCTGCACCTCGCCGCCGTGCAGCCAATATTCATCCGCGAGGTTCGGGCCAATGCCACCCTCGCCCATGCCGCCATGGCAGGCCGCGCAATTCTGGGTGAAGATGGCCATCCCAGCGGCTACCGTTTCCGGACTAGCGTCTAGCGTTACGGTGTTTTCATCGATGTTATTCGCCGCTTGCGCCAGCCATTCCTGCCGCACCTGTTCTGCATGTGCCATCTCCCGAGCGTACTCTTCTTCTTGCGTGGCACCCCAGCCAAACACGTGGTACACGCACAGGTATACCACCGCAAACGCCAGGCTGGCATAGAACATGCCGTTGAACCAGGCTGGTACCGGATTATCCAGTTCCTTGATACCATCGTACTCGTGTTCTATGACCAAATCTTTTTCCTCGGCCATGGGGCGTAGTCCCATGAGCTTGTTCCACCACTGCCGGCGGCCATCGCAGCGTGCCTGCTTGGCTCCGGCTTTCGCCATCTCCTCATCGGCCAGCACCCGCGGCATCGTAACCCGTACCATCGTCCGAACAGCACGCAGCACGACCAATGCAGCCACCAAGATGACCAGCATCACCACCACCAGGGCAACGGTTAGGATATCGTGGCTTATGTTTTCAATTGCATTCATTGTTCGCTGTGTTTAGTTCACTGAATCATCTTCAGGTTGTGCCGCATCATCCATCGGGATGCCTTTCATATAATCCGCATCGTCCTTCCGCATCCGGAATAGGCGGATGCCCACCGTAATGAAAAAGAGAAGGAATATCCATAGCGATGCAATAAGGTACCACTCATTGCCGCTCAAATCCGTTATTTGCTTAAACATCGTTGTTCGTTTAAATATTAGTCGTTCACTGTTTTTGCTTCCGGTGCATTATTGATATCCGTGCCCAATCGCTGCAAGTAGGCAATCAGTGCAACAATTTCCTTATCTGCCCGTACATTCAGCCCCTGTCCATTAAGATCCGCTGCAATCCCTTCGGCCTGTTCCAGGAGGTTGGCATCTGCATGATGGATGTCTTCATCAGTATAAGGAACGCCCAGTATCCGCATGGCATTCAATTTGGCTTTCGTTGTACTCGCATCCAGTGTTTGCTCGATGAGCCACGGGTAGGCCGGCATGATGCTGCCCGGCGAGGTAATGGTAGGGTCGAGCATGTGATCGAAATGCCACTTATTCGGGTATTTCTTACCAATACGGTGGAGGTCGGGACCGGTTCGCTTGGACCCCCACAGGAACGGGTGGTCGTAAACGAACTCGCCAGCTTTACTGTACTCGCCATAGCGCACCGTTTCCGACCGGAACGGGCGGACGGTCTGCGTGTGACAATTCACACACCCCTCGCGGATGTACAGGTCGCGACCTTGTATCTCCAATGCTGTATACGGTTGCACACTGGCAATGGTCGGCACATTGGAAGAAATCATGAAGGTAGGCATCATCTGCACAATTCCGCCGATCAGGATGGCGATCAGCGCCAACACCAGAAACAGGATGGGCTTGCGCTCCAGTCTGCGGTGGGGCGCACGCTCATTGACCACCACGGGTGTTAATTCAGGCGCTTCGGCCGGCTCATTGGCCAGCAACCGACCTTTTTTCATCGTCTTCACCAGGTTGTAGGTCATCATGAGCGCTCCGGAAAGATAGAGCGCACCGCCAATCGCCCGCAGCATATGCATTGGGATAATCTGGAGAGTGGTTGCCAGAAAGTTGGGGTATTTCAACACGCCCTCGGGTGTAAACTCTTTCCACATCAACCCCTGCACCACGGCGGCCCAGTACATGGGGATGGCATAGAACAGGATACCCAGTGTACCAATCCAGAAGTGTGTTGACGCAAGCTTCTTCGAATACAATTCTGTTTTATAGATACGTGGAATCAGCCAGTAAAGGATGGCGAAGGTCATGAAACCATTCCACCCCAGCGCGCCGACGTGTACGTGGGCAACGATCCAATCGGTAAAATGTGCAATCGCATTCACCTTTTTCAACGACAGCATGGGCCCTTCGAAAGTGGCCATACCGTAGGCCGTCAATGCCACCACCATAAACTTCAATGTAGGCTCGGTGCGCACCTTATCCCATGCGCCGCGCAGCGTAAGCAGTCCGTTAATCATGCCGCCCCAGCTAGGTGCGATGAGCATGATGGAAAACGCCACGCCGAGGGATTGTACCCATTCCGGCAAAGCAGTGTAGAGCAGATGGTGTGGGCCGGCCCAGATATAAATAAAAATCAACGACCAGAAGTGAAGGATACTGAGTTTGTACGAATAAATGGGCCGGTTGGCCATTTTAGGGAGGAAATAGTACATCATGCCCAGGTAGGGCGTAGTAAGGAAAAACGCGACCGCATTATGTCCGTACCACCACTGTACAAGGGCGTCCTGCACACCTGCATAGAGGTAATAACTCTTCCACATGGAAATGGGCAACTGCACGGAATTGACAATGTGCAGCACTGCTACTGTGACGAATGTGGCGATGTAAAACCAGATGGCCACGTACATGTGCCGCTCACGCCGTTTGATGATGGTGCCGAACATGTTGATGCCGAACACCACCCAGATAATGGTAATAGCCACATCGATGGGCCATTCCATCTCGGCATACTCGTGTGATGTCGTGAGACCCAACGGCAATGTGATGGCGGTAGCGACGATGATGAGTTGCCAGCCCCAGAAATGCACACCACTCAGAAAATCGCTATACATGCGGGCTTTCAGCAATCGCTGGAGGGAATAGTAAGCCCCCATGAAGATCCCATTGCCCACAAACGCGAAGATGACCGCATTGGTATGCACAGGCCTTATGCGCCCGAAGGTGGTATACTGCAGGTCGAAGTTCATGAATGGCCACACAAGTTGCATGGCAACCAACAAGCCGACGGACATGCCCACGATACCCCATACGATGGTGGCAACCGCAAAGTTTCTGACAATTTTGTTGTCGTAATTGAATTTAGTTAGCTGCATGGATGAACGTTATTTTTCTGGCGGTAAAATTACTGTCATCGCAGTGTCAGCCGAATGATGGGTATCGGATTTAAAAGTAATGCTGATCACAAATTTAACGGTGTAATGACTACATAGCGGATGGTGGTTAACGGTGAATTCATTACCTTTGGGATAGGATAATAACAAATGGATATCATCGACTTCAAAAACTCATTGAAACACAACGTGCCACCGATTGGTCTTACCGTACAGCTGGAAGCGTTGTGGTACGATGGCAAGGGCGACTGGCAAAAAGCCCACGATTTGGTCAACGACCTGGAAGACCTGCAGTCTGCTCATGTGCACGCGTACCTTCACCGTAAGGAGGGTGACCTGTGGAATGCCGACTACTGGTACCGGCGGGCCAAACGCCAGCGCTATAGCGGCACATTGGAGGAAGAATGGGAAGAACTGGTAAAAATCATGTAGCGGACAAGTTTCCGGCCCACAAGGCATCAATATCAAACAATACCCGGTAAACAAACGAAATAGTTGTATTTCACTTCCTCGAAGAGCATTCCGACGCCGTTACGTTTTGGCTTTTTTATTTACTGAAACCAAAACCGTAAATATCATAAAACAAACAAGAAATAACGTAACAACGAAGTAGAAGCTTATACGGAACTTTGCATTAGTAATCCTGGAAACGGCAGCAAAAACGAAATGCCACAAGGGATAACTATATATGTAACAATAAAATTCAATAAAATGGAAAATAAAGAATTTCAATTCAAAACAACTCTTAATTGTGGTGGATGTGTATCAAAAGTAAAATCCGATTTGGACAATGCAGCGGGCATTAGCCGCTGGGATGTAGATACCGAAAATGCAGATAAAATCCTTACCGTAAGCTCCAACGGAATTACCGAAGATGAAGTAGTAGACATCATCAAAAGCAAGGGTTTTAAAGCAGAGCCAATTGCATAACGACTTCTAAACACCAGGGGGAGTAAATATCAGTTGCGATTTACACCCCTTCGTGTTTTGACTAACGAACAACATCGTACCGAATGGAACAACTTGGACAGGTAGCAGAATTTAAGTCTTCGCCTGAATTGATAGAGAAACTGTATCAATTCAGCATACGCAAAGCGTACGAAGCCGGAAGCATTATCCTGAATGAAAATGCCTCCATACGTTCTATTCCAATTGTCACGAAAGGAACATTGAAAGTGATCCGAACGGAAGACGACGGCAAAGAAATTTTGCTGTATTACATCAGAGCTGGAGAAAGCTGCATTATGTCTTTTTTAGGCGGCATGCACAACGACACTAGCAAGGTAAAAGCCGAAGTGGAAGAAGATGCCGAAATTCTTTTTTTACCAATCGATAAAGTAGCCTTGTTCATCAAAGAATATCCGCAATGGCTTGATTATATTTTCCGTCTGTACCACAAGCGTTTCGAGGAACTGCTGGAAATTGTCAATGCTATCACCTTCAAAAAAGTAGATGATCGATTATTGACTTTATTGTACAAGAAACGAGAACTTACCGACAATAGTATCATACACATAACCCACGAACAATTGGCCAACGAATTAGGCACTGCCAGGGCTGTCGTATCGCGCTTGTTAAAGCAGTTGGAAGATATAGGTAAGGTGAAGTTGGGCAGGAACAAAATCATCCTTGTGTGACTAAAGTAGCTGTATAAGATTTGAAATTGATACAATTTTGCCGTATTAATTTCAGAAATCTCATGGATACAGCGGGGTATTTAGCATCGGTTTTTATAGGTATAGCATTAGGATTAATCGGCGGTGGAGGTAGTATTCTTACCGTTCCCGTTTTGGTTTACCTGTTCAGCATAGATGCGGTTCTGGCAACTGCCTATTCTCTTTTTGTCGTCGGTACAACAAGTGTCGTCGGCTCATTTTCTTACTTCACAAAAGGCTTGGTCAATATCAGAACGGCTATTGTTTTTGGTATTCCGTCCATTATCGCTGTTTACCTTACAAGGGCATTTATCGTTCCTGCCATTCCCAACGAAATTTTCAGCTTCGGAAATTTTACAGTTACCAAAAGTATGTTACTGATGTTGCTTTTTGCCGTACTGATGATTTTCACGTCATACAGTATGATAAAAAAAACCAAAAACGTAACCGATGAGGCGCCACAAAAACAACAATTCAATTATTCCCTAATTCTCGTTGAGGGAACACTTGTAGGCATTTTGACAGGGCTTCTCGGAGCAGGTGGTGGATTTTTGATTATTCCGGCATTGGTGCTGTTGAGCAAATTGCCGATGAAAGAAGCTGTCGGTACATCATTGGTAATCATTGCTGCAAAATCATTGATTGGTTTCTTCGGCGAAAGCGGCGAAACTGCTATTGATTGGCTGTTTTTGCTAAAGGTATCCGCATTTGCTGTTATCGGGATTCTTATGGGAATGGTACTTTCCAAAAGAATTAACGCAGCAAAACTCAAACCCGCTTTCGGTTGGTTTGTGCTGGTAATGGGAGTTTATATTATCGTTAAGGAAACCATACTAAAATAAATTGCGCTTGTGTGACCAAAGTAACTGTGCAAGAGAAATAAGTATCGGAAATTTGCAGTATTAAAGGAATAAATAACGATTAAAAATAAAAGATATGTTTTTTCAACACGTTTATGATAAGAGTTTATCACAGGGCAGCTATGTAATAGGCTGTCAGGCTACGGGCGAAGCTATCGTAATAGATGCCCAACGTGATATAGATGTATATCTCGACATTGCAAAACAAAACAACCTCCGCATCACGCACATTACCGAAACCCACATACACGCAGACTTTCTTTGCGGTTCGCGGGAATTGGCTGCCGTTACTGGGGCAACAATCTACCTTTCGGACGAGGGAGGCGAAGACTGGCAATATGAGTTCCCACACATTGGGCTGAAAGACGGCGATAAAATTAAAGTCGGCAACCTCACATTGGAGGTAATGCACACGCCCGGACACACGCCCGAAAGCATCAGCTTTCTGCTGACTGACCACCCGGCAACGGACAAACCCGTAATGGTATTCACCGGCGATTTTGTATTCATTGGCGATATAGGTCGTCCCGATTTGTTGGAAAAAGCCGCAGGGCTTATCGGAACAAAAGAAGCCGGAGCAAAACAGATGTTCCAATCGTTGAAAAAGTTTGCTACACTTCCCGAATACGTACAGGTATGGTCAGCACACGGAGCAGGTTCGGCTTGCGGTAAAGCTTTGGGAGCGGTACATAGTTCTACCGTTGGGTATGAAAAAATCCGTAATTGGGCATTCCAATATGGCGAAGACGAAAAGGGGTTTACCGATTACCTGTTAGCCGACCAGCCCGAACCGCCTAAATATTTTGCGATGATGAAGCACCTCAATAAAGTGAACCGCCCGCTATTGATTGAAGTTCCGAAACACTCGAAGCTATCCAAAGCGCAGTTTATTTCCGCCTATGAAAAAGGCATTAAGGTCATAGACACCCGTAACAAGGTAGATTTTGCAAATGGCTTTATTCCCGACAGTCTGAACATTCAGGGCAATAACGCTTTTTCTACATGGTGCGGTTGGTTGCTGAACTATCAGGAGCAATTTATATTGGTAGCCGACGATAACCAAATGGAAGACTTGACCCGTAAACTGATGCGTATCGGCTTGGACAACATTTACGGTTACATTTCAGATGTCAATGATTTGGGCATTAAGCTACAAACAGCAGACGTGATTTCCTTGGACGAATTTAAAACCTACACCGGGAACGATAATGTACAGATAGTAGATGTCCGGGGAGTAACGGAATATGAAGCAGGACACGTAGCCGGGGCGGAGAATGTCTTTGTCGGAACATTGCCGGACAACTTAGATAAAATCAGTAAAGACAAACAGGTAGTCATTCACTGTCAGGCGGGAGACCGCTCGGCAGTAGCATATTCCATTCTTGCCAAAAATGGTTTTGAAAACGTAAAAAACTTTTCGGGTGGGATAAAAGAATGGTTAGCGGCCAATGGTAAAACAATTGTTAGCAAAGAAGTATTATCTACTAATTAATGGACTATTAATATCAATCATTAAAAGAGAAAAAAAGCAATATGACATTTCAGGAAATAATCAACAGCGATAAACCGGCATTGGTAGACTTCTTTGCCGAATGGTGCGGGCCCTGCAAAATGATGTCTCCCATTTTAGAAGAATTAAAACAGCGTGTAGGCGATAATGCAAATATCATTAAGATTGACGTGGATAAAAATCCAAAGGTGGCTTCAGCTTATCAGGTGCGGGGTGTACCGACACTTATTATATTTAAAAAGGGAGAAATACGCTGGCGACAGTCGGGTGTTTTTCCGGCGAATGAATTGGAAAGATTAATTAACGAAAACCGATAAAATCCATATGTTAGAATTTTTAAAACAACCGTGGCCTTGGTATGTTGCAGGTCCACTGGTAGGGCTGACTGTTCCCATACTTTTAATCCTTGGCAATAAATCATTCGGTATCAGTTCATCATTACGGCACATTTGTGCTTCGTGCATGCCTGCGAATATCCCGTTTTTCAAATACGATTGGAAAAAAGAAGCGTGGAATTTGTTTTTTGTCTTTGGAATATTCCTGGGCGGAGCAATAGCTATAAACCTTTTATCAAATCCCAATCCTATTGAAGTCAATCCAAAGTTAGTCGCCGAGTTAACCGGATATGGTATTACTAATTATAATAATTTAGTTCCCGAAGACATCATGAATTGGCAATCGTTGTTTACCGTGAAAGGTTTTTTGTTAATGGTTGTCGGGGGCTTCTTGGTAGGCTTCGGAACCCGCTATGCTGGTGGTTGTACCAGCGGACATGCCATTATGGGCTTGTCTAATTTACAGTTGCCCTCGCTGATTGCCACCATTTGCTTTATGATTGGCGGTTTCATTATGGCAAACCTCATTTTACCGCTTATTCTTTCACTTTAACCCCAACAAGAAATGCAACAAAATACAGGTGCAGAAAAAGATTTACAGCTTGGTGCGTTGGATGCGATGTGCGTAAACGAGAGTACATTGGAACACAAATGGTATCATAACCTCAAATACCTGGTCATCGGAATACTGTTCGGTATCGTCTTCATAAAATCGGAAGTCGTGAGCTGGTTCCGCATACAGGAAATGTTTCGCCTGCAATCGTTCCATATGTATGGCATTATCGGGAGTGCGGTCTTGACAGGTATGATTTCCGTTTTCCTGATAAAGAAATTCAACATTAAAACCATTTACGGCGAGCCTATTAAAATTGCTCCCAAAACATTCAATAAAGGTCAAATCTATGGCGGATTGCTTTTTGGTTTTGGCTGGGCTATTACAGGAGCTTGTCCCGGCCCGTTATTTGCACAGATTGGAACAGGCGCAACCATTATTGCTGTCACCCTTTTGAGTGCTATTTCAGGTACTTGGGTTTACGGATATTTGCGAGAGAAGCTACCCCATTAAACAGGTTGGTGTAAGCCATCTGCTATCAATTTTGCTGAATGTCCCGTTTTTTCTGTCGTTCATGACCGTCCGGATCGGGTTCGGTATCTTCGTCATCAAACAACATCCTGATGGAAGGCGTATGCGTATCATCATGTTGCCCGGTTTTATTAGCCCAAAAGAAAGCGGTCAAAAAAATCAGCGCGATGAATACACTGCAACCGATCAGGAAGAAAATAGCACTATTTGTCTCCTAGACGCTCAAAAACATCGATAAGGACCCCATGCTCGACGTGGCTTACAGGAATCCGTTCATGGTTGGCTAATATAAGGAACCCCCCATCATTCCGGCTGTATTTCTCCACGTAATTTGGATTGACCAGGTAAGATGGGTGGACACGTATGAACATAAACTTTTCCAAGGTTTTCTCCACATCTTTCAATGCTTGGGAGACCATGATTGATCGCCCATCGAGGGTGTATATCTTGGTGTAATTATTTTGGCTTTCGCAATAAACAACGTTTGTTATTTCGATAAACTCCATGCCATCCGCGGTAGGGACAGCGAGCTTATTTTTCAATATCCCTTCCTTTTTCAAAAACCCCAATAGCTGCGTTACATCAGCGGTGGTGTCTTCCGGTGTATTTCGCTTTTCGAGGTGCTGGACCACGGCCTCCCTAAGCTCGTCTTCATCAATCGGTTTTAACAGGTAATCAATCGCTTGTACACTGAATGCTTTTATGGCGTACTGGCTGTAGGCCGTGGTAAAGATCACGTCGAATGCCAGCTCCTCAAATTGATTCAGAAAGTCAAATCCATTCATCAGCGGCATTTCTACATCTAGGAAAAGCAAATCAACGTCTATATGTTTCAACGCTTCAATGGCCGCTAGGGGTTTGGTGCCCTTATAGACAATAGGCAGTTCAGGGAAGAGTCGATTAATATCTGATACCAGGCTCTCTACGCAGTGCAATTCGTCGTCAAGGATAGCAATGTTCATAAGGGAAGATGTTTTATACGCTTACGGTGCTTAATATAAGATATTTATTCTACAGAGACTTCAATTTCCGCTTTTGTTTGCATATGAATGACGACAGAAGTACCCAACGCACGGCCTACCTCATCTTTTTTATCTACAAATTCGTAATCAATATTATTGGGGTGGCTCTCATTAAATAACCTGATACGTTTGTCGTTGATTTCTGTCCCCCTGCTTTTATGTCGTTTGGTGCTTTTAGCGGCGTGATGCCTCCCCACTCCGGTATCGTCTATAACGACCTGAACATTGCCTTCCGTTTGCTTCACGGTAATGGTGAGCATTTTGGTTGCCTTGTTGCTCGGGAGTAATCCGTGCCATATGGCGTTCTCCACAAAGGGCTGTAACAACAAGCTAGGTAGCGAAATGTCTTTACCTTCGGATTTCAGCGAATTGATAATAGAGTAGCAAAAGCTATCGTCGAACCTGTTTTTCTCCAGTTCAATATAATATACCATGAGCGCCAGTTCATCGTGTAACGAATGTACCGGTTTGTTGGCCGTTTCGAGTACAATCCGTGCGAAGCGCGCAAGCTTAACCAAATATTTGGTTGCGTGCTGGTTATCATTTCGTTGGATCATATTTTTGATGGAGTTGAGGCAATTGAACAGAAAATGCGGATTGATTTGCATTTGGCTAGCTAGGATATCAGCCTCCATCAGATTTTTTTCATACACGACTTTGAGCCGCTCGTTTTCGGCCTTTGCCAACATCCGCTCGGCGTTTACCCGATCCTTACGGCTTCTATTCCGCAACAGAAAGACCACCATGACAACGAAGAACAAGGCAACCAACAGCATAATAATGGTACCGCGTGCGTTGAACTGAGTGGTACGGCGTTCCAACTGCAATTCGTGCACAGACTGCTCCGCTTTCAGCAGTTCGATTTCCGATTCTTTCTTTTCTACATCGTATCGACGGGCGATTGCTGAAACTTGTACCGCCTGATTGGTCAGGTTAATACTATCTTGATAGTTCTGCGCCATCTTGTAGTAGCGCAGCGCCAGGAGATAATTGTTCAGTGCCTCGTGGTGCTCTGATATGGCCCCAGCTATTGCTTTTAAGAGCTCCTGGTCGTTGAGTTCTCCGGCAATTCGCATGGCCTGCTCCAGTTTGGACAGGCTCTGCGTGTATTGTTGTCTCAGCGCACCCAAGTTACCAAATTCCAACAGCGTGTTCGCCTGCTGCTGCCGGTCGTTTATTGCTTGGAATACCGTCAATGCTTCATCAAAATACCGCTCGGCCTGTTGCAGATCCGTGCCTTCTGCCAGGTAGCTCTCCCCCAGCGCCCGGAGGCCCATGCCCCTACCTCTGGCGTCTTTTCGGGTTTCGTTGATTTTCAATATCTCGTGGAGGTAGATCCGCGCTTTACGGTGCTGCCCTAACTGATCGTAATACTCGCCTATGGTTAAGTTCTGTATGGCTATTCCACGTAGGTTGCCCACCTGTTTTGCGATGTCCAGTGCTTTTTCGAGGTAGGCAAGGCCTTCCTCTTCTTTCCCCGGGATGGCCATGAGTGTATTTCCGACCCCATTGCATGCAATCTCGATATTACGTGTATCTTTTTCTCGTTCGGCCAGGCGAAGGGCTTTCATGTGGTAATCAACGGCCAGGTCGTAATCGGCATTGTACCGGCACGCCACACCCGCGTTGTTGGCATAGCGCATCTTGTCTACGGCGTGTCCTTCCCGGTCGGCTATCAGTTCATAGGCCCGGGCATGGAAGGTAATAGCCTCCCGGTACTGTTGGTAAAAGCGATAGAGTAATCCGAGGTTGTCGATGGCCCGGGCATATAAAAAAGTGTCCAGCGCTGCAGCGGTCTCCATCGCCTGTGTGGCCATCCGGATGTCTTCGTTGCCCTGCCGGACCACGCGATGCATTTCCCGCGAGAGTTCAATCATCATGACTACACGTGTCGAATCATCAGATTCGATAGCCAATTGCTTCTGCAAACTGTCGATGTGTTGTTGCGCAGATGCACTCGCCCCCCACGCTAGGCACAATATGGAAAGCGCTAAGGTATACGCCTTCTGATATCCAGCCAGCCAATTACTCATACCTGAAGCATTTTTTCCAAGATTTCGTTGATTTGTTTTGCTTTCTGTCTCGAAACCGGCACTTCCGTGTCATCGACCATGATTAAACTACCTCCGTCTTGTTTCAATATCCCTTTTACGAAATTGGGATTTATTAAGTGCGACTGGTGTACCCGAATAAAACCATGATCTTTCAAGAGCTCTTCAATTTCCTTTAAGGTACGGCTAATCAAAATTTTGTTTGCATCGTCGCAGAAAATGTTGGTGTAATTGTTATCCGATTGGCACCGAACAATGTTATTGATGGCTACAATACGGTATCCGCCCCCTATGGGAAGTGCAATTCTAGGCTGCTCTTGCCGCCCATCTCCTAAATATTCATGAAGCAACTCCCATTGGTGTTCGGACGTTTTTTCCCGTCTTTTTTCCCAATATGACAATGCCTTCACGAGGCTTTTTTCGGCAATCGGTTTCAAAAGATAGTTGATGGCGCTGTACCGAAATGCTTTGACGGCATATTGGTCGTAAGCCGTGGTAAAGATCACGTCAAAACCAAAAGGCCGCAGTGTATCCAACAGGGCGAAGCCATTGAGATTGGGCATTTCGATATCGAGGAACAGCAAATCGGGCGGGTGTTGCTTGATGAATTCCAGTCCTTGGTGCGGATCGGTGAACACACCGGTTATGGTGTAATCCGCATGTATCTTTTCAATCAATTGCTTCAGCACATTGGTACAGTGCGCCTCGTCATCAATGATAATTATATTTGTCATTGCTCAATAGTTATACGTTAATGTAACCCGCGTTCCCAACGCCCTCCCATTTTGCTCCAGGTCGGCAATCCCCAAGAGAACCGTATAGTCGCTCAGGTGGTTATGCAATGCCAATCGGTCCCTGATCAGCGTGGTGCCCATACCGGCATGCAATTTCTTCTTTTTAGCACTCTCTTCTCTACCGATGCCGTTATCTTCAATGACGATTTTCAGGCTTTCGATGGTATCGAAGGTAACCACCAGTTTTTTTTCGGCTTTTAAACTGGGGTGAAGCCCATGCCAGATGGCATTTTCGACAATGGGTTGTAAAAGCAAGGGTGGAATCTGGTATTGCGAGAGCTCTTCCCGAGATGAAACGTTAATGTGGTAACTAAAACCTGCTCCCATTCGGCTCTGTTCCAACGAAAGGTACAGCTCCAGGGTTTCAAGCTCTTCTTCTACGGTTACCTCCCTGTGCTGGCTATTTTGCAGGATGTGCCGGAGCAAGCTGGAAAAATCATCCAAATAAGCCATTGCATCATCATCCCGACCGGTCATGATCAGGTTTTTAATGGCATTCATGCTGTTGAAGATAAAGTGCGGATTCATCTGTGATCGCAACGCCACCATTTCCGTCTCCTTTAGCTTTTGAGTGAACTCATTTTTTATTTTTTGTTCCTTTTCCTTTTCGATTTCCACATAGAGCTGGATGAGCTCGGCCGTCTTTTCGCGCACTTTGGTATCCAACTCGTGGTTCATATTTGCCTGCAGCCGCTCATTTTCTTGCGACTGTTTGATCAGGGCCGCATCTGCTTGCTCCTTTTCTTCCTGGATGAGGAATACATTTTTCCCCAAAGCCAGCGAAAAACAATAGACTTCTCCAATGAGCCCTGCCTGGAAAACAATATTCGAAGCTTCCGTAAAGTTGAAGAAATGGCCTGGAATGAATTCCATGCCGGAATAATTAATATAGGACCCCAGTACGGCGCCAATGAAAAAGAGCGATTGCCCGATGATAAAATAACCCAGCAAGGGGTGCTTTACTTTAAAAATAATCCAAAAAATCAACACAAAATTAATCGGGAGGATAATGAGGCGTACGGTCTTGAATACCGTCATCATTAGTTGCGGGTCGAAAACAAACATATTAACCAAAAAGCGACAACCGGCATACACGAAACAGGCCATACCCAGGTGCCAAAGCACCCGGGCCAGTCGCTTGTCATACACTTTAACCCGCAGCAGGTTTAGTATAAAAAATATATAGAACGCTATAAAAACAAACTGGACGGGCTCGCTGAGATCATTGGACAGTTCGGGGGCGTATTGAAAGAAATTCCATACAGGCGCCTCGGTTTTGCGAAGTACGATAAACCCGTAAACCAACAGGAAAAACAAATAGCTCAGATAATAGAAGTAGAGTTTCCCCCGCACCCGTAGCCAGAAAACCAAAACGAATATAAAAAGGGTTATCAACGAAAAAATGAAGAAATAAACGAAAACGATGGAGTTAACCTGGTCGTTTTGATTGCGCTCGGAAAGCTCCTGATAGCCCCGTTCGGAAAAGAGGGCCAGCGGAGCGGGCAAGTCAGGTGCAGTCAGTCGGGCGTACAGCTGTACGCGCTGGAACGGGGCAATGGTGAGCTTAGTAAAGTAGTACTCGGATTTATTGGCCCGTCTCGGTAGCGGCACATAATATCCGTTTTCGATCTGGTTGAAACCCTGCTCGCTTTGCTGATAGACGGTGGCGTTGTGAACAACGCTGTAGAGGTATGTTTGAACGGTATCTTTCGACCGGTTCTCCAGTTCAAATGCCAACCAAAGCGCTGTCTCGGCTGTGATGGCGTACGTCGTGTCATAGGCCCTCCACGCTTGGTCTGCCCTCATTTCATCAAAGGTGGTTGTGAGATCGGTCAGCAGTGCCTTAACGTTTTTATTCGCTGCCAAGGGCAGCCGATCGGCGATGGAATCGGCCACAATCTGCCCCTTTACCGACACAAAACTCGCTAAGAAACAAAATGTTATTAGAAAATAGGTCTTCATTAATCGAACTAATGTACAAAATTTATAGGCCACCCATCCAATAACATGCTATTTTTTCACTTTATGCCATTCCATCCATTGCAGGGGGTTGTGGATTAACGATTACTATGCGTTTTGGGCGAACGGCGGTGACCGATTTGCCAAATCCTTACCCATAACCATTGAAAAAATGCCTTTGGTTTGGATAGACTCCCATCGATTTGACGACGAAAGTATAGCTGTTTTCCTATATATAAAACCGCGAATGAGTATTCGGTAACGTTGAGTGAGAATTCGGTGGTCTACGGGCATTTTACCAAATTCTAATCCATACCTACCGAATACTCATTCGGGGTTTCGTCCGGTTACTGATGCCGTTATGTTTGTTGACATATTTCTAACGAGACACAATTATCTTCAACGTTTCAAAAATTAAAATGATGTTAACCATGAAAAAAGCAGTACTATCGTGTTTATTATTCGCGGCCTTTTCAATCGCAACGTATGGGCAAAACGGTGCTATCCATATCAATGGCGGAGTAGACGGTGCC
>Ga0182739_1001626_pt1 | contig 22893 bp, 27 predicted proteins | sample eDN5th30CBELigBY_FD_128873 | JGI IMG/M metagenome (GOLD analysis project Ga0182739, IMG submission 128873) | Enriched backyard soil microbial communities from Emeryville, California, USA - eDNA 5th pass 30_C BE-Lig BY (version 2) (version 2) | ecosystem: Environmental > Terrestrial > Soil >...
AAGCATCACTGCCGATGATCGCAAGTTTCTAGGAACGGCAATTCCAACGCTCAACTACGGCTTAACAATCAATGCCGCATACAAAAATTTCGACCTGCTGGTATTTGGTCAGGGTGCATCGGGCAACAAAATTTTCCAGGGCCTGCGGCGTTTGGACATTTCCAATGCGAACTGGCATAATAAAATCCTCGGTCGCTGGACCGGCGAAGGAAGTAGCAACGACCGCCCACGGGTTACGCTGGCCGATCCGAACCAAAACTATTCGAAACCATCCGACTTTTACCTGGAGGATGGCGCATACCTACGCATCAAAACGCTCCAATTGGGGTATACCCTACCTGCTGCACTAACGGGAAAAATCGGGCTCCGTAAAATCCGGGCATACGTAAGCAGCAATAACCTGTTTACACTGACCAGCTATACAGGTTACGACCCCGAGGTGGGCGGCGGTTCTGATGTATGGGGCATCGATACCGGTGTCTATCCCCAAGCACGCTCATTTCTCTTCGGTTTAAATCTCTCGTTATAAACCCTAAAAAATAAGATCATGAATAACCTAGTTCAATTATATAAAGCTACTTTGGTAACTATGCTGATAATGGTCAGCTCCTGTTCCAAAGAGTTCCTTGCCCCAGACCCAAAGGGCACGCTCATGGAAGAGACCTATTACAGTAATCCCGAGGAAGCATTCGCCGGGTTGGTATCGGTCTATGATCCCGTAGGGTGGCAAACAGCCGTCACCTATTTCAACTTCGGCGCCTTAAACGCTGCTTCCGATGACCATGTAGCTGGCGGTGGCGGTCCCAACGATATGGAGACGTGGCAACGCTGGAGCAACTATACACTCAACGAGTCCATCGGGCCACAAGAGGACTATTGGGACCGGAATTTTACCGGTGTATCGCGCGCCAACATCTTTATCCAGAAAGTAGAAGCTGGAATACCAGGTCTCAGCGATGCGTTGGCTTCCCGCTACATTGCCGAAGCAAAGTTCCTCAGAGGCTATTATTATTTCGATTTGGTGCGGTTGTTCCGCAACATCCCGTTCTATATTGAACCACTAACAACCGATAATATGCGTGAGCAAACTCAGGTGGAGCCCGACGTGGTTTATGCACAGGTAGAGCAGGACCTAAAAGATGCCATTGCCATGCTGCCACCCACTGTTCCCGGAGCAACGGAGGGTGGACGAGTCACCAAAGGAGCCGCACAGGCGCTCTTAGGAAAGGTATATCTTTATCAGAAAAAATGGAGCGACGCAGCAACCCAATTGGCTGAGGTTAATGGCGCACCTGGTGCAACCAGCCAATATGGCTACCACTTACTGAATAATTTTGGAGATATCTTCCGCCCTGATAATAAATTTAATTCGGAATCCATCTTCGAAATTGTACACTCCGCCGTCGGTGCATTAGATTGGGGGGCGTGGGGCGTATTCTACGGCAACGTTGCTACGGTAATGTTTGGTCCACGGGGCTATAGCGGTCCCTCCTACTACTCCGGCTGGAGCTTCTGCCCCATTACACAAGACCTCTACGACTTGCTGCATTTTGATCCGCGGTTTAAAGCAACGATAGCGGACGTGGACAGTTTGGAACAAATCGGTGAAGCCCAATACGAAAAGGGATACATGAATACAGGTTGGTTTATTCAAAAATATGCTCCACTCACCGAGTTTGCGGCGACCAACGGTGTCCGCGAGTTAAATTATCCGCAAAATTACATCGAGATAAGGCTTGCCGACACCTATCTCATGGAGGCTGAAGCACTGGTAGAGAGCGGTCAGGGCAATGGTGCCGGCAGCCGTGCCTACCAACTGCTCAATGCCGTGCGCAATCGTGTGGGTCTCGGACCAATAGAAGCATCATTAGACAATATTTTCCTTGAACGGCGCAAAGAGCTGGCTACCGAGGGGCATCGCTGGTATGACCTGGTAAGGTCGGGGCGGGCACCCGCAGCACTAGGTTCCCGTGGGTTTGTGGCCGGTAAGCACGAAGTGCTACCGATCCCTTACAACGAGCTGTTAAACACACAGCTGGTACAGCACGAAGCATACAAGTGATACAACGAACAGCAGAAAACAACTAATTGAAACACTAATGAAAAGATTGATAACTGCTCACCCGCTGAAGGTAATGACGGGTGGGCTCCTGATTACTATCATTGCCCTCCACGGTTGCAGGGAGGAAAAATACAGTCTGGGCAATATCCCCACCCCGGATTTTGAAGTGCAGGCCGGTGAAGATGCCAATACACTCATACTGGTAAACCGGACTCCCGGCAACTCCATCGCGTATTGGGAGACAAGCACGGGGCAAACATTCAAAGGGGATAACGTTGCCGCGAGATTTACGTTTGAAGGTGAGTATGATGTCACGTTGACAGCGGTCACTCCGGGTGGTACGGCAACCACCACCAAACAGGTATCCATCAGCCAAAGCGACCCCACCGCCTGCAACCCCGACCGGGCGCTGGGCTTTATTGCCGGATGTACTGAAAAAGTATGGCGGTTTAATCCGGATGCGGGAGCATTCAAAGTGGGCGACCAGGGGCCGGATGCGGGTAACTGGTGGTCGAGCACGGCCGATGACATTACCAGTCGGGCATGCGAATTCAATGACGAATTCACCTTTCAGTTCAACGCGGAAGGGACGTTTATCTATGATAATAAAGGTGACTTCTACGCAGATGGCTATTTGGGCAGCGCATCCACCTCTTGCGAGCCCGCCAGCAACCTTAGTGGCGACCAAGCCGCATGGAATTCAGGAACGTTCAGCTTCTCAGTGATTGAAGGTACAGGCGTAAATGGCCTCGGCCAATTGGTGCTGACCGGCAGAGGTGCCCATATCGGCATCAAGAAAGCTCATAATGGTGGGGAAACACCTACCGGTCCGATAGGCAACTCCATCACTTATGATATATTGGCCATGGACCAGAACGTAGGTGGTCAAGGATACGATATCCTTAAAATCGGTGTGAACATCGGTGGCTCCGGCTGGTGGACATTTACATTACGTGCTGCTAGCTGAGTCGATTCTGGCAAGGCGATACGGGTATCGTCTTGCTCTTGGATTTTTAAATACGTTACATGAATAATTATCGCATGACCAGCTTTTTATTAATTCCATTGCTCCTCGTAGCCTGTGGAAAAGAGCCGAGAAAACCAAATATCCCTAGCCCCCAGCCGCCGGAGCAAAAGGAATACGTCTTTGCTACCATCCCCTCATGGGCTGATGAATTTGACTATGAGGGGCTCCCCGATGAGAGCAAGTGGAGCTATGATGTCGGTTCGGGAAGCGACGGCTGGGGCAACAACGAATTGCAATTCTATACCGAGAATCGTGTCGAAAACGTCCACGTAGGCGATGGCATGCTTACCATTACCGCCATCAACGAAGAACATGAGGGACTGGCCTACACTTCAACCCGATTAGTAAGCCGCGGAAAGGCAGACTTCCTGTACGGCCGTTTCGAGGTGCGTGCCAAAGTTCCACAGGGCGTGGGCACCTGGCCAGCGGTATGGATGTTACCCTCCGACTGGAAATATGGAGGTTGGCCGGCATCCGGCGAAATCGACATCCTCGAACATGTAGGTTACGACCAGGACGTGGTACACATCAGTGTCCACACCGAAGCCTATAACCACGTTATCAGCACACAGAAAACCGCGACAAAGAAAATAGAAAACGCCACGACCGACTTCCACCTTTACCGCGTAGACTGGACTCCGGCTTATATACGCGGTTATGTAGACGACGTACAGATTTTCAATTTTCAGAATGAAGGGAAAGGTTACGAGGTATGGCCGTTCGACCAACAATTCCATTGGTTGATCAACCTGGCGGTAGGCGGCAACTGGGGTGGTCAACAGGGGGTTGATGAGCATGCATTTCCGGCAAGCATGGTGGTAGACTATGTGCGGGTGTATCCGCTTGTTGAAAATTGAGGTGATGCGGCCATTGACGATCAAACAACTAATCGGGATACTGATTCTTTGCATCGGCTTCGGTTGTGGAGGCAGTGAACCGCGCGCACCTAATATCCGACAGCCTGAGCCATTACCTCCCAAACCGCGTATCTCACTATCGTTTGATGACCTCACCCGGCTCAGGGCCGATGGAAATAAGGTGGTAAACGCACAAAACCAAGAGGTGGTGTTACGTGCAGTAGGCCTTGGTTACTGGCTGCTGCAAGAGGGATACATGCTCAATCCACACGACCAGAGCAAAGCGGCTAACCAATGGCAGATGAAACGGGTCTATTACAACGCCGGGCTATCGGAAACGGAGGTAGAAACCTTTTACCACCAGTGGCGGCGCAACTTTGTAACCCGAGAAGATATCGATTACATCGCGTCGCTCGGGTTCAACGCGGTACGGCTACCCATGCACTATGATCTATTCCTCACCGAGGAGCAGCGGACGGTGCGGCATGACGTCATCCGCGAACAGATTACCCTAAACGACTACACCAACGCACTCGCTACATGGTACGATGCGGGTAGTCTTTTTACACGTGATGACGTGGAAGGCTTTGCTATCATCGATCAACTGCTGGAATGGTGCAGTGCAAATAACCTCTACGTAGTGCTGGACCTGCACGCGGTCCCCGGCGGCCAGGGCACTGACATCAATATTGCCGATGTTTTTGAGCCTAACCATTTCTGGCTGGGCCGGGACAGTCAGGGACGTCCCATCTATCAGGATATTACGGTGAAATTGTGGGAGACCATTTCAAAACGGTATATCAATGATGACCGGATTGCATGGTACGATCTTATCAACGAACCAAACAATGTGCCGCAAAACGAGTGGATACGTGATATTCACGAGCGCATCATCAATGCCATCCGCAGCAACGGAGATACCCACCTTATCATGGTGGAAGGAAACGGATGGGGGAACAACTATAATGGATTGTTGCCGGGCGATTTTACCAATAGCCAAAATCTGATATACAGCGCCCACCGCTATTGGATATCGGAAGCCGATGACCTACAGACGGACCCCGATGTCAACCAGATTAACCGCATCGTCAACCTGATAAATTTTAAAAATAGGGTGAACGTACCGGTTTGGGTGGGTGAAACGGGCGAAAATACCAATGATTGGCTGCGTCAAAACATCCGTAAACTGGAAGACGCCGATATCGGTTGGTGTCATTGGCCGCTCAAACGGCACGATACCAACCCCAACGCGGCACTAATGCGTATACCCGGAAATTTCCCGACAGACGGCGCAACAGCAATGGATGTCGTATTGGAAAGCATCAAATTTGAAAATTGCACCATCAACACGGGTGCCGTGGCCGCCGTGGCACCTATACATTATTAACTTGAAATTATGGTCTTCAGAACCCTAAAAAAACGCAAATTCATCTTTTTCGTCGCATCAGTCTTGCTGTCAGCCGGATGCTCACTGTCCCAACAGGGAGTCGAAAACTGGCTCACCAACACGCACGATGGCTCGGTGTTGTTCGAAAAACAACCGGCCATACCGTTGGTTGCCAACGACGAAGCCGACTTCCGTACCATTGAAATAGACGGCAGTCAACATTATCAGACCATAGACGGTTTTGGCTTCACGCTGACAGGTGGCAGTGCGCATCACCTCATACAAATGTCGGCTGATGCACGCAGTGCCCTACTCGGGGAGCTCTTCGGTACCGAAGGGGCCGAAATCGGTGTCAGCTACCTACGGGTCAGCATCGGAGCGTCGGACCTCAATGCGTTTCCCTTTTCGTACAATGACTTGCCCGATGGTGAGACCGACCCCGATATGGCAAAATTTGATCTCGGCCCCGACCGCGATAACGTGATTCCAGTATTAAAAGAGATCCTGGCCATCTACCCCGAGCTGAAAATCATGGGTTCGCCATGGTCACCGCCCAAATGGATGAAAACAAACAACGACACCCGGGGCGGCAGCCTTAAACCGGAATATTATCCCGCATACGCTAAATACTTTGTGCGGTATATCGAACAAATGGCGGCCGAAGGTATTCCTATCGATGCCGTTACCGTCCAGAATGAACCGTTGCACCCCGGAAACAACCCCAGCCTGTTGATGCTGGCCGACGAGATGGCCGACTTTGTGAAGAACTACCTCGGACCCGCATTCGAACAAGCGGATATTGCCACGAAAATCATCATCTATGACCACAACTGCGACCGGCCGGATTATCCCATCAGTATCCTGAATGATCCCGATGCAAAAAAATATGTTGTCGGCTCCGCATTTCACCTCTATGGGGGGACCATCGATGCACTCGCTACGGTACATGAAAAGCATCCGGATAAGGAATTGCACTTTACCGAGCAGTGGATGGGTGCGCCGGGCGACCTGTCTACCGATATCCCTCACCATATCAAACACCTCACCATCGGTGCCACACGCAACTGGAGCCGAACCGTGTTGGAATGGAACCTTGCCAACGGACCCGACCATAAGCCCCATACGGATCGTGGGGGCTGCGACCGCTGCCTCGGTGGCATCACGCTGGCGGGCGACAGTGTGACAAGAAATCCGGCGTATTACGTAGTCGCCCATGCCGCAAAATTTGTCCGCCCGGGCAGCGTACGCATCGCATCCAACGAAATTGACGAACTACCCAATGTGGCTTTCCGTACCCCAGCAAATGATGTTGTATTGATTGTACTAAATGAGACAAACACCGCACAAACATTCCAGGTGAAAAATGGCCAACAACAATTCAAAGCGACCCTCCAACAGGGAGCGGTGGCAACCTATATTCTTTAAAACCACTTATCCCATGAAAAAGACGCTCATCTTCATGTTCGCATTATCGGCAATCGTATGGACGGCATGCGATGTTGATTCCGGTCCAAAAAACATCCTCAGGGCCCAGGGCCACCATATCGTCAACGGGCACGGAGACACCGTCATCCTCCGCGGCATGGGTCTTGGTGGCTGGATGCTCCAGGAAGGGTATATGTTCAGGTTGGGCTCCATCGGGCAGCAGTACCGCATCCGTGAGCATATCGAAGAGGTAATCGGCGTTGAAGAAACAGCACGGTTTTATATGTCGTGGCTCGCCAACCATACCCGCAAAGTCGACATCGATTCCATGGCCGCATGGGGGTTTAACTCGATTAGGCTACCCATGCACTATAACCTGTATACGTTGCCCGTGGAGGAGGAGCCGGTGGCAGGTGAGCAAACCTGGCTGGATATCGGGTTTGCCATGACCGACAGCCTGCTCGCATGGTGCAAAGCGAACAACATGTACCTCATCCTGGATCTCCATGCCGCCCCGGGTGGCCAGGGAAACGACCTCAATATCTCCGACCGGAATCCCGACAAACCTTCATTTTGGGAAAACGAGGAAAACCGCACGAAAACTATTGCCCTTTGGCGTAAGCTTGCCGAGCGTTACGCCGACGAAGCGTGGATAGGTGGCTATGATGTGCTTAACGAAACCAACTGGGGCTTCGAAGATTCCACGGATTTCCGTGGAATTGCCGAGCAGACCAATGCACCACTCCGCCAATTTCTGGTAGACGTGACTCAGGCTATCCGCGAAGTGGATACCAACCATATCATTTTCTTAGAAGGAAACGGTTTCGCAAACAACTACAACGGCATATTCCCCAAGTGGGATGACAACCTCGTGCTGAGTTTCCACAAATATGGCAACCCCAATGTGCAGGAAGCCATACAACGCTTCATCGACCTGCGCGATGAACACAATATCCCCCTTTGGTTGGGTGAGTCGGGCGAAAATTCAAACACTTGGTTTACCGAAGCCATCGAATTGTGTGAAACCAATGGCATCGGGTGGGCATGGTGGCAAAATAAAAAGATGGGCATCAACCAACCGCTCGAAATCAAGTTGCCCGATGGTTATGAGGAGCTTCTAGACTATTGGTCGGGAAAGGGCGAAAAGCCGTCACCCGAAGACGCATTGCGCACGATGAGGGAGTGGCTGGAAAACCTCAAACTGGAAAACAATACCATACGCCGAGACGTGGTAGACGCCATGTTCCGGCAGGTGTATGCACATGATGCCGTACCCTTTGGCGAAAACCAGATTGCAGCGGGTACCGTGCTGCCGGCAGTAGATTTCGATATGGGCCGACAGGGAATCGCATATTACGATACCGACACGGCCAGCTACCACTATACGCCGGGCGTGAATACACAGGGCAACCGCGGCCGCAGCTATCGTAATGATGGAGTGGATATCCGGCCGGATTCATCTGGCTACCATGTTTTCCACATCGAAGACGGCGAGTGGCTTCAATATACCGTAAATATTGTAAATGAAGGGATAAGCGAGTTGCTACTGGAAATAGCTGCTGAAACGGCTTCCGGACAGATTACTGTGCATATCGACGGTCAAGTATTAACACACCCTATTGCCGTGCCCACAACGGGCAATGGACGGCATTGGAAACACATCCCGGTTGAAATACCTGAGTTGACCAAAGGAACACATGTACTGCGTATACATGCTGACAATGGCGGCTTTAACTTCAAATCAATTACATTCGGATCGTAATAGGCCTGGGACGGCTATCGGCCATTATTCCAAAATGACCGCGGTACCGCTGGCGGTCACCATCAACATGCTTCCACCGCTGCCTACCGTTTCATAATCGAGGTCCACACCTACTACTGCATTTGCACCGAGGGTAGCGGCATATTGTTGCATTTCGTAAACGGCTGTCTCTTTAGCTTCGCGCAGCACCTTTTCGTACGAACCGGACCGGCCACCTACGATGTCGCGAATTCCCGCGAAAATGTCCCTGAAGAAATTGGCGCCAATAATGGTTTCACCGCTAACCAAGCCAATGTACTTCACAATCTTTTGTCCTTCCACTTGCGGAGTCGTTGTAATAAGCATAGTCATCTTTTTCTTATTTTGACGCAAATGGAAGGAAAAAGTTACGATACGGCGTCTTAGTCTATCCGGAGGAAATTACCGTTTTTATCAAATTTCAGGTCCATCCCATTGGAGAGGGTAACTTCTTGCCCACGGTCATCCAGCTCCCAGTCGCGGATAAAATAATCGGGATAATTAGCTTGTACGTAAGCGAGTATTTTTTCGGGCACTACGCTATCCGGCAGCTTGCTGGTTCCTTCCAATCCGATGATTTTTCCATTTTTATCAAAATCCAAGTTGAACCCATCGCTAAGATAAACGTCATATGTAGTTTTCAAATCGTCGCGTTCTTTTACCACCTGAAGGATTTCATGGTTTGGAAAGTGTTGGGATATAAAAAGCTGAGCGTCCTTCGGAAGACCATCGGTAGAGACGACACTTTCCTTATCACAAGCCGCAAACACCATCAAAACGACAGCCAAACTAAATACTGAGTGAATTACTTTTTTCATGATCATGATTTTATGTTCTTATTTTATACCAAGACAACATCAGGGCGGATTACCCTTATGCAAACATGAAAAAAAATAGCCCCCTCAATCCGTCACCACGTGATCAAGAATATTAATATATAACTTGATGCCCTCACCAATTTCATTAAGGTGAATAAATTCGTCAGCCATGTGGGAACGCGCCGAATCGCCAGGACCGAGTTTGAGCGATGGGATGTCGAGCAATGCTTGGTCACTGGTGGTTGGCGAACCGTATGTTGTGCGCCCCAACGCCAGCCCGGCCTGTACAACAGGATGATCTTTGGGTATCGATGATGGCTTGAGTCTTACCGATCGGGGCTTTACTTCGCAACTGACGTGCTGACGGATGATATCAAGCACTTCCTCGTTGCGATAGGCATCGGTTACCCGGATATCCACCACAAACTCGCAGGTGGCAGGCACCACATTATGCTGGGAGCCGGCATGGATAACGGTAACACTCATTTTAATCGCACCAAATTCTTCAGATTCCTTTGGAAAGCGATAGCTGGTAAACCATTCAATATCTTTCAGTGCTTTATAAATAGCATTATCGCCTTCCTCGCGGGCCGCGTGACCAGCCTTTCCATGGGCTGTACAATCGAGCACCATCAAGCCACGTTCGGCTACCGCGAGTTGCATTAACGTGGGTTCACCAACAATGGCAAAATCCAGCGGACCCAAATCTGGAATGACTAATTCCAGCCCGTTGGTACCGGAGATCTCCTCTTCCGCGGTAGCCGCTATGCAAAAGTTATAACGTAATTCTTCCTGTGCGTAAAAATGCAGAAAGGTAGCGATCAAAGACACCAGACAACCACCTGCATCGTTACTGCCGAGACCGAACAATTTACCATTGGCTATATCGGGTGAAAAAGGATTGCGTGTGTACCCCGTATTGGGTTTTACCGTGTCATGATGGGAATTGAGTAAAATGGTCGGTTTCCCTGCATCAAAAAACTTATTATATGCCCATACATTATTCATCTTCCGAAACGTACGTACGCCACGTTGCTGTAGAAAGCGAGCTATCGTATCTGCCGTTTGGTTCTCCTCCTTGCTAAATGAGGGAATACGGATCAGATCGCGTAGGAGACCGGTACTATCCTGAATCAATTTTTCAGTCATTATAAAGTCCTCCGGCTTTGCGTGCAGACAGTTTGATTCCTTTGATAAAGGCGGAGCTGAACCCGTTGTGTTCCATCTCATTCAGTCCGGCGATGGTACAGCCCTTAGGGGAGGTCACTTTATCAATTTCTCCTTCAGGATGGCTTTGCGTCTGCAAGAGCAGATCGGCAGCACCCTTGGCTGTCTGAACAGCCATTTTCAGTGCGTCGTGTGCATGGAACCCGATTTCGACCCCACCTTGTGATGCCGCCCGGATGCTACGCAGGAAAAATGCAATACCACATGCACAAAGCGCGGTTGCTGAAGTCATAAGGTCTTCGTTAATCGTGACAACCGCACCGACTGTCTCAAACAACTTGGTAACTCGCTCTAGCTGTTCATCAGAAGCGTTATCGGACGCGATACACGTCATTGATTGTCCGATAGCGATGGCGGTATTGGGCATCGCACGGATAACCTGTACATTGTTGCCCAACTTGTCACGTACATCTGCGCAGGTAACGCCGGATACGACCGATACGACGAGTTGTTTCTCCGGCGAAATGGCAGGAGCAATTTCTTCTAGTACACTTTTAAGCTGTTGCGGCAAAACCGCCAGCACGACAACACTTGCATCATAGATTGCTACTTTGTTGTTATCACTTACGTTGAACCCCTTTGCTGCTTCTTCGCCTAGCGACTTGAGGTTACGCCGTGTCAAGGTAATATCTTCAGCTTTGCAGTAAGCCTTGTTAACCAATCCCATGGCCAATGACAGGCCAATATTACCACTCCCAATGATTGTGATTTTGTCCATTTTATTTAGTCGTAAGTTCTTTATTCGTTGTCTCACTTCACCATTCGTGTACCGAACCGCTGTTCATGTAACAAATGTAATTCGTCTGCATGGCCAATACATACCTCACGCACCCCCTTCGCAATGGCATCAAAAGCATTATGCAGTTTGGGCACCATACCGTCAGCGACGGCACCGGATGCTTGTAAATCCTCAAATTCTGTCCTCGTTATTTCCTGGATCACCGAGTCGTCGTCATCCACGTCACGTAGCACCCCTCTTTTCTCAAAGCAATAAACCAACGATGTTTCGTATCTCGATGACAAGGCGACAGCCAAGGCAGCAGCAATAGTATCTGCGTTCGTGTTGAGTAAATACCCTTTACCGTCGTGCGTGATTGCCGAAAATACCGGAATAAGCCCCTTTTCCAGAAACGCTGCTATGACATCGTCGTCGACCGATCCTGGAAGAATATCGCCAACAAACCCATAGTCGATATCCTTGACCGGGCGTTTTACAGTTTTAATGCTATTGCCGTCGGCACCGCTAAGGCCCAGTGCATTGCACTTTCGGGCCTGTAGACCTGCCACTATCTGTTTATTTGTTAAACCGGCATACACCATCGTAACTACCCGCAACATGGCTTCGTCGGTGATGCGCCGACCAGCTACCAGAGTGGCTTCGATACCCAGGTCAGCCGCCAGCCGCGTAGCTATCTTCCCTCCCCCATGGACCAGTACTTTATGGCCACGCAGGCTTGCAAACCGATCGAGAAAGCGACTTAGCCCTTCGGGATGGTCGATAATATTTCCACCTATTTTGATCACCCACAGTTTATCTGTCGCCATACTAGTATATCTTGTTATTTAAGGATGCTTTGACTGATTTTAACCATTCCTCGCGCAGTATACTCAACACGATACTGTCTCGGCGGCTACCGTCCGGTCGCTTGCCATTACTTCGCAACACACCTTCTTCGCGGCAACCGATTGCCTTCATGGCCACGATACTTCGGTGATTGTCATTATCGGCCCGAAACTCAACACGTTGCATATTCATATGTTCAAACGCAAACTGCAATAAAAGGTATTTGCAGTGCCTATTCAGCCCCGTTCGCTGAAAATGATTGCCATACCAGGTATAACCCAATTGCAAAGTTTGGCCAGACAGTTGAATATCGTAGTAACGGGTACATCCAGCGTAATGGCCCACTCGCTTATCGAATATGATAAATGGATATTGCTCGTGGTTCTCTCTTCCGCCGATCGCCTGTTTCACATAATTCGCCATTCCATCCTGTCCCGCAGCCGATATCATCGAATAGGTCCACAGTTCGGGTTCCTTAAGTGCGAAAGGCAACAGTTTGTTGAAATCACTGCTATTCAAGGGGCGAAGTTGTACCACTTCGTTTTCCAATGTATAATCAGCATCAAAATCAAATACCGCCATCGATGGGTCAATTTAATTTTCTTCAAGCATTCGTTTCAACACGGCTTGCGCAGCCCACACACGGTTACCTGCCTCATGAATGACCAACGACTGCGGACCGTCCAACACTTCACTAGCTAATTCTAGATCACGACGGACAGGAAGGCAGTGCATCACCTTAGCTTGGTTGGTAACCGCCAATTTATGGTTATCAAGCATCCACTGTTCCTCAACCGGCAGAATCTGGCCATAACTATCATAGGACGACCAATTTTTCACGTATACAAAATCCGCACCTACTAACGCCTCATCCAGCGTATTTGACACCGCCGCACCACGCGTAAACGTATCAGAAAGCGCGTACCCTGGGGGATGAACAATCGTAAAATCGACCATCCCCTCTGTTTGGGCCCGGCACATCCATTCGGAAAAAGAGTTGGGAACAGCCTGCGGTAGCGCTTTCACATGCGGAGCCCATGCCAGTACAACCCTGGGCTTACCTGATTCGCGCCAATGCTCACGTATAGTAATCAAATCGGCAAAACTCTGAAGTGGATGGCGTGTGGCACTTTCTAAACTGACCACGGGAACACCACAATAGCTGACAAACTTCCGGAATAAGTCCTCACCGTAATCCGCATCGCGATCGACCAGTTTCGGAAACGACCGGATACCTAGCACATCACAGTATTGTCCCATTACCGCGGCAGCCTCACGGATATGTTCGACGGTGGTGCCATTCATCGCAATACCATCCCGCGTTTCGAGGGCCCAACCATCCTTATCCATGTTCATGACCATCACGTCCATACCCAGCTGCATGGCAGCTTTCTGTGTGCTTAGGCGTGTCCGCAAGCTGGGGTTTAGGAAAACCAATCCCAATGTTTTCCGTTTGCCCAACTGATCAAAAGCAAATGGATTAGCTTTCAACCTTAATGCCTCATCTACGATGCCGGATAAGTTGTCTACATCCGCAACCGAAAAAAACTGTTTCATTCGTCCATCTAAAATCGTCTGCCTATTGGCAGTTAAACCTAAATTCTAATCTGTTTTTAGTCGCTCGTCGAGTGCTTCGAGAAAGCGATCTGCATGCGCTTTCGTCAAATTCAGTGCCGGAAGCAGCCGGATAACGTTTGGCTTGGCTTCCCCTGTGAAGATACGGTTTTTGAGTAACAAATTCTTCTTTACCGACGACAGTTCGGTTGGTAGATCGATGCCAATCATCAAACCCTTTCCCCTCACCTCAGAAATTTTATCCATTTTTCGCAGTTCGTCGATTAAGTATGTACCCACGTTAGCCGCATTTTCAATGAGGCTATCTTTCTCTATTACCTCCAGTACGGCCAATGCTGCCGCACAAGCTAGGTGATTTCCGCCAAATGTGGTACCCAACATCCCTATCCAGGGCTTAATCTTGGGCGAAATAGCGATACCGCCAATCGGAAAGCCATTACCCATGCCCTTTGCCATACTGTAAATATCCGCTTCTATCCCAGCTAAATCGTGCGAATAAAAAGAACCTGAACGACCGTACCCGCATTGCACCGAATCGGCAATGAAGATCGAATCATACTGTGAAGTGAGGGTCCGGATTTGGTTAAGAAATTCATAGGAAGCTGCTTTGATTCCGCCCACGCCCTGGATTCCCTCGACGATGACCGAAGAAATCTCATTTCCATACGAAGCAAAAGCCGCTTCCAGTGCTTCTGTATCGTTGAAGGGCAGGAATATTACATTATCGGTTTCGTTGACGGGAGCCACAATCTTAGCATTGTGGGTGGCGGCAACCGCCAATGAAGTGCGTCCATGAAATGCGCCTGTAAAGGCGATAACCTTTTTCCGGCCATTGTAGAATGATGCCAATTTCAATGCATTTTCATTAGCTTCCGCTCCCGAGTTGCACAAAAACAACTGAAAACCAGCTTTTCCGGAAACATTGCCCAGTAATTCGGCCAACTGTATTTGTCCGGGGATCTCAACCGAATTGGAATAAAACCCTATCTTGTGTAGTTGGTCTGTAATCCGTTTGACGTAATGTGGATGCGTATGACCAATGGAAATAACCGCATGACCCCCATACATATCCAGATACTCGTTGCCAACACTGTCCCATACAACAGAACCCTCCCCACGCATAATTTCCAGGGGGTTAATTGCGTAAACATCAAATAGTTTCATTTTCTTACCAAATAATTCCTGTGATTTCCGTGGTATAGGAACAGGATTGTTAATGGAGTAAATCATCTGCGCAAATATATAAACTTGAATTGATATGCAGCCGGAAACCTATACGCAAGTTACGCCGGATTCCCCTCTGCAAAAACACAACCTGATAAAACAAAAAAACCGGCTTAGAGTAAGCCGGTTCCATAAACCTTGTCAACGTTGAAAAACTCAGTCTTTCTTTTCTTCTTCGCCTTCTTCCGGGCTATCTTCTTGCTGAGTTTCCGCTGCGTCGTCAACTGCTGGAGCGGCTTCTGCCTCGGCTACCGCTTCTTCTACTTCCGTTACTGTTTCTTCTTCAACTGCTGGATTCTCATCTACAGCAGTCTCCGTTGTTTCGTCCGTAGCAGGTGCGGCAGCACCAGCCTTCTTCTTACCACCACGTCGTCGCGTAGACTTACGTTCGGTAGCTTCACCGTCTTTCTTATACACTTCATTGTAATCCACCAATTCGATAAAAGCCATCTCGGCATTATCACCCAGTCGGTTCTCCAACTTGATGATACGGGTATACCCACCCGGGCGGGCAGCCACCTTTTCAGAAATCTCGCGGAAAAGTATCGTTACAGCTTCTTTATCCTGTAAATAACTGAATACGGTACGGCGTGAGTGCGTAGTATCGTCTTTCGATTTGGTAATCAATGGTTCTACATATTGGCGCAATGCTTTAGCCTTGGCCAATGTAGTGGTAATGCGTTTGTGCTTAATCAGCGAAATGGCCATGTTAGACAACATTGCCTTGCGGTGACTTGCTGTGCGGCCTAAGTGATTGAATCTTTTTCCGTGTCTCATTTTAATGTTAAAATTTGTGCATACCGTTTTCGCTTAAAAACGAAAGGAATTATGCAACAGGTCGCTATTTATAAATTTATTCTTCGTCAAGCTTATACTTAGCCAGGTTCATCCCGAATGACAAGCCTTTCGACTTGACCAACTCCTGAATCTCGCTCAAGGACTTCTTACCAAAGTTTCTGAACTTCAGCATATCGGCCACATCGTAAGTTACCAACTCAGCAAGCGTGCGGATGTCTGCCGCTTTCAGACAATTCAATGCCCGTACGGAAAGATCCAAGTCTACCAGTTCGGTCTTGAGAATTTTACGCATATGCAAAATCTCCTCATCCACGACCTTGGTTTCCTCTTTCGCCTGAGACTCCAACAACATGTTTTCATCGGAGAATAGCATAAAGTGTTGAATCAAGATTTTGGCCGCTTCTTTCAGCGCATCCTCCGGATGAATAGAACCATCCGTCGAAATATCTAACAACAGCTTCTCGTAGTCAGTTTTCTGTTCTACCCGATAGTTTTCGATGGTATACTTTACATTCTTGATCGGGGTGAAAATCGAGTCGACAGCAATCACACCAACAGGGCCATCCACCACCTTGTTTTCCTCGGCGTTGATATATCCGCGGCCCTTGGCGATGTTAAGCTCCAACTCAAGCGTAACGGAACTCTCCATATTGCAAATCACCAAATCCGGATTCAACACGGTAAAGTTATTGGAGAAATTGGTAATATCGCCCGCCGCCACTTGATCCTGGCCGTTAATAACCATAAAAACCTTTTCAGCGTCACCCATCTCGCCTGTCTTCTTAAAACGGACCTGCTTAAGGTTTAGGATGATCTCGGTAACGTCCTCCACAACACCTTTAATGGTAGAAAACTCATGCGATACACCTGAGAAACGAACCGACGTAATTGCATATCCTTCCAGTGAGGACAAGAGAATACGGCGTAAAGCATTACCAATTGTCACACCGAAACCAGGTTCCAATGGACGAAACTCAAATGTGCCATCGAAATCCGTTGATTTCTGCATGATAACTTTATCAGGTCTTTGAAATGCTAAGATTGCCATTTAATTATTCTTAATGATTGTTTACAAAAAATGTGATACACAAGAACAGTATGCCTAAATCGGCCGGACTGTCCTCGTGTACTACTTACTTGGAGTACAACTCCACAATTAAGTTTTCCTTGATGTTCTCTGGAATCTCGGTACGTTCCGGGTAGTTCAGGAATTTGCCGGACAACTCATTTGCATCCCATTCCAGCCAGCTGAACTTGTTAAGCTTACGCCCGGCTACAGAATCGGCAATCGTTTCTAGCGATTTAGAGCGTTCGCGTACGGCAATAATATCACCGGGACGAAGACTGTAGCTTGGAATATTCACTACGTCGCCATTCACGGTGATGTGTTTGTGTCCGACCAATTGACGGGCAGCAGAACGTGTTGGCGCAATTCCCAAACGATAAACTGTATTGTCTAATCGGGCTTCCAACAATTTGAGGAAAATCTCACCGGTAATACCCTGTTTGGAAGAAGCTTTGGCAAATAAATTTGCAAACTGACGCTCTAATACGCCATAAGTATATTTCGCCTTCTGTTTTTCGAGCAGCTGAACCGCATACTCTGATTGCTTGCCCCTGCGTTTCGATGCGCCATGTTGTCCCGGAGGATAATTCTTCCGTTCCAATGCTTTGTCTGGCCCGAAAATAGGTTCTCTAAATTTCCGAGCAATTTTGGACTTTGGTCCTGTATATCTTGCCATATAACTATTGGTTTTAAAGTATCTTTCAGCCTATAGCCGAAGAATCTTAGCTTTAAAAATTTGTTGATTATACTCTTCTACGTTTCGGGGGACGGCAACCATTATGAGGTAACGGTGTAATATCTCTGATTGCGGTCACTTCGATTCCTGTATTCTGCAATGTGCGGATTGCTGACTCCCTTCCGGAACCCGGGCCTTTTACAAACACTTCTACTTTCCGCAGTCCCAAATCGTGGGCAACTTTACCACAGTCAGACGCAGCTTGAGAGGCGGCATAGGGAGTATTCTTCTTAGAGCCCCGAAACCCCATCTTACCTGCGCTAGACCAGGAAATGGCTTGCCCTTGGTTGTTCGTAAGCGTAATAATAATATTATTGAAGGTAGCGCTGATATGGGCCTGACCAATCGGATCAACGGTAACGACACGCTTTTTGCTTACTTTTTTACTTTTAGCCATTATATTCGTTCAATTATTATTTAGTAGCCTTTTTCTTGTTTGCAACAGTCTTCCGCTTCCCTTTCCGGGTACGCGAGTTGTTCTTGGTGCGTTGACCGCGAACAGGAAGGTGTTTACGATGACGCAGTCCGCGATAGCAACCGATATCCATCAAGCGCTTGATATTCAATTGAACTTCGGAGCGGAGTGCCCCCTCTACCTTAATCTCCTCATTGATGACTGTACGGATAGCGCCCAATTGTTCGTCATCCCATTCCTGAACCTTTACATCATAATCGATGCCGGCCTTGTCTAGAATACGCTGTGCCGTAGAGCGACCGATTCCGTAAATATAGGTGAGGCCTATCTCCCCTCTTTTGTTTTTAGGTAAATCTATACCTGCGATCCTTGCCATATAATATGTTGATGAATTACGATTACCCCTGACGTTGTTTGAACTTCGGGTTCTTCTTATTGATTACAAAAACTTTACCCTTCCGGCGGATAATCTTGCAATCCGCGCTACGCTTCTTAATGGATGCTCTGACTTTCATGATCTTATGTTACTTTCTAAGCAGGTCCGCCTGCTTTATTTATATCGATATGTTATTCTTCCCTTTGTCAAATCGTACGGAGACATCTCCAGCTTCACCCGGTCGCCGGGCAAGATTTTGATGTAGTGCATCCGCATTTTTCCGGAAATATGGGCAACAATCTCGTGCCCATTCTCCAATTCCACCCGAAACATAGCGTTGGATAACGCTTCTTTAATGACTCCGTCTTGCTCAATCGAGGCTTGTTTAGCCATATAGTCTTGATTATTATCTAATTATACCCCCACACAAACAGGGTTGCAAAGATAACCAAAAAAAATTGAATGTCAATTCTTTTTACCCAAAACTTCATCAACATAAGCAAAGGTAGTCAATACGTCAGCCGCTCCTTTGTGGATAGCTACCATATGCTCGTAGTGTGCGGAAGGTTTGCCATCGGCCGTACTCACTGTCCAACCGTCGTCCCAAAACTTCACCTGCGCTTTACCCATATTTATCATCGGCTCAATACAAATCACCAACCCCTCTTCAAGCTTGCTTCCTGTACCGCGCTTCCCATAATTGGGCACTTCCGGCTTTTCATGTAGTTTAAACCCGACACCATGTCCAACCAGCTCCCTCACAATACCATACCCATATTTACTTACGTGGTCTTGAACTGCAAAGGCAATATCGCCAACACGCTTTCCTGTGATGGCCTGTCCAATACCCATATTTAGGGCCTCCAGCGTTACGCGAAGTAGGCGGCCTACTTCCGCATCTACTTCACCGACAGCAAAAGTATACGCGGAATCACTGATATAGCCATTCAAATCAACGCCGCCATCTACCGATACAATGTCACCATCGCGAAGCTCGTAATCCCCTGGAATACCATGTACGACTTGGTCGTTTACCGATATACACAGTGAATTAGGAAATCCGTTGTAATTGAGAAATGCAGGGCGCCCGCCATGGTCGTGAATATAATCGTAAGCCAGCTTATCCAGAGATAATGTGGTTACTCCGGGCCGGATAACTTGGGCTACTTCACCGAGCAACTGCGAAAGTACGGCAGCCGACTTCCGCAGTTGTTCAATATCTTCAATGGATTTGTAATAGACCTTGGACATGAAAAAACTAGATGACTGATTGCGTTGTACCCGTGTTTACAGCGGAGGCCCTCCCCCGAATGCGACCGGTCTTCATCAATCCGTCATAATGGCGCATCAACAGATGGCTTTCAATCTGCTGTAGCGTATCCAACACAACCCCAACCAAAATAAGTAGCGATGTGCCTCCATAGAAATGAGCGAACTGGTTGTTCACCCCAAACAAACTCGCGATTGCAGGGAATATCGCAATTATAGCCAGAAATATGGAGCCTGGAAATGTGATCTTGGAAACTACGCCATCGATGAAATAATTAGTAGCGTGCCCGGGTTTAATACCCGGGATAAACCCACCGTTCTTCTTCATATCTTCCGACATCTGCTGCGGGTTCACCATGATAGCCGTATAAAAGAACGTGAACGCTATAATGAGAACAGCAAAGACCACGTTGTAAGCAACAGAAGTATAGTTACTCAACGACGTTAAAAATGGTGATTGCAAATCGGGAAAAAACTGCCCGACACTCATTGGAACAAACATAATTGCCTGTGCGAAAATAATTGGCATTACTCCGGAAGCATTGACCTTCAACGGAATATACTGCCGAACGCCTCCATACTGCTTGTTCCCAACGATCTTCTTGGCATATTGGACAGGTATCTTACGCACGCCCTGTACGATAAGGATCGTAAAAATAACAACAAAAAACAGGGCGACAAATTCCAATAACAATGGTATCGGACCGCCACCGCCCGTACTCATCCGGGAAAACCACTCTGCCGTAAGACCACTTGGAAGTTGTGCAATAATACCAACCATGATAATTAAGGAGATACCGTTGCCGATACCCTTATCAGTGATTTTCTCACCAAGCCACATCACAAACAACGTTCCCGCAGTCAATACAAATGCTGATAAAATCGTGAACATCGGGTCAGCAATCATCTTAGCTCCACCATCGATCTGTGTGCGAACATATGCTACCGATTGCACTAGGGTAATGGCCAATGTGAGGTAACGCGTAATCTGCGTCATCTTCTTCCGACCACTTTCCCCTTCTTTCTGTAGTTTCTGAAAATAAGGAACAGCGATACCAAGCAACTGAACAACAATAGAAGCCGAAATATAAGGCATTACACCCAATGCAAATATGGCCGATCGTGAAAACGACCCGCCCGCAAACATATCGAGCAACCCAAGTAATCCCTCTTTGGCTTCATGCTGAAGCGCAGCCGGGTTAACACCGGGCAACACGATGTGGCACCCTACACGATAGATCAAAAGAAATAAAAGCGTATTCAAGATACGCGTTCTCAGATCATCGATCTTCCAAATATTGGTCAAGGTTGTGATTAGCTTCTTCATGTATTAAAGTTTTACAATCGAGCCTCCTGCTGCTTCTATCGCTTGCTGTGCCGTAGTTGAAAATGCATGTGCTGTTACTTCCACCTTGGCAGTCAGTTCCCCCCTGCCCAAAATTTTCACCAGGTCTTTCTTACCTACCAATCCATGGGAAGTCAGTGTATTAAAATCAATGGTTGACAACTTGAATTCGTCTACCAGTCCTTGCAATACGTCAAGATTTACGCCCACATACTCGACACGGTTCAGGTTCTTAAACCCGAACTTCGGTACCCGGCGCTGCAAAGGCATTTGCCCGCCTTCAAATCCAATCTTCCGGCTGTGGCCAGACCGCGATTGTGCCCCCTTGTGGCCGCGTGTGGATGTGCCACCACGACCTGACCCCTGACCGCGCCCTACGCGCTTCTTACTCTTTGTTGACCCCGCTGCCGGCTTTAGATTACTTAAGTTCATCTTTATTAATATTGTGTTGTACCTTCGCTTTCACTATACAGGTACAACGATTAAACGTATATTATACCTGTTCTATTGCCACAAGGTGATTCACCTTGCGTACCATCCCAATAATCGACGGCGTAGCCTCTACTTCCACGGTGTGATTGATTTTACGCAACCCCAACGCTTCGATCGTCCGCTTTTGGCGCTCGCTTCGGTCGATGATGCTTTTGATTTGGGTAATTCTGATCTTTGCCATGATGATTATCCGTTAAATACTTTATTTAAATCCACTCCCCGTTGCTGCGCTACGGTATACGCATCGCGCATTTTCAGTAAGGCATCAATAGTCGCTTTGACTACGTTGTGTGGGTTAGATGATCCCAATGACTTAGCCAGTACGTCGGTTACGCCAGCACTTTCCAGCACCGCACGCATCGCACCGCCGGCCAATACACCCGTACCGTGCACCGCCGGTTTAATCAATACATTGCCGCCGGAATACTTTCCGTACTGTTCATGTGGCACCGTCCCTTTAATGATAGGCACCTTGATCAGGTTCTTCTTCGCATCATCAATCCCCTTGGTGATGGCCTCGGTAACCTCCTTGGCTTTACCAAGGCCGTAACCGACTACGCCATTCTCATCACCAACGATCACGATAGCTGAAAAACTGAATGTACGACCGCCCTTAGTTACCTTGGCTACCCGCTGGATACTCACCAAGCGATCTTTCAGTTCGATTTCGCTTGACTTAACTCTTTTTATATTGCTTAATGACATGTTCTCAATCAATTAAAAATCCAAACCAGCTTCCCGCGCGCCTTCGGCAAGTGACTTCACACGGCCGTGGTACAAATACCCATTACGGTCAAAAACTACTTTACTAATACCAGCTGCTATCGCCTTTTCAGCAATCAACTTCCCAACCGCCTTAGACTGTTCAACTTTGTTACCGGATGATGCAAAATCCTTACTCATCGTAGATGCAGATGCCAACGTCGTTCCGGCCTGGTCATCAATTATTTGCACATAGATACCTTTATTACTCCGATATACAGACAAGCGCGGACGCTCGGCCGACCCTGAAACACGTTTCCTGATCCCCTGTTTTATGCGTTCCCTACGCGATACTTTATTTCCTGCCATGACGATTACTATTTTTTAGCTGCCGATTTGCCTGCTTTTCTACGCAATTGCTCACCAGCAAATTTAATACCTTTTCCTTTATACGGTTCCGGTGCACGCAGTGACCTGATCTTGGCTGCAACCTGACCCAACAACTGCTTGTCGATAGACTCAAGCGTAATGGTTGGGTTTTTACCCTTAACCGCCGTCGTTGACACCTTCACTTCCTTCGGTAAGATAAGTACGACCTGGTGTGAAAATCCCAAGGTAAGGTCGAGTGTACTTCCCTGCGCACTGGCACGGTAACCCACACCCACTAATTCCTGCGTGGTGCTATATCCTTCGGTAACACCTACCACCATATTATTTAACAGCGAACGGTACAAACCATGCAGGGCTT
>Ga0182739_1001627_pt1 | contig 22887 bp, 22 predicted proteins | sample eDN5th30CBELigBY_FD_128873 | JGI IMG/M metagenome (GOLD analysis project Ga0182739, IMG submission 128873) | Enriched backyard soil microbial communities from Emeryville, California, USA - eDNA 5th pass 30_C BE-Lig BY (version 2) (version 2) | ecosystem: Environmental > Terrestrial > Soil >...
TCCTCGCGCCAGCCGTCGAGGTCGCGGTGCAGCGGCAGGATCAGCACGGCGTGATTGGCAATCTTCAGGCTGGCCGGTGTCACAGACAGGCCTTGCTCGGTGACCTTCTTCACTTCCTCGAGGAAATGCCACGGGTCGATCACCACGCCGTTGCCGATGATCGAGAGCTTGCCCGGGCGGACCACGCCCGACGGCAGCAAGGCCAGCTTGTAGGTCTGGTTGCCGATGACCAGCGTATGGCCGGCATTGTGACCGCCCTGGAAGCGCACCACGACCTCGGCGCGCTCGCTCAGCCAGTCGACGATCTTGCCCTTGCCTTCGTCGCCCCACTGGGCGCCGATCACTGCCACATTGGCCATTGCATTTTCCTTCGGCCGGTTCCCTTCAGACACGAAAACGCCTCCCCGGGGCCGGTTCCGGAGAGGCGTGATGTCGGATAGCACTTCCCCTCGCCCGGAGCGAGGCGAAATGCATCCTCAGAGGGGAACGGCCTGGCCGTCGATCAGCGCGTGGCTGCAGCGCAGGCGCTTTGCTTCGGTGCGGGGCTCGGGTGCTGCGACCACGGCACGCACGACGGCGTACCCTTTTGCCTGCCAGAGGGCCGCGTCGTCCCACCGCGTTCCCATCCCGACATAGAGCCGCGGCCGCTCGGGCGGCGGCTCGGAGGCCGCCAACACGGCATCCATGTAGACGGTGAAGCCGGTTGCCGGCTCGCTGACCCCGTCCTCGGGGTAGCCCGCGGAATAGCGCCCCCCGCGGGCCAACTCCTCCCGCCCCTTGAGGGCGAAAACCGAGAAGGAGACGCCGGTCTGGTACTCGAGGCCGCGATACTCCACCGGATCGATCGTCAGCGGCAGGTCCGGCTCGGCCGCGACGATGAGCTTCACCACGTCCGCAAGGCGTGCCGCCTCGGCGGCGGCCGCCTCGGGAAGGTCCAGCGCCCCCAGCTGGGCGATGCCCTTGTCGGCGGGGCCGGCGGCACGGAGCAGGCCGGCGAAGAGAGCCGCCACCTTCGTGTCGTCGGCGGCCTTGGCGATGCCGCCTTCGTCCTTGCGATCGAGTGCCCGGCGCAGGCGACCGAGCGTCTCGTCGGGCTGGTTCAGTCCGTTGGCCACGGCGGCGACCAGCGTCGGCAGGTTGAGATCGACCGTGAGGTCGGAAACGCCGATGGCTCGCAAGGTTTCGACCGCCAGAAGCACGGCCTCGGCATCGGCCTCGGCACTGTCGACCCCGATCAATTCGGTGCCGACCTGGGCGAACTGCCGCTCCGGCTTGAGCGCGCTGCCGCGTACGCGGATGACGTTGCCGCCATAGGACAGGCGCAGCGGCCGCGGCTCGTGCTTCAGCCGGGTCACGGCGATGCGCGCGACCTGGACCGTCATGTCGGGACGCACGCCCATCATGCGCTGCGAGACCGGATCCATGAGGCGGAAGGTCTGCGAGGCGAGCGCGGCACCGGGTCCGCCCAGCAGCGATTCCTCGAATTCGACCAGCGGCGGCTTCACCCGCTCGTAGCCGAAGGCGGCGAATCGTTCGATGGCGATGTCGATGGCGCGTGCTTCGCGCGCCGCGTCGGGAGGCAGCAGGTCGGCGAGCCCTGCCGGCAGCAGGCCGCGATGGTCGTTGTCGTTGGACGTCATGATGCCGCTTGATAGCCGATTGCGCCGCGCTTGGGGAGACGGGGAAGACGGGAAGGGCGGCTCGTTTTCCCGCCGCGCATGGGTTATTGCTCCCCCGCTATGAAATCCGCACCCCGCCCGGCCGTTTCCGTGGTCGCGCCCTGCTACAACGAGCAGGACGCCCTGCCCGAGTTCCTGCGTCGGATCGGCGCCGTCCTGGACAGGCTCGGGGGCACGAGCGAGATCGTACTGGTCGACGACGGCTCGCGCGATCGCACCTGGGAGGTCATGGAAGAGGCGGCCGGTCGCGATCCGCGGCTCGTCGCGGTGCGGCTGATGCGCAACCATGGTCATCAGCTGGCGCTCACCGCCGGCTTGTCGGTGTGTCGGGGCGAGCGCATCCTGATCATCGATGCCGACCTGCAGGATCCGCCGGAACTGCTGCCCGACATGATGGCACTGATGGATGGGGGGGCCGACGTAGTCTATGGACAGCGTCGCCAGCGCGAGGGTGAGAGCCTGTTCAAGCGCGCCACCGCCGCCGCCTTCTACCGGCTGATCGCGCGGCTGACCGACGTGCAAATTCCGCCCGATGCCGGCGATTTCCGCCTCGTGACGCGCCGGGTGCTCGACCTCTTGCTTGCCATGCCCGAGCGTCACCGATTCATTCGCGGCATGGTAGCCTGGATCGGCGGCCGGCAGGTGCCGCTCGTGTACGATCGTCACGCGCGGGTGGCGGGCGAGAGCAAGTATCCGATCGCCAAGATGGTCCGCTTCGCTGCGGACGCCATCACCTCCTTCTCGGTCGTGCCTCTGATGGCCTCGATGACCATCGGCTGGATCATGGCGGCCCTGGGCTTCGGCTTCTTCATCTACTCGATCGTGGGCTGGTGGGGTGGCCACACGCTGCCGGGCTGGACGTCGCTGATGGCGGCGGTCGGCCTGCTGGGCGGGATGCAGTTCCTGATGCTGGGCGTCATCGGCGCCTATCTCGGTCGCCTCTACGACCAGAGCAAGGGCCGGCCGCTGTTCATGATCCGCGACATCGTCGGCGGCCAGGACGGAGGGCCGACGTGAGCGCGTCCGATCCGCCGTCCTGGTCGGGCGAGCCGGCGGAATTCGACGACTACGCTGCCGAATACGAGGGCGGCCTCGACAATCCCATCAAGCGCCTGATGGGCAGCTCACCCGACCAGTTCATCGCCGTGAAGGCACGCTGGCTGCTGCGCAAAGAGCCTGCGCTGTCGACCGGCGGGCTTTCGGTGCTTGATTACGGCTGCGGCATTGGCAGCCTGATGCGTGTGCTGATCGGGCTGGGCGGCAAGGGCGCGTTCACTGGTTGTGATATCTCGACCGGCATGCTGCGGCAGGTCGAGCGCCGCTGGCCGCGCGACCTCGGCACACCGCCTGAACTGGCCGCGCAGCAGGGCGCCCGCACGCCGTTCGCCGATGCAGCCTTCGACATCGTCATGATCAGCGCCGTCCTGCATCATGTACCGGTCGCGGAGCGGCCGGCGGTCTATGCCGAGCTCGGCCGCGTGCTGAAACCGGGTGGCCGAATCTACGTCTTCGAGCACAATCCGCGCAATCCGCTGGTGCCCTACGTCATCGCCCGCACGCCGATCGACCGCAACGCCATCCTCCTCGACGCGGGCGAGGTCCGGCACGGGTTGCTCGGCGCGGCGCGGTACGAACTCGATACCGACTATTTGATGTTCATGCCGCCCGGCCTGGCATTTCTCCGGCCCATCGATCCCCTGCTGGCCTGGCTGCCGATGGGCGCGCAATATGCCGTCACGGCCCGCAAAGCGGCTTGAGGAGGGATGGATGGATCGCAAGGCTTTCGAAACCCAACTGAAGCGTGACGGCTATGATGAAATCCTCACCGGCACGACCCAGGGTCCCAAGCACAATGCCGAGCACAGCCGCCCCTACGACGTGAAGGCGATGGTGATCGACGGCGCCATCACGCTCGCCTGGCAGGGCAGGACGCAGACCTTTCGTCCCGGCGACGTCTTCACCATGGCGCGTGGCTGCTCGCATACCGAGACGTTCGAGGCCGATGGCGCCGTGACCCTGGTCGGCCGCAAGCACTAGTGACGAGGACGACGCCCGCCTGGCAGCTCCTGCTTGCCTTCGCGCTATCGCTGTCGACCCTGTGTGTGCTCATCGGCTGGCTGCAGAACGTCCACATCATCAGTTCGAACGGGATGTACAAGAGCATCCAGGCCGAACCCTGGATCACGAGCCCGTCGACCGCGCGGCTCGACCCGTCGAACTATCTGTTCTTCCCCCTGTATGGCGTCAGCGCTCGATTGTTGGACGCTTTAGGCATCCTGCGCGGCGTGCCGTGGAAGCAGTTCGCCTATCTCAATGCCTTCTGGGCGAGCCTCGGCACGGTCGTCATCTACGCCTTCGCGCATCGGCTCACGGGGAGCGCGCTCGTAGCGGCGCTGGCATCGGTGTTCCATCTGGGCTGCGGGTTCGTCTTGCTGCTGTCGGTGATCAGCGAAGACATCATGCCGGGCTATGTGTTCGTCCTGGCTTCGATGGCGCTGGCCGGGCTCTGGTTCGACCGGCCAACGTGGAAACGTGTCGCGCTCGTCGGCATGCTGTTCACCCTGGGCTGGCTGATCGAATGGCGGTTGATGTTTCCGACCCTGCCGGCGCTCGTGCTCGCGCTGCTGGTGGCGCTGGAGCCGATGCGGCGACGCCTCGGCCACGTTCTCGTGCTCGTCGCCGCGATCCTCGCGACGTCGGGCATCGTTCAACTCTCGTGGGAGGGACATAACGGCGCCATCGGTCTGCATGACATCCTGTGGACCGGGAAGGGCGTGGCCACGGGCTGGGCGGGCGTGAGCTGGGACAAGGCCTGGATGATGCTCTCCGGCGTCGGCAACTACCTGCTGCTGGTCGGTGGCTTCGTCGATCCGCGCTCGGCGCGCGAGGCCGCAATGCCGCTGTCGCTTTCCGTCCTGGTGCAGGCGGCGACCTTCGTCGCGAGCGTTTCTCTGCTGTGGCCGCGCCGCCACGAGCCGCGCCTGCGCGCGGTCGCCATCGTCTTCCTCGGTACACTGGGAGCAGGGCAGGTCCTCAACTTCTATTCCCAGCCGCAGGACCCGCAGATGCAGCTCAACGTCATGCCGTGGCTGACCGTGGCATGGGCGCTTCTGCTCGCGGCATTGCTTCCGGCGCGCCGGGACGCGGCTATCGCGCTTGCAGTCCTGTCGTTCGCGCCGTTCGCCTGGAACGTTTCGGCGCTCGCCAAGTGGCGCTGTGACGACCCGCGTTGGCTGGCGGCGACGGCCGCTCTGGAAAAGCGCTTTCCGCCGGCCTCCAGCGTCTTCCTCTATTTCGGCTACGAGCCGATCACGACCTGGAAGTATGCGTTGTGGAGCCGTACCTGGGATTGGGACAACACGGTCGCGATCCCGCCGGCACCGGCCGCCGATCCGAAGTTCAAGTGGATCGCCGTCAATGCCGGCGCGATCCGACATCCCGGCTGGACGGGGGCGGAGCATGCAGCCGCGCTCAAGCGAGACATCGACCTCGCACTCGATCGCGGCTATCGCGTCATCGTCTCCGACATGTGGGCATGGCCGGAGGATGTGCTGGCCGCCTATCTCGGCACCGTTTCAGCGTCGGGGCGTACCGATGCGATCTACCGCATGCTGCACGAGGACTTCCGCGCGATCGAAGTGTTCAGCGATCCGATCGCCGGCACCTATTACGAGTTGCAGCGCCGCTGAAGCGACACGCGACAATCTCTGCACATTGACGGCGCACTCGCCGGCCCGTATATCGGCGGCGGGCCACGCTCCCCCACCGGAGTGCATTTCTTCTGTAAGGGAGAATGACAATGACGAAGCCGTCCATGCGTCCTGCGCGTCCCGATTTTTCTTCGGGCCCCTGCGCCAAGCGTCCGGGTTGGACACCGGAAGTTCTCAAAGATGCCGCCGTCGGGCGGTCCCATCGGTCGAAGCTCGGCAAGAAGAAGATTGTCGAAGCGGTCGATCGTACGCGCTCGATCCTCGGCATCCCGGCCGACCATCGCATCGCCATCGTCCCGGCGTCCGACACCGGCGCGGTCGAAATGGCGCTGTGGTCGATGCTCGGCGCCCGCCCGGTCGACATGCTGACCTGGGAAAGTTTCGGCGAAGGCTGGGTCACCGACGTGGTGAAGCAGCTCAAGCTCAAGGACACTCGTACGCTCAAGGCGCCCTATGGGCAGATCGCCGATCTGAAGGCGGTCGACTGGACGCATGATGTCGTCTTCACCTGGAACGGCACGACCTCCGGCGTGAAGGTCCCGAACGGCGACTGGATCGCCGACGATCGCGAGGGCCTGGCGATCTGCGACGCGACCTCGGCCGTGTTCGCCATGGACCTGCCATGGGCGAAGCTCGATGTCGTGACCTGGTCCTGGCAGAAGGTCATGGGCGGCGAAGGTGCGCACGGCATGCTCGTCCTGTCGCCGCGCGCCATCCAGCGGCTCGAGAGCTACACGCCGGCCTGGCCGATGCCGAAGATCTTCCGCCTGACCTCGGGCGGCAAGTTCTCCGAAGCTATCTTCAAAGGCGACACGATCAACACGCCGTCGCTGCTGTGCATCGAGGACGCGATCGATGGCTTGAAGTGGGGCGAGAGTGTCGGCGGCCTGAAGGGCCTCATGGCGCGCTCCGAGGGCAATCTCGGCGTGCTTGAAAAGTTCGTCGAGCAGCGGTCCTGGGCTGCCTTCCTGGCGGCCGACAAGACGATCCGCTCCAACACGTCGGTCTGCCTGGTGATCAAGGCGCCCTGGTTCACGGCGCTGCCGGCTGACAAGCAGGCTTCGGCGGCCAAGAAGATGGGCGACCTGCTCGAGACCGAGAAGGCGGGGTACGACGTCGGCTCCTATCGCGACGCCCCGCCGGGCCTGCGCATCTGGTGCGGTGCGACGGTCGAGAAGGCCGATCTCGAAGCGCTGCTGCCCTGGCTCGACTGGGCCTACGGCGAGATCGAGCGCGAGTTCTCGTAGCGGGGGGCGCGCCATTCAAGGGCGAAGACTACTTCGCCCGAAGTGGCGCGATCTTCCCGGTCAACGCATCGCATGACGCGCCACTGGAGTGGCGCACCCCAAGCACAAGAATTTGGAGTCATCCCATGGCCAAGCCCAAGGTTCTCATCTCCGACGAGCTTTCCCCGCGCGCTGTCGAAATCTTTTCGGAGCGCGGCTGCGACGTCGATTTCAAGCCGGGCCTCAAGCCCGCCGAGCTGCGCGAGATCATCGGCAACTACGAAGGCCTGGCGATCCGCTCGGCCACCAAAGTGACGGCCGAGGTTCTGGCCGTAGCCAAGAAGCTCAAGGTCGTGGGCCGCGCCGGCATCGGCGTCGACAATGTCGACATCAAGGCCGCCACTTCACACGGCGTCGTCGTCATGAATACGCCGTTCGGCAACGCCATCACCACCGCCGAGCACGCTATTGCGCTGATGTTCGCCGTCGCCCGCCAAGTGCCGGAAGCCAATGCCAGCACCCAGGCCGGCAAGTGGGAAAAGAACAAGTTCATGGGCACCGAGCTCAGCTTCAAGACGCTGGGCCTGATCGGCTGCGGCAATATCGGCTCGATCGTCGCGGAGCGCGCCATTGGCCTGAAGATGCGCGTCGTGGCCTACGACCCGTTCCTGAGCGACCAGCGGGCCACCGAGCTCGGTGTCGAGAAGGCGACCTTGGAGCAGGTACTGGCCCGCGCCGACTTCATTACGGTGCACACGCCGCTCACCGAGCAGACGAAGAACATTCTCTCCCGTGCCAACCTGATGAAGACCAAGAAGGGCGTGCGCATCGTCAATTGCGCGCGCGGCGGCCTGGTCGACGAGCTGGCCGTCCGTGACCTGCTGGTCTCGGGTCACATCGCCGGAGCGGGCTTCGACGTGTTCGTCGAGGAACCGGCCAAGTCGAACGTCCTGTTCGGCGCGCCGAACCTCGTCTGCACGCCGCATCTCGGTGCCTCGACGGTTGAGGCCCAGGAGAATGTCGCCCTTCAGGTTGCCGAGCAGATGGCCGACTACCTGCTGACGGGTGCCGTCACCAATTCGCTCAACATGCCGAATGTCTCGGCCGAGGATGCGCCCAAGCTGGCGCCGTATCTCGATCTCGCCGAGAAGCTGGGCGCGTTCGCGGGCCAGCTCACCGACACCGACATCAAGGCCGTCTCGATCGAGTTCGAAGGCCAGGTGGCGAAGCTCAACGTCAAGCCGCTGACCCAGGTGGCGCTGATGGGCGTGCTGCGCCCGCAGCTCACGTCGGTGAACATGGTCAACGCGCCGGTGATCGCCCGCGAGCGCGGCATCGAGGTGGCAGAGGTCAAGCACGAGCGTGAGACCGACTACAATTCGATGATCCGCCTCTCGGTCACGACCGAGAAGTACACGCGCTCGGTCACCGGCACGCTGTTCGGCGGCAAGCACCCGCGCATCGTCGAGATCAAGGGCATCGAGATCGACGCCGAGTTCGCGCCGCACATGCTCTACATCACCAACGACGACAAGCCGGGTTTCATCGGCCGGCTGGGCACCTTGATGGGCGAGGGCAAGGTCAATATCGCGACCTTCCATCTCGGCCGCGACAAGCCCGGCGGATCGGCCATTGCGCTGGTCCAGGTCGACCAGCCGATCTCCGCCGACCTCATGGGCAAGATCGTCGGCATCGAGGGCGTCGTGCAGGCCAAGGCGCTGGGTTTCTAAAGCCGCTATGTCGTCGGCGCGTACCACCGCGTACCGCACTGTTGCGGCCTTCGTGATCGCGCCGATGATGCCGGCGGTGATCCTCGCTGGCGTCGTACTCGCCGTCGGGGGAGACGCCCAGACACTGGGCTATGCGGCGTTCGCGGGATACATTTCCTACCCGTTCGCGCTGCTGATCGGCCTGCCGTCCTACCTGGTGATGCGTCGCAGGCATTGGAACGGGCTGCGGGCTTATCTGCTCCTCGGCCTCGGGCTGGGAGTCTCGTTCGTGGCTCTCTTTGCCGCAGTGGCGGGCTTCGATGGGGATGCAGCCGACTCCGCCTGGTTGAACCTGCTCGCCAATCTCGCCTTTCTGCTGCCGTTCGTGCTCGCTTGCGCCGTCGCGTCGACCCTCGTCTTCTGGCTGATCGTCCGCCCTGACCTCCACCAGCCCTGAATGTGGTTCTCCGGGGCGATGCCAAGCCTTCGGCCGCCTCATGCGGATATGAGAAGATGTCCGTCGTGCCGCGGCAGGCTTCGACGTTAACGTTTGCGCCCTGCAGCCAGGAGGCGAGTTTCATGCCCCGTGTCAGCGAGATCGAGGAGGATGGCGGCGATTCCATCCTGAAGGCGGCCTTCGACCGGCAGCGCGAGATGTTCGGCGGCCTGCTGAACCCGACCAAGGTGATGGCGCATTGCCCGCCGATCCTGCGAGCGGCGGGCATGCTCGGTCAGTCGATCGAGGAGTCGGGCCTTCTGCCGAAGGGCCTGCCGGCGCTGCTCTACGTGCGCGTCGCGACGATCAACGGCTGTCCATTTTGAATTGATATCAATTCCAGCCGTGTGCTGGAGACGACGCAAGGCGGGATGGAGAAGCTGGCCGAGGTCACGACCTGGCGCGACAGCGTGCTCTTCAGCGAGGCCGAGCGGCTGGCGCTCGAATATGCCGAACGCATTACGTACACCGACCGCAAGGTCGACGATGCGCTGGTCGATGACCTGAAGAAGCACTTCAGCGAGGCGCAGATCGTCGAGCTGACAGCCGCGATCGCGATGGAGAACTTCCGCTCCAAGTTCAATCCTGCCCTCGGCATCGAGGCACAGGGCTTCTGCATGGTGCCCAAACGCGGTTAGACTGGCAGCAACAACAGAAGCCGGTGGAAACGATGACCGAGACCGTCCGCTACAGGGACCGCACGAGGGACTATTATCGTGCCCTCGGCTATCCGTCCGATTATGTCTGGGCGCGGTTCGATGCGGTGCCGTTCGCGCCTCTGGCCAAGCCCTTGTCCCAGTTGAGGATCGGTCTCGTCACGACGGCAAGTCCGCCCGACCTCGGCAATCGCGATGCGTCCGGCACGCGGCAGGTCTGGTCGGAAGCAATTTCGTCGGCGCCGGCCAGGCTCTTCACCGACAACCTCGCATGGGACAAGGACTCGACGCACACCGACGACCGGGCCAGCTTCCTGCCGATCGAGGCCGTTCGGCAATGGGCGGAAGAGGGCCTGGTCGGGGGGCTGGCGCCGCGTTTCCACGGCGTGCCGACCGAGTACAGCCAGCGCAAGACGATGGAAATCGATGCGCCACAGGTTCTGGAGCGATTGCGGGCCGATGGCGCCGATGCGGCGCTGCTCTCGCCGCTTTGACCCGTCTGCCACCAAACCGTGAGTTTGGTCGCCCGTCATCTCGAAGCCAACGGAATGCCGACCGTCATTGTCGGCTCCGCTCTCGACATCGTCGAATATTGCGGCGTGCCGCGTTTCCTGTTCACCGATTTCCCGCTGGGCAATCCGTGTGGACCGCCGTGGCGGCAGGACCTGCAGCGCATGATCGCGCGGCAGGCGTTGGATCTTCTGCGCGATGCCGGTGCGGCGCGCACCACACGGCGGTCGGATGTGTCCTGGCCGTCCGACGACGAGTGGCGCCCGCGCTACGGGCGGGTGAAGCCTGAGGATGTCGAGCGCCTCAGGGCACTAGGCGAAGAGCGGCGGCGCCAGCAGGTGCAGGCACGGAAGCCGGGCTAAGCAGCTCCGCCCTGCTATTCCATCTGGACGTTGAGTTCGCGCAGCTTCTTGCCCCAGAAGGCATGCTCGTCGGCGACGAACTTGGCGAACTGGGCGCGGGTGCGGTCGGGCGGCATTTCCAGCCCGTCGCGCGCCAGGGCTTCCTCCCACTTGGGATTCTTCATTGCCTCCTTAGCGGCCTTGTCGATCTTGTCGAGGGTCTCCGGCGGGGTCTTGGCCGGGGCGAACAGGCCCTGCCAGCTGGTGACGACGACGTCGATCCCCTGTTCCTTGAGGGTCGGCACGTCCGGCATGGAACTCACGCGCTTGTTGCCGGTCACCGCCAGCGCCTTGAGATTGCCGCCCTTCACCTGGGAGACCGCCGGCGGGAGCGACGAGAAGTTCATGGTGATCTGGCCGCTGATCACGTCGGCCACCGCCGGTCCCGTACCCTTGTATGGAACATGGGTGATCTTGATGCCGGCCGCCTCCGCGAACAGCGCGCCGGCGAGGTGGTTGTTGCCGCCCACGCCCGACGACGAGAAAGTGAGCTTCTCGGGATCCTTCTTGGCCATCGCCACCAGTTCGGCAGCGTTCTTCACCGGCACCGAGTTACCCACCACCAGTACATACTGGTAGTCCGTGATCTGGCAGATGGGCGCCAGCGAGGCGAGGGTGTCGATCATGCCCTTCTGGACGTGCGGGTTGATGATCACGTTGGTGCCCACGGCGACGAACAGGGTCTGGCCGTCGGGCTTGGCGTTCGCGACGGCGCGCAATCCGATCGAGCCGGCGGCGCCGCCCTTGTTGTCGATGATGATCTGCTGCCCGATGACCGGCGTCATGACGTGCGCCAGCTCGCGGGCATTGATGTCCGTGCTGCCACCCGCGGCATAGCCGACGACGAAGGTGACCGGACCGGCCGGCCAGTTGGCCTGGGCGCGCGCGGCAGATGGCAGGAGCAGCGACGAGCCGCCGAGGGCCAGCGCATGGCGGCGGGAAATAAATGTCATGAGGTGCCTCCCGGTACCTGTCGATGTTGATTGGTACCTATCCGCCGGATGGCCAGTCCGCAAGCGCCTCCGCCGGGCTATTGATTAATATTCATATTAGATATATCTAGTATGGACATTATGGGTGCCGCGATGAAAATCAGAAAAGAATCTCGCTCCCTGTCGGATTTCGACAGGCCTTCCGTTGCCGTCGATCTGGTTCTGCTGACCATCGGCGCCAGAGGATTGAGCGTTCTTGCGATACGGCGTGATGATTTCGTCTCGGAAACCTGGGCACTCCCCGGCGGGTTCGTGCATATCCACGAGTCCCTCGACGACACTGTCAGTCGATTGCTTCGCGAAAAGGCGAGGCTTCCGGATGCCTTCGTCGAACAGCTCTTCACCTTCGGCCGGCCCGATCGAGATCCGCGCGGCCGGGTCATCAGCGTGGCGTATTACGCCCTCGTGCATGCCGAACGCCTCACAGGTTGCCTGGAAGGTTCGCACGATCTGGCGCTGGGGCAAGTCGGGCTGTCGGCGAATGAAGAGTGTGCATCGATCCTCTTTCCGGACGGAACGATGCAGCCGCTCGCCTTCGACCACGGCGAGATTCTGGCGACGGCCGTGAGGCGATTGCGGGGCAAGCTCGATTACAGTGCCGTCGGACTTGAGCTTCTGCCCAAACTGTTCACCCTCCGCCAGCTCCAGGAGGTTCATGAGGCAATTCTCGGCGGCCCGCTGGCAAAGCCGGCGTTCCGGCGCAAGGTCCTTGATCGCGGGTGGGTAAAGGCAACCGGCAAGTTCGAGACCGGTGCGGCGTTCCGACCAGCCGAACTCTATCGACGGGCAGGGTGAGCGAGATGATCATCGTCTGGCGGGTTCTGGAAACCTGCAACCTGAGCTGCCCCTTCTGTGCATATGATAAGCGGCTGTCGATTCCCCGGAACGTGGCGGATCCGGAGCGGATTTCCAGTTTCATCGATTTGCTCGGCAGATGGCGAAAGCACTCTGGGCAAGATGTCCTGGTCTCCTGGCTCGGGGGCGAACCCTTGCTGTGGAACCCTCTGGACGACCTGACGCGGCTTGCCCGCGCGAATGGTCTGGAGATTAGTACGACGACGAATGGCACCAGCCTGGGCAGCCCGAAGGTGAGGCGTCATCTGATGGAGTGCTACAAGGAAGTGACCTTCAGTGTGGACGGATTCTCCGACTTCCACGATCAGATGCGGGGGTGGCCGGGGGCGTTCAGCAAACTGCGCAAGGGCGTCAGGCTCCTTGCCGATGAGTGCAGCCGAACCGGCTCCAGGCTTCGACTGCGAGCCAATGTGGTCCTGATGCGTGGCAATATTGCCCGCTTTCCGGACCTCTGCCGCGAACTCGCTTCCTGGGGTATTTCGGAAATCAGCTTCAACCAGCTCGGTGGCCGCGACCGGCCTGAATTCTTTCCCGACAATAGGCTGATGCCGGGGGACGTCGAGGCGTTAAGGGTGCTGTTGCCGCCTTTGCGCAACGAATTGGCGGCAAGAGCCACGAAACTACTTGGAGGTGGCGCCTATCTCGATCGTATTCGGGACTCCGCATTGGAGATCGAGTTGCCGATCAACGATTGTCGTGTTGCCGAGCAGTTCCTCTTTATCGATGAACGCGGCTGCATGGCGCCCTGCAGCTTTGCCGTCGGTCACTTCGGTGTCCATGTCGGCGACATGCAAGATGTCGCCGACTTCGATGCATTGGCTGGAAGGCTCAACGCGCATCAACGCCATAACCCTTCGGTCGAATGTTTGAATTGCCGCAGCACGCAGCAATTCTCGAAGTTCGATGCGCGTTGAACCGGGTTCCTAGTTCTTCCCCGCGACGTACTTACCGGCGCCATCGCCCGCGAGCTTGCCCAGTACCGCGCCGGACACCAGGCCCGTGCCGCCGGGATAGTTGTGGTAGAACAGTCCGCCGACCAGCTCGCCGGCCGCGAACAGGCCGGGGATCGCGTGGCCGTCGGTGTTCTCGACTTCACCCTCGGTGCTGATCTTCAGCCCGCCGAAGGTGAAGGTGAGGCCGCAGGTCACGGCGTAGGCCTCGAACGGACCCTCGTCGATCGTGTTGGCCCAGTTCGTTTTCGGCACGGCAAGGCCCTTGGTGCCGCGGCCGTCCTTGACCGCCGGATTGAACGGCACGTCGGTCATCACCGCTTCGTTCCATTCCTTGATGGTCTTCAGGAACTGCTGCTCGTCGACGCCTTCGAGCTTCTTGGCCAACTCCTCGATCGTGTCGGCGCGGACCTTGGTCATGCGCTTGATGCGGTATTCGTCGCGCAGCTTGTCGAGCACCTTCGAGTCGAAGATCTGCCACGCGAACTGCTGCGGCTGGGCCAGGATCACGGCACCGTACTTGGCGTAGGTATAGTTACGGAAGTCCGCGCCCTCGTCGACGAAGCGCAGGCCGTTTGCGTTCACCATGATGCCGAGCGGGTAGGAGTGCTTCTGGAAATTGTCGCCGACATCGAGGTCGCCGAACTCCGGTGCATTCATGTCCCAGCCGACGGCATGGCCGCCCGACCAGTTGCCGTGCGGCTTGGCGCCGATCGCGAGCGCCATGTTGATGCCGGCGCCGGTGTTGAAGCGGGTGCCGCGCACCTTGGCGAGATCCCAGGTCGGGCCGAGATAGCGCGTGCGCATCTCGGCGTTGCTCTCGAATCCACCGCAGGCCAGCACGACCGCCTTGGCGCCGATCCTGACCTTGCGGCCCTTGTGTCGGGCGATGACGCCGCGCACGACGCCGTCCTCCTCGATCAGCGAGACGGCCGCGGTCTCGTAGTGGATGGGGATCCCGGCCTTGAGGGCGGCCTTGTGCTCGAGGTCGACCAGGCCCGGCCCGCCGCCCCAGGCCTCGACCGCGAGGCCGCCCCAGAACTTGTACTTGCCGTTCACCTTGAAGGCCTGGCGGCCGTAGGAGGGCTGGAACCGGACGCCCTTGGAGCGCATCCACTTCATCGTCTCGAAGGAGCGGCCGATCAGGATGTCGGTCAGTTCCGGGTCGCAGCGATAGTTGGTCACCCGGCCCATGTCGTCGAGATACTGGTCGGCGGTGTAGCTGCCGAAATCGACGTCGCGCCTCTCGTCCTCGGTGAGGTCATAGAGCTGCACGAGGTCGTCGACACCGTGGAAGACCACGCGCATCGCGCCGGCCGTGTAGGTGCTGTTGCCGCCGCGCTCGTCCTCGGGAGCCGCCTCCAGCATGGCCACCGAGGCGCCCGTCTCACGCGCCGCCAGGGCCGCACACGCTGCGGCATTGCCTGCACCAACCACCAACACATCGACCTGAAAATCGTCCACGCCTCGCTCCTCGATTCCGGCACCAAACTTGCGTTACAATAGGCGCAATGGGTGATCGTTTCGACCGTCTTGCAGCCCGCCATGCAAATGTCGAGGTGCTGCTACGCCGTCCCGGCATCGGGCACAATAACGGGCCGACTTTTGACATGTCCTGGGGTGCCTGGGTATGGCGTCGCGCTGCGGCCAAGGCTTGGAAGTCACCCAGCCCGGAAGTCGCGAAAATGCGTGTCCGGCGGGCAGAACGTCTCGGGATCACCTACAAGGAACTCACTGCCTCGTTGATGAACACCGGCGCCAATTTAAGCGCCGCTGTGATGCCGCTTTCGCTGGCCGCACGGGTCCGCCGTGGACCAAACCGCGAGATCATAGTGGAGCCGCGTAATTCGGTGGCTGCACTCGTGGCCCGGTTCGGGGGGCGCCTGTTCCTGCTGGGCGACATTGATGCCGTGCCGGCCCTCACCGAGGATGAGCGCGCCCAGTTCCTGTCGACCGTCAACCGCGCCCTCGACGGCAAGGTCGAGGCGATCGGCTGGGGCCATGATAGTAAGGCGATCCGCACGATGCTCAAGGCGAATGCCGTCCCGCATCAGGAGACATTCCTCGTGGGCGCCGGCGTCGGCCATCAAGTGCTGGGCGAGGCGGCGGGCCTGCCGTTCACCAAGGATATCGATACGTGGCTCGCCCCGACGGGGTGAGGTATCTGGTGAGGCATGACCTCATCGTTTGAACCGCCGCTCAAGGGCGTCCGCGTCGTCGAGCTCACCCATACGATTCTGGGACCGTCCTGCGGCATGATCCTGGCCGATCTCGGGGCCGACGTGATCAAGGTCGAGCCGGTCGATGGCGACCGCACGCGCAAGCTGCGTGGCTTCGGCGCCGGCTTCTTCGGCTACTTCAACCGCAACAAGAAGAGTCTGGCGCTCGACGCCGATTCGCCCGAGGGCCGCAAGGTCCTGGTGAAGCTGCTCGAGAAGGCCGACGTCCTGATCGAGAATTTCGCTCCGGGATCGATGGCCAAGCGCAAGCTCGGCCCCGCGGATCTCGAGAAGATCAACCCGCGGCTCGTCTATTGCGCGCTCAAGGGCTTCCTTCCGGGGCCCTACGAGAAGCGGCCGGCGCTCGACGAGGTCGTGCAGATGATGGGCGGGCTGGCCTACATGACCGGCCCGAGCGGCCGGCCGCTGCGCGCCGGAACCTCGGTGATCGATATCGTCGGCGGCATGTTCGGGGCCTTCGGCACGGTGCTGGCGCTGAAGCAGCGCGACCGCACGGGGGAGGGCGGGCTGGTCGAAAGCGCGCTGTTCGAATCGGTCGTCTTCCTGATGGGCCAGCATTTGGCAATCACCGCGATCAACGGTGCCGCGCCGCCGCCGATGCCGGAGAGGGTGAGCTCGTGGGCGGTCTACGAAATCTTCAACACGGCCGACGATCTGCAGGTCTTCGTCGGCATCACCAGCGACGGGCAGTGGAAGCGCTTCTGCGAATTTTTCAAGCAGCCCGAGTTGGCGGCGGATCCCAAGCTTGCCACCAACAACCTCCGCATCGAAGCTCGGCCGTGGCTGGTGCCGAAAGTTGCCGAGGTGTTCAAGGCCTACACCAAGGACGCGCTCGAGCAGATGTGCCTCGAGGCCGACATCTCCTTCGCGCCGGTGGCGCGGCCGCAGGACCTGTTTGACCACCCGCATCTGCTGGCCAACGGTTCGCTGGCCCCGACCACCCTGTCGGGCGGCGTGCAGACCCGTCTGCCGCTGCTGCCGTTCCAGATGATGGGCTGGCGGCCGCCGCTCGTGTCCAATCCGCCGGAGATCGGCCAGCACAATGACGAGGTGCTGGCGGAGATCGGTTACGACGCGGCGGGCATCGACAGGCTGAAGATGGCTGGGCTGCTCGGACCCAAATAGGCGCGCGACGAGGCGCGCCTCAAGAATACACCGTCAGATTCTCCCGACGTCTTCCAGCGAGCGCACGATGTGGTCGTGCAGTCGGCGGGCCGGCGCGCCCAGGCCGCGCGCAGCGAGGAGGGCGATCTCGGTATCGTGCAGGTCAGGCAGCATCGAGCGCCGTTCCACGACGGTGAGTCCGGCCGGCACCATGTCCTTGGGCAGCACCGTCACGCCGAGGCCGGCTTTCACGGCGGCGTGCTGGCCGGCCAGGGAGGCACAGCTGTACGCGACCCGCCAACGGCGGCGCGCGCGGTTCAGACTATCCGTGGCGCGCTTGCGGTAGACGCAGGGCGGCGGCGAGACGACGAGGGGCAGGGGGCCTTCCTCGGGCAGCGCCAGCTGGCTGGCCGCGACCCAGACCAGTGGCTCGCGCCACACGCGGACGCCCCGGTTGGAGCGCTCCGGCTCGCGCTTGACCAGCACGAGGTCGAACGCGCCTTCCCGGAAACGCTCGACGAGGGTGAGCGTAAGGTCGCACGTCACCTCGAGTTGCACGGCGGGATAGGCCTGGGCGAACCGCGCCAGGACCTGCGGCAGGTAGCTGGTGGCAAAATCCTCCGGCGTGCCCAGGCGCACGGTCCCGGCAAGAGCGGGCTGCGACAGGCTCGCGACCAGGCGATCGTTCAACTCGAGCATCTGCCGGGCATGGGGTAGGAGAGCGTCGCCCTCGGCGGTCAGGCGGACGTGTCGCGTCGCGCGGTCGAGCAGGCGTTTGCCGAGCCCGTCCTCGAGACGCTTGATCTGGAGACTTAGCGTCGACTGGCGGCGCAGCAGCGTTTCGGCGCCGCGCGTGAAGCTGCCGAGGTCGGCAACCGTTACGAACGCCCGCAGGAGATCGACGTCGAGATTGTGCAGCCGGGCCATGATTTATCAATTTTCCTGAAGACTCTGTCGCCAACTATCAATTTCCCGCTCAAGGCGCCACCGCCTAATGGAGGGCACCGAAAACTTCCGGGGCCCTCATGTCCTTCTTCGATCTCGCCGGCCAGAACATCCTCTCGCCGATGGTGTTGTTCTTCGTCCTCGGCACTGCTCTCAGCCTTGCCCGCTCCGACCTCTCCATTCCGGGCTCGGTGGCGAAGCTGCTGTCGCTCTATCTGATGATGTCGATCGGCTTCCGTGGCGGCGTCGAGGTCGCCCATCACGGGTTATCGGCGACTTTGGCGGCTGCGCTGGCGGCAGGCGTGATGCTGTCTTTCGCCATCCCGTTCGTGGCCTTTGCGCTCTTGCGCGGCACCACACGGCTCTCGGTTCCCGATGCGGCATCGGTCGCGGCCCATTACGGCTCGATCTCCGCCGTGACGCTGGTCGCTGTCACGAGCGCCATCGGGCAGCTCGGCATTCCGTTCGAGGGCTATATGATTGCTGTCGCCGCAGCGATGGAGACACCGGCGATCCTGAGCGCTCTCTTCCTCGCGCGGGGCGGACAGGCGCAAGGGCGGGGGAGCGAGTTGGTGCGCGAGATCCTGCTGAACGGCGCGGTCGTCATGCTGCTCGGCTCGTTTCTGATCGGTGTCATCACCGGCGACCGGGGACAGGTGCTGCTCAAGCCCTTCCTCGTCGATGCCTTTCCGGGCTTCCTTTGCCTGTTCCTGCTCGACATGGGACTCGTGGCCGGCCGGGGGCTGCGCGACGAGCGGCGCTCGCTCTCGCTTCGGCTCGCGGCGTTCGCGATCGTCATGCCGCTGATCGGAGGTACCTGTGCGGCGCTGCTGGCGCCCTGGATCGGATTGTCCGCTGGAGGGATGGCCGTCTTCATCACGCTCGCGGCCTCGGCCTCGTACATCGCGGTCCCGGCGGCGATGCGCCTTGCCCTGCCGCAGGCCAACGCGGCGATCCCGCTCACGCTCTCGCTCGGCGTGACTTTTCCCTTCAACCTGCTGCTCGGCATTCCACTGTACATCTCGGTGGCGCGCGCGATGGGGGAATGAGAGGGATATGCTGGATTTTATCCACAGGGTAATTTCGGAACGTATATAGAACTCATGTCAAGAATATTAGTTCTTTCAATGGTTTGTTTGTTCCATTGCGGATCGGAACAAAATGGGTACATTGGCGCCGCTGGATGACCAGACCCGCTGCGGACTTATCCGCATTGCCGCTCCTGACAGGGGCATGGGAAGAAGGAGAAAGCCAATGTCGGCGATGCTCAAGGTGGTCGAAAAAGAAGGCATGGAAAGCAAGAACAAGGCGCTGGACGCCGCTCTCGCCCAGATCGAGCGCGCCTTCGGCAAGGGTTCCATCATGAAGCTGGGCCAGCGCGAGGCGCTGGAGATCGAGGCGATCTCGACCGGCTCGCTGGGGCTCGATATCGCGCTGGGCATCGGCGGCCTGCCCAAGGGCCGCATCGTCGAGATCTATGGACCGGAAAGCTCGGGCAAGACGACGCTCGCGCTGCACGTCATTGCCGAGGCGCAGAAGAAGGGTGGTTCCTGCGCCTTCGTCGACGCCGAGCATGCGCTCGATCCGGGCTATGCGAAGAAGCTGGGAGTCGACATCGGCAATCTGCTGATCTCGCAGCCCGACGCAGGCGAGCAGGCGCTCGAAATCGCCGACACGCTGGTGCGGTCCGGCGCTATCGACGTGCTGGTGATCGACTCGGTCGCCGCCCTCGTGCCGCGCGCCGAGCTCGAAGGCGAGATGGGTGACTCTCTGCCGGGCCTGCATGCCCGCTTGATGAGCCAGGCGCTGCGCAAGCTCACCGCGTCGATCTCCAAGTCGAACACGCTGGTGATCTTCATCAATCAGATCCGCATGAAGATCGGCGTCATGTTTGGCAGTCCCGAGACGACCACGGGCGGCAACGCGCTGAAGTTCTACGCCTCGGTCCGCCTCGACATCCGCCGCATCGGCGCGCTGAAGGACAAGGACGAGGTCGTCGGCAATGCCACGCGCGTCAAGGTCGTGAAGAACAAGGTGGCGCCGCCGTTCAAGGTCGTCGAGTTCGACATCATGTACGGCGAAGGCGTCTCCAAGGCCGGCGAGTTGATCGATCTCGGCGAGAAGGCCGGCGTCGTCGAAAAGTCGGGCTCCTGGTATTCCTACGACGGCACCCGCATCGGTCAGGGCCGCGAGAATGCCAAGAATTACCTCAGGGAGCACCCCGAGGTCGCCAATGCGATCGAGAACAAGGTGCGCGCCAATGCCGGCATCCTCGCCAACGCCCTGATGGAAGGCGGCAAGGAAGACGACGACGACGAGGAATAGCGGACCCCGATCCCTGTCTCGGGGTCCCTAAGGGCGGTACCGCACCCCACGCGCGGTACCGCCCATTTCTTTGGGCGCCGTGGCGCCAAAGAAATGGGCGGTGGCGGGCGGCGGCGCCTGCAAGCGGCTTGCTACAAGCCGCGAGGCGCGGGAGCCTGCACGGTTCAGAAAGAATCCGAGCGCTGATACAGCCTTCTCAGGCGCGCTTGCTCGACATCCCCTTCAGGAATCGCTGGATCCACTCCGGTCCAGAGCGCCGCGAACCGGCCCCGGGACGGCGCTTCGCCCAGTCCATCAGCAGCGCCAGCGGGAACCATTCCTCGCGTTCGTCCTGCAGGCCGCGCGCCGCCAAGGAGACCTTGGGCACCGGCACCGGCGTCACGCCTTCCTGCTCGGGTCCGGCGCAGAGCTCGGGGGGCGAGGTGACGAGATATTCGCGACAGACCAGCGGCCGGTCGGGATGGATCGAGCAGCTCTCCTCCTCGAGGAACGGGCAGGGGATGCCCAGCGCGAAATAGGCGGTCGACAGCTCGCGGTCAGGGCGGCCCTTGCGTTCCTTGAGGTCCGCCGCCGCCAGCGCGGCCTCGGCGGCGGCGAAGCGGGCTTCGAGCACCGCTCGTCGTTCCGTGGGCAAGGCTAGCACCGTCGACAGCAATCGTTCACCCTCCGTGCGCGAGATCGGCACGAGTTGGCGGCAGCAGGCGCCGCAGCCCTTGCGGCAGGAGATCGCCTTTCCGGCCTCGGCGGCCGCGACCACGGCGTTCACCAGCCCCTGCAGGGCCGGCACCACGTCCGCCGCGGGCACCGGCCCGCTCGGTACGGTGATCGGATGGGCGATCCGGAGGTCGCCCACGGAGAGGCGAAGAGTGGCGGTAGAATGGGCCTCGGCGGCCATTTAGCCTGGGTTCCCTGTTCTGGACTTGACGGGCTGGCGCACGCTACAAGGCCGGCATGCAAAGCGTCAGCGAAATCCGTCGTACCTTCCTAGAGTACTTCCGCAAGAACGGCCACGAAGTCGTCGAGTCGAGCCCGCTGGTGCCGCGCAACGACCCGACGCTGATGTTCACCAACGCCGGCATGGTGCAGTTCAAGAACGTCTTCACCGGGCTGGAAACGCGCTCCTATTCGCGGGCGTCGACCTCGCAGAAGTGTGTCCGCGCCGGCGGCAAGCACAACGATCTCGAGAACGTGGGCTACACGGCCCGCCATCACACCTTCTTCGAGATGCTGGGCAACTTCTCGTTCGGCGACTATTTCAAGGAGCACGCGATCGAGTTGGCCTGGAACCTTCTGACGAAGGATTACGGCCTGCCCAAGGACAAGCTGCTGGTCACGGTGTTCCACACCGACGACGAGGCGGCCGGCCACTGGAAGAAGATCGCGGGCCTGTCGGACGACAAGATCATCCGCATTCCGACCTCGGATAATTTCTGGGCGATGGGCGATACCGGCCCTTGCGGCCCGTGCTCTGAAATCTTCTACGATCACGGCGAGGGCATCCCCGGTGGTCCGCCGGGCAGCCCCGACCAGGATGGCGACCGGTTCATCGAGATCTGGAACCTGGTCTTCATGCAGTTCGAGCAGGTGACCAAGGAAGAGCGCGTCGCGCTGCCCAAGCCGTCGATCGACACCGGCATGGGCCTGGAGCGGCTCGCGGCCGTCCTGCAGCACAAGCACAACAACTACGACATCGACCTGTTCCGGGCGTTGATCGAGGCGGTCGCGCACGAGACCGGCGTCGATCCCGACGGCAAGCAGGGCGCCTCGCACAAGGTCATCGCCGACCATCTGCGCGCGACGTCGTTCCTGATCGCCGATGGCGTCCTGCCGTCGAACGAGGGCCGCGGCTACGTGCTGCGCCGTATCATGCGCCGCGCCATGCGCCATGCCCACATCCTGGGGGCGCAGGATCCGGTGGTGTTCAAGCTGGTGCCGACCCTGGTGCGCGAGATGGGCGACGCCTATCCCGAACTGTCGCGCGCCCAGCCGCTGATCACCGAGACGCTGAAGCTCGAGGAGACGCGCTTCAAGAAGACGCTGGGCACTGGCCTGAAGCTGCTCGAGGACGAGACGCGGGAGCTGACCGCCGGCGGCACGCTGAAGGGCGAGGTCGCGTTCAAGCTCTACGACACGTTCGGCTTCCCGCTGGACCTGACGCAGGATGTGCTGCGCGCGCGCGACATCAAGGTCGACACCGAGGGCTTCGAGAAGTCCATGGACGAGCAGCGTGCCAAGGCGCGGGCCGCCTGGGCTGGCTCCGGCGAGACGGCGGACCAGGCGATCTGGTTCGACGTGCGCCAGAAGGCCGGCGCCACCGAGTTTCTCGGCTACGACACCGAGCGCGCCGAAGGCCAGATCAAGGCGATCCTGCTCGACGGCAAGGAAGTCCAGTCCCTGAAGGCCGGCCAGACCGGCTGGATCGTGACCAACCAGACGCCGTTCTATGCGGAGTCGGGCGGCCAGCAGGGCGATGCCGGGCGCCTGGCGAGTGGCGCCAACGAGGCGTCGGTCGCCGACGTCCAGAAGATGGTGGGCGATCTGCATGCCCATCACACCACGGTCGAGAAGGGCGAGCTCAAGGTCGGCGACGATCTGGTCATGACCATCGACCCGATCCGCCGCGCCCAGCTGCGCGCGCATCATTCGGCCACCCATCTGCTGCATGAGGCGCTGCGCCGCCATCTCGGCAAGCACGTCACGCAGAAGGGCTCGCTGGTCGCGCCCGACCGGCTGCGTTTCGACATCAGCCACACCAAGGCCGTCTCGGCCGAGGAGCTGCGCCGCATCGAGGACGAGGTGAACGACCGCATCCGCCACAACTCGGCGGTCGAGACGCGTCTCATGACCCCGGACGAGGCGATCGCCGCTGGCGCCATGGCGCTGTTCGGCGAGAAGTACGGCGACGAGGTCCGCGTGCTCACGATGGGCGGCGATGCCGACGTCCCGGGCGGCGAGAAATACTCGGTCGAGCTGTGCGGCGGCACGCATGCGAGACGGACCGGCGATATCGGCCTGTTCAAGATCGTGGGCGAGGGCGCGGTCGCGGCCGGCGTCCGCCGCATCGAGGCTCTGGCCGGCAATGCGGCCGA
>Ga0182739_1001628_pt1 | contig 22878 bp, 21 predicted proteins | sample eDN5th30CBELigBY_FD_128873 | JGI IMG/M metagenome (GOLD analysis project Ga0182739, IMG submission 128873) | Enriched backyard soil microbial communities from Emeryville, California, USA - eDNA 5th pass 30_C BE-Lig BY (version 2) (version 2) | ecosystem: Environmental > Terrestrial > Soil >...
CGTCGGTCAATCAGGCGCTAGGGGCGCTGGGGCGCATCCAGGAGGTGCTCGATCTGCCCACCGAGACGCAGGACGACGAGGCCATTCGGGAGGCCGTCCTTCGCGAACGGGCGACGGCAACGGCGACACCGGATGCGGAACCTACAGCCGCGATCGAGTTCCGCGACGTGCGCTTCCGCTACCCGGAGGCGGTGGAACGTGCGCGCCGGTCGGCGGAATCGGAGGCGATCGCAACCCTCGCCGACGCACACGTCGACACGTCGGCGCTCGAGCTTCCCGCCGCGGCCTCACCCGAGCATCCGGCCGCGGAGGAGGACCGCGACGTGCTGCGCGGCGTCTCGTTCCGCGTCCCGCGCGGCGCGCGCGTCGCACTCGTCGGGCCGTCGGGTGCCGGCAAGAGCACGACGCTCGCGCTGATCGAGCGGTTCTACGATCCCGTCGGCGGGGCGATCCTGCTCGACGGCGAGGACGTCCGCACGATCCCCCGCGCGGCGCTGCGCGGCCGGCTCGGCTACGTTGAGCAGGATGCTCCGACCCTGGCCGGCACGATCGCCGACAATCTGCGGCTGGCCGCGCCCGAAGCATCCGACGCCGACTGCGAGCGTGTACTGCGCGAGGTCAACCTGGGCGATGTCCTCGATCGCGACCCGCTCGGGCTCGACGCTCCCGTCGGCGAGAGCGGAGTCATGCTCTCCGGCGGCGAGCGTCAGCGCCTCGCGATCGCGCGCACCCTGCTGGCGGCTCCCCCGATCCTGCTGCTGGACGAGTCGACCTCATCGCTGGACGGGCTCAACGAGCAGCGGATGCGCGACGCGATCGACGCCGTCGCGGCCGGACGCACACTCGTGGTCATCGCCCACCGTCTGTCCACGGTCGTCGACAGCGATCACATCGTCGTCCTCGACCGCGGCCGCGTCGTCGGTCAGGGCACGCACGCCGAACTGCTCGCCTCGACTCCCCTGTACCGCGAGCTCGCCCGCCACCAGCTCCTGGTCTGACCGCCCGCACCCGAGATGGTCCCTCTTCACGCGAAAAGGTGCCCACGGCGCTGAGATGGTCGGCCATCTCGGCACCGCGGGCACCTTTTCGGCGGTGCGGACACCTTTTCGCGGGGCGTCAGGCTCCCTGAGCCGACGTGAGGCGGTAGCGGAGCGCGGCGAGTTCGGACTGGAGCGCCGCGGGAACGCGACCCTCGAACCGGTCGTAGAACTCCTCAGTGAGGTCGGCCTCATCGAGCCACGAGGCCGGGTCGATCGAGAAGAGTTCCTCGAGGTCTTCCGCCGGGACGTCGATGCCGTCGAGGTTGAGGTCCTCGATCTGCGGCAGGCGCCCGATGGGGCTGTCGACCGCGCCGACCTCGCCCCGGATGCGGCGGATGATCCAGTCGATGACGCGCGAGTTGTCGCCGAATCCAGGCCAGAGGAACCGCCCGTCCGAGCCGCGCCGGAACCAGTTCACCTGGAACACCCGCGGTGCCCGGTCGAAGCGCAGTTGCTGCCCGACCTTCAGCCAGTGTCCGAAGTAGTCGGCCATGTTGTAGCCGCAGAAGGGCAGCATCGCGAACGGGTCGCGGCGCAGCTCGCCGACCTTGCCCTCGGCCGCGGCGGTCCGCTCCGACGAGATGTTCGACCCGATGAAGACGCCGTGCGTCCAGTCGGTCGCCTCGACGACGAGCGGGACGTTCGTGGCCCGTCGGCCGCCGAAGAGAATCGCATCGAGCGGGACGCCCTGCGGCTCATCCCAGTCGGCGGGGACCTGCGGGCACTGCGCGGCGGCGACGGTGAAGCGCGAGTTCGGATGCGCGGCCGGGCGACCGGACGCGGGCGTCCACGGGTTGCCCTCCCAGTCGGTCAGGTTGGCGGGCGCCTCGTCGGTCAATCCCTCCCACCACACGTCTCCGTCCGGACGGAGGGCGACGTTCGTGAAGATCGTGTTACCCCACAGCGTCTCCACTGCCGTGACGTTGGTGGACTCGCCCGTGCCGGGCGCGACGCCGAAGAACCCCGCCTCGGGGTTGATCGCCCACAGTCGTCCGTCCTCGCCCGGGCGGATCCAGGAGATGTCGTCGCCGAGCGTCTCGACGCGCCAGCCCGGGATCGTGGGGCGCAGCATCGCCAGATTCGTCTTGCCGCACGCCGACGGGAACGCGGCGGCGACGTGGTACGCACGACCCTCGGGGTCGATGACGCGGATGAGCAGCATGTGCTCGGCGAGCCAGCCCTCGTTGCGTCCGATCACCGACGCGATGCGCAGCGCGAAGCACTTCTTTGCGAGGATCGCGTTCCCGCCGTACCCCGATCCGTACGACCAGACCTCGAGCGTGTCGGGGAAGTGCACGATGTACTTCTCGTCGTTGCATGGCCACGCGACGTCCGCCTCACCCGGGGCGAGCGGCGCGCCCACGGAATGCACGGTGCGCACCCAGTCGGCGCCCTTGGCGATGAGCTTTGTGACGTCCTCGCCGACGCGCGTCATGATGCCGATGCTGGCGACGGCGTACGGGCTGTCCGTGATCTGCACACCGATGTGCGAGAGCGGCCCACCCACGGGGCCCATCGAGAACGGCACGACATACATCGTGCGACCCCGCATCGAGCCGTCGAAGATCTCGGTCATCGTCTCGCGCATCTGCGCCGGGTCCGCCCAGTTGTTGGTCGGTCCGGCGTCTTCTTCACGTTCGGATGCGATGAACGTGCGCGCCTCGGTGCGCGCGACATCGCTCGGGTGCGAACGTGCCAGGTAGGAGCCCGGCCGCCACTCGGGGTTCAGCTTGATGAGCGTGCCCGCCTCCACCATTTCGCGCAGCAGGGCATCGTTCTCCGCGCGTGACCCATCGACCCAGTGGATGCGGTCGGGCTGGGTAAGCGTGGCAATTTCTTCCACCCATGCGTGCAGTTCTTCCAGCCCGGGGAAGGCAGGTCGCCCCCCGAAGGTGGTCGCGGCGCGGCGGGTGGTGGGAGCGCTGAAAGTCTCGGCGATGGCCATCGGTGGTCCTCTCCTGGAGTTCTTCTCCATTTCACTCCCTTCTTTGACTTCTTGTCGCACGAACCAGCCGAAAGAAAGTCGCTTCTTTCGCTAGGATCAAGGAATGCCTCCCTCCGCTATCGAGCTCACGACGTTGGGCCACCGCATCCGCCACCACCGCGTCGCGAACGACCTGACCCTCGATGAACTGGGCGCGCAGGTCGGCGTCGCCGGCAGCCAGCTCAGCCTCATCGAGAACGGCAAGCGCGAGCCGAAACTTTCGCTTCTGCAGGCGATCGCGCAGGCCACCGGTACGGATGTCGCCGACCTGCTGCGCACAGATCCACCCAACCGCCGTGCGGCCCTGGAGATCGAACTGGACCGCGTCCAGGCGAGCCCCGTCTTCCGGCGGCTCGGCGTCTCCCCCGTGCGGGTCACGAAGAGCATGACGGACGAGACCATCGAGTCGATCCTCGGCCTGCACCACGAACTGCACCGTCGCGAACGCGAGGCGATTGCGACCCCCGAGGAAGCGCGACGCGCGAACACGGAACTGCGGCTGCGGATGCGGGACCGCGCCAACTATCTGCCCGAGATCGAGAAGCTTGCCGAGAAGCAGCTACGGGCCGCCGGCCACGTCTCGGGGGCGCTCACGCACCGCACCGTGAGCATCATGGCGCAGCAGCTCGGTTTCGAGCTGATCTACGTGAGCGACCTGCCGCACTCGACGCGTTCGGTGACCGACCTCGAGCACGGTCGCATCTACCTACCGCCCGCGTCGATCCCCGGCGGCCACGGTCTGCGATCCATGGCGCTGCAGGCGATGGCGCATCGGCTGCTCGGGCATCAGCGCCCGACCGACTACGCCGACTTCCTCCAGCAGCGCCTGGAGATCAACTACTACGCCGCCTGCTGCCTTATGCCGGAGACGGCCGCGGTGGCCTTTCTGCAGCAGGCCAAGCGCGACCGAAACCTCGCCGTCGAGGACTTCCGCGACGCGTTCGGGGTGACGCACGAGGCCGCCGCGATGCGGATGACCAACCTCGTCACGCAGCACCTTGACATTCCCCTGCACTTCCTCCGCACGGGCGAGAACGGGTCCCTTCAGCGCGTCTACGAGAACGACGATCTCCCGCTGCCGGCCGACGTCACCGGGAGCGTGGAAGGTCAGATCGTCTGCCGTCGCTGGTCGGCGCGCGCGGCCTTCTCTGAGCAGAACCGCACGACAGAGCACTACCAGTACACCGATACGCCCGCCGGCACCTTCTGGTGCTCGACACAGACGGGGTCGACGAAGGACGGTGAGTTCTCGATCTCGGTGGGTGTCCCCTTCGACCACGCCAAGTGGTTCCGCGGCCGCGAGACGCAGAAGCGCGCCGTCTCGACCTGCCCCGACGAATCGTGTTGCCGTCGCCCCGCCGCCGAGATCGCCGACCGCTGGGACGGCAAGGCGTGGCCCTCCGCCCGCGTGCACACGCACATGTTCTCCCCGCTGCCGCGCGGCGCCTTCCCCGGCGTCGACGACAACGAGGTGTACGCCTTCCTGGAGCGCCACGCGGACTGAGCGAGCCACGCTGAGCGAGCCACGCTGAGCGACTCACACTGAGCGATCACCCGAGGACGAACGTCAGGTAGCGGTCGAGCGCCGCCTGCACCTCCTCCCCCGTGACCAGTTCGGGGTCGAAGACCTCCGCCACCGGCGGCTGCCGCATCCGTCCCACCGCCAACGAGTGCGTCCACGCGCCCACGACCGTTCCCCGCGCCAGGATGATCGGACGCACGAAGCCGTTGATGCCCGGTCCGATGCTCGCGAGCGGCTGCGCGGCGAGCGGCACCGATCGATCCGCGTATGAGAGGAAGTACTCCTCGAAGGGTGGCAACGCGAGCACCTCGAGCGCATCCGCGCGTCGCCGGGGCGGCGAGCGCGACACGAACCGCGGCTCCGGCTCGTCGTCGACCTGATCGAGCCGGTCCGCGGCAGACGCGGCCGCCGTCCGCGCGACGCCCAGGGGCAGCCCTGCCCACCAGGCGAAGTCGGATGCTCCGGCCGGACCGTGCCCGTCGGTGAAGCGGACGAAGAGCTCGACGAGCGGGTCGGCAGGCGTCGCGGTCTCGCGAATCCACTCCTCGGCGAGGACGACGTACTGCTCCCGGGTGGGTCCGTCGGTGCGGGCGACGACGGGACCCTGCACGACGATCCCCCGCGCGCTGAGCGCCACGAGCAGGTGGTAGCCGCGCTGCGACGCCGTGTCGACGCCGCCGGCGGCGAGCGCTGCGAACAGGTCCTTGCGCGTCAGCCGCTCGCCGCCACGCAGCGCCTGGCGCGCAAGCCGCTCCGCTCGCCGCAGCTCATCCTCGTCGATGCCCCACGTGCGGCGCACACCCGCCGCCTGTTGCAACTGGCGCGGACCCGTGACGCTCAGCACCCACGCGAGGTCGCGGGCCGGGACGACATGGATCGTGCCGCGCATCGTCCACGAGCGGACGATCGCGCCGCTGTTGAACGCCGCATCCACCGCACGGATGCTCGGATGCCCGCGCGTGCGCGCGGCCAGAGCCAACCGTCCGCCCCAGAACTCCTGTCCCTGCGTCGCCAGCATGTGCGACGCGGCCTCGGTCACGGAGCGCGCGGGCGCGCTCAGGCGATGTGAGCGCAATCGCCGGTCGATGACATCCGCCGCATCCATTCCCCCATCATGACGGGGGCCTCCGACATTCGTCAGACGAGTTCTGCCCCCGCGTGTGCCAACTCGGCGAGCGCAGCCTCGCTCGAGGCCTCGGCCACGCCAGCGACGAGACTCGTGAGAATCCGCACCCGGCGCCCGTGCCCGATCGCATCGAGAGCGGAGGCACGCACACAGTAGTCGGTCGCGATGCCCGCGACGTCGACGTCGAGGACCCCGTGCTCGTCGAGCAACTCGGCCACCGTGCGACCATCCTCGGTCACGCCCTCGAAGAGGGAGTACGCGGGTTTGCCCTGCCCCTTCTTCACGTGATGGGTGATCGCGGCGGTCTCGAGGCCCGCGTCGTACTCGGCGCCGGGCGTCCCGGCGACGCAGTGCACGGGCCATGTGTCGACGAAGTCGGGCTCGTCGGCGGCGAAGTGGCCGCCGTTGTCGTTGTCGCCGTCGTGCCAGTCGCGGGAGGCGATGACGAGCGCATACTCCTCCGCGTGCGCGGCGAGGTGTCGGGAGATGCCTTCGGCCACGGCATCTCCGCCGGCGACGCCGAGGGCGCCGCCCTCGGTGAAGTCGTTCTGGACGTCGACGATGAACAGTGCGGTGCTCATGACTCCACGGTACGCCGATCCGCCCGCTCGCGCGCCAGAGCGGACGGCCACCAGATCGCGCGACCGATGTCGTACGACAGCGCGGGCACGAGCAGGGACCGCACGAGGAAGGTGTCCAGCAGCACGCCGAACGACACGATGAAGGCGATCTGGGCGAGGAAGAGGATGGGGATCACCCCGAGGGCTGCGAACGTGGCGGCCAGGACGAGTCCCGCGGAGGTGATGACGCCACCCGTCGCGACGAGGCCGCGAAGGATTCCGGGACGGGTCCCGTGCGCGAGGGACTCCTCACGCACGCGGGACATCAGGAAGATGTTGTAGTCCACGCCCAGGGCCACGAGGAACACGAACCCGTACAGCGGCACCGCGGGGTCGGCCCCGGGGAAGTGGAAGACGTGGTTGAACACGAGCGCACTCACGCCCAGCGCGGCACCGAAGGACACGATGACGCTGCCGATCAACAGCAGCGGAGCGACGAATGCCCGCAGCAGCAGCATGAGGATGAGGAGGATGACCGCGAGGACGACCGGAATGATGAGCGTGCGGTCGCGGATCGACGTCGCGTTGGTGTCGACGTCGACGGCCGTGACCCCGCCGACGAGGGCCGTCGACTCCCCTTGCGTCTCGTCGAGTTCGGAGCGCAGATCGAGCACCGTCTCGTCGGCCGCCACCGAGTCGGCCTCATCGGCGAGCGTCAGCACGAGCAGCACATCGCCGTCGCTCGTGGTCGGCGCAGGGACCGGGGTGCCGGGAGGCCCGGGCGCGGCGAACGCGAGTTCGTCACCGTCGAGCTGGACGGAGACCTGACCGGTGGGTGAATCCGCGGATGCGATGGCGACGCCGGCGACGCCGTCCTGCGCCTCGGCGACGCGGACGGTCTCCGCGAGGTCGCCCTCGGGCGTGATGACGTAGACGGGGCTGCCGGAGCCTCCGGGGAAGTGCTCGGCGAGCACTTCCTGCCCGTCGCGCGCTTCGGAGGCGCCGAGCACGAGTTCGCTCGAAGGCACACCGTCCGCCCGGAGTTGCAGCATCCCGGCCGACGCTGCCAGCAGCACGGCCGTGCACACGATCCAGATGGTGCGCGGCCGCCGGGCCACCAACCGTGCCGTCCTGGGCCAGAGTCCGCGACCGGCGACCGGGTCGGCAACTCGCTGCCCACCGCGGGGGGCGAAGGGCCAGAACGCGGCGCGTCCGAATACCGCCAGGAGCGCGGGCAGGAAGGTCAACGCCGCGAGCATGGAGAAGGCGATCCCGATCGAGGCGATCGGCCCCAGCGCGCGGTTGGTCGCTAGATCCGAGAGCAGGAGGCACAGCAGACCCGCGATGACGGTTCCGCCCGAGGCCAGGATGGGCTCGAAGGATCCGCGCCACGCGGCGAGGGTGGCACGCCAGCGTGTCGGCGGGCCTACCGCGACGACCGCGGGGCCGAGCGCCGGGCCGGAGGCGGGAACGAGCGCCTCTCGGTAGCGCGCGACGTAGAGCAGGGCGTAGTCGGTCGCAGCCCCGATGACGAGGATGAACAGGATGCCCTGCACCTGCCCATTGAGCACGACGACGCCCGCCTTGGCGAGCCACCACACGGTCAGCAGCGCCGCGCACAGCGCGAACGACGACGTGGCGAGCACGAGGATCGGCAACAGCGGCGAGCGGTAGACGATCACGAGGATGATGAACACCGCGCCCAGCGCGACCGCAAGCAGCAGCGTGTCGATGCCGAGGAACCCCTCCACGAGGTCGGCGGTGAATCCCGCGGGACCGGTCACCCACGCGTCCAACCCGGCGGGCAGTTCGTCCGCGAGCGCCGCGCGTAGGTCGTCGACGGTGTCGGTGATCTCACCGTCGGCGTCGAGCGGCACGAACAGCTGGGCGGCGCGCCCGTCGTCGCTCAGCAGCGGTGGTGAGGCGTCACCGGAGACTCCGGGAGAATCGGCGAGTCCCGCGCTGAACTCGGTGAGGGCCTGCACCTGAGCATCCGTCAATGCGCCTTCGCCCGTCACGACGATGACGGCCGGAATCGTGTCGGCGCCGAGGAAGTCAGGGAGTCGTTCCTGCACCTGCGTCGCCTCGGCGCTGGAGGGCAAGTATGCCGACTGGTCGTTGACGGCGACCTCGTCGACTTTCCCGAAGTAGGGTCCCCCGATCGCCGCGACGGCGAGCCAGACCAGGATCAGCACCGCCGGCACGCCGACGCGCAACCAGCGCGATGGTTGCCGTCGGCGACGCAACTGGGCCCGCGTGGGGGGCGGGTCCGCGATCCCGGCGGGCGCAGAAGGCATGATCGCCAACTTTACGCGCTTGCGCGGGAACGGCACGCCCCGCGGCCTCCGTCGGAGCACATAAGCTGGTGCGACCATGCCGTCCGCCGTCCTCGCCTCCCTCGGAGCGTTGCTGTTCGGATCGGCGGACTTCCTCGGCGGACTCGCCGCCAAACGGCTGCGTTCGATCGTCGTGACCGCGGTCGCGGCGGTCTCGGGTCTGCTTGCGCTGCTGATCGCGTTGCCCTTGATCGGCGGCACGTGGACGGCGACCGACGTCGGTTGGGGCGCGCTGTCGGGCGTGTTCGGTGTGTTCTCGATCGCACTGCTGTATGCGTGTCTGGCCATCGGACCGATGAGCATCCTCTCGCCGCTGACCGCCGTCGTCTCGGCCGTCGCTCCGCTGCTGTGGGGCGTCATCGTGGATCGGGAGCAGCTGAGCGCGATCGCCTGGATCGGGATCATGATCGCTCTTGTCGCGGTCGTGTTGGTCGGGTTCCTTCCCGGCGAGAAGGTGGTGCGGCCGTCGGTGCGCGGAGTGCTGATGGCGGTCGGATCCGGGATCTCCATCGGCGCGTTCATGGTCACGATCGATCAGACGACTCACGAGAGCGGCCTCGTGCCTCTCGTCGTCAACCGCGGGACGAACGCGCTCATCACGGGGGCGATCGTCGCCGGGATGCTCGTGCTCGCGCTGCGTCGGGCGTCCTCGTCGATCCCGCCGCGCGCCGTCATGGCCCGTGCGCTGACCCCGGGTTCCGTCGAACTGGGTGCGACGCCGTCAGGTCGCGCAGACCTCGAGCAGGCGCAGACTGCGCCCGCACCGATCCTGCGCACCTCGGCGACACCGGCATTGCTGCGCGGACTGTGGCTCGCGGTGGCGTGCGGAACTGTGGATGCGACCGCGAATGCCCTCATGCTCGTGGGTCTGCGGCTGGGCGACCTGTCGATCGTGTCGGTGCTGACGGCGATGTATCCGGCGGGGACCATCCTGCTCGCCGCCCTCCTGCTGCGCGAGCGGATCGCGCCCGTGCAGTGGGTCGGGCTCGCGCTCGCTCTCACCGCGGGCATCCTGTTCGCGCTGTCCTGACGAGTGGACTGTCCTGACGAGTGGACTGTCCTGACGAGCGGATGCGGGGTGTGCTGTCCGACCCGATCAGCCGCCCATCGCGAGCACGACCAACTGCAGGATCGTGCTGAGCACGCCGATCGCGATCAGGGCGAGGCCGGCACTGAGCAGGGCACGGGCGGCGCGCGATCCGCGGTGCAGGCGCATCCGTCCGAGCCAGCCCCGCCGGTACCAGAGGTCGATCATCTCGCGTCCGCCGAGCATCCGCAGTTCGGCGTCGGAGAGCGGGGCTTCGCTCACGTTGCCGTGCTCGTCGAACCAGCGCACGACAGGTCCGGCATCCGTCGGTTCGACGGCGCCCTGCGCGGGCAGCCATGTGCCGTCCGCGATCTTGACGACCAGTGCAAGCACGAGAACGACCGCCCCGCCGCCGAATCCGACCCACGTGAAGACCTCCGTGAGCAATCCGACGATCTCGGCCATCGTTCCCGTCCTCCGCAGCACCGCCGCCGGTCGGCGCGCCGCTCCATCTTCCCAGGTCCCCGCCCCCCGGTGATCGAGCCCCCACCGGTGATCGAGTAGCCACACCGCCCCACCGGTGATCGAGTAGCCGCGCAGCCCCCTCCGGTGATCGAGTAGCCGCACAGCGGCGTACGGAGATCCACACCTCCGGAGGTGTTCGTTTCGATACGCGGCCTGCGGCCGCTACTCAACGACCGGTGCCGGTGGAGCCACCCTCGCGTCGGGCACCGGTCGTCGGCGCATCATAGGATCGACGTGATGGGGCGAGGAAATTCATGGTGGACCCGGGAGACGGCCGGGGCACCGCACTGGATGGTCATCGTCGTTCTCGCGTTGGCGGCCGCGGTCGTGGGAGTTCCGCTCACCGTCAACCTCAGTCAGCCCGTCGAGGCATACTCCCCCAAGCCACGACCGAGTCAGACGATCAGCACGCCCCATGTCGTCGCGTTCGTGGGCGACTCGTACACGCACGGCGAAGGATCGACCTCACGCCTCCTGCGGTGGAGTTCACTCGTCGCCGATGACCGCGGGTGGGTCGAAGCCAACCTCGGCGTCGGCGGCTCCGGATACGTCAACGGAGACGCGTACGTCAACCGACTGGACGCGCTCGTCCTCGCGCACCCCGACACCGTTATCGTCTCCGGCGGGCGAAACGACATCTGGCACGATCCGGAAACGGTCGGTGCCGCCGCATCCGATCTGATCGCCGCGGTGCGCGAGCGCGCGACGTCGGCTGAGATTCTGATCCTCAACCCCTGGTGGGATGACGACGTCGCGCCCGACACCCTGCTGGCGGTCGCTGACCAGATCAGAGCGGCCGCCGCGCGCGCCGGTGTGACCTACCTCGAGACCGGTCAGCCTCTGCTCGGAAACCCGGCAACGGTGATCGAGGACGGCGTACACCCCAGCGACGCCAGACACCGGGCCATCGCCGACGCGGTCCTCGCCGCTCTCCGGTGATCGAGTGGCGCCGGAGGCGCATACCGAGATCCCACGCCTCCGGAGGTGTTCGTTTCGATACGCGGCCTGCGGCCGCTACTCAACGACCGGGTGTGCTGTGGAGCCACCTAAGGGAATCGAACCCTTGACCTATTCATTACGAGTGAATCGCTCTGCCGTCTGAGCTAAGGTGGCGGGCGCATCGCTTGCGCGATGCACGATCAACGATCTTACAGGGTCACAGAGCGTGCCGCGAACGCGGTCAGCCGCAGGACCCGTCGGCGGGGACGACGTTCTCCAGGAGGAACGCCTCTACCGCGGCATCCACGCACTCATTGCCCTTGAAGTAGCCGGTGTGGCCCTCCCCCACGTTGGTCACGAGCACGCCCGACGCGAGCTGCTGCGCCAGCGCGACCGACCACTTGTACGGAGTCGCCGGGTCACCGGTGGTTCCGACCACGACGATGGGCGCAGCACCCTCCGCGGCGATCGCCCCGCGCGTGCCTGTCGGCGGCGTCGTCCACACCTCGCAGGGATCGGGTCCGGACCAATACGGCGCGAAAGTCGGCGCCTCGGCCGCGATCCGCGCATCCACCGCGGCCTGCTCCTCGTCGGTGAGGTTCTCGAGCGGATAATCCACGCAGTTGTACGCGCGGAACGCCTCGCTCGAGTTTCCTTCATACACGCCGTCGACCCGGTCGTTGTAGTAGTCGGCAAGGTAGAACGCGACGCCCGGATCCCCCTGCAGGACGTCGTCGAAAGCCATCGTCAGCGCCGGCCAGTTCCCCTCCGAGTACAGGGGCAGGATGATCGCGGTCACCATCGTGTCGGCACCGAGGAACCGTCCATCGGCGGCGGGCAGCGGATCGCGATCCAGGCTCGCCAGCAGCGCGGCGACATCCTCCAGCGCCTGATCGACGGTCCCCCGGAACGGGCAGTCGGAGCCGGCGAGGCAATCGGCCATGTACGCGCGCAACGCATTCTGGAACCCGATGACCTGCGACGTGCCCATCTCCGTACCGGAGACGGTGGGATCCACGGCGCCGTCCAGCACGAGCCGCCCGGTGTTCTCGGGGAACAACTCGGCGTACGTGGCGCCGAGGAAGGTCCCGTACGAGTAGCCGAGATAGTTGAGTTGTTCATCGCCGAGCACCGCCCGCAACAGGTCGAGGTCACGCGCCGAGTTCACGGTCGTGATGTACGGGAGGATGCCGTCCGAGTTCGCCTCGCACGCCTCGGCGAACTCGAGGTTCGCCGCCGTGAGCTCCGCCTCCCAGTCCGGGGTGCCACGCGGCGCGTCAGGGATGTCGTAGAGGTATGCGTCCATGCCGGCCGCATCCAGGCAGGTCACCGCCGTGGATGCTCCGACCCCGCGCGGATCCCAGCTGACGATGTCGAAGCCGTCGATCAGGTCCTCACCGAAGACATAGTCGAAGCTGTCGCGCAGGAACGACACCCCACTGCCGCCCGGACCGCCGGGGTTGGTCAGCAGCGACCCGGCCGCGGTGCCCCCGGGTGCGCGATGCCGGATGACCGCGAGCTCGATCGTTGCGGCACCCGGGTCGTCATAGTCGAGCGGTGCGAGCACGGTCGCGCACTGGAAGCCGTCCTCGCAGTTGCTCCAGGCAACGTCCTGCCCATAGAACCCGTCCAGATCAGTCGGGATCTCGGTCGGTCCCGTCGGGACCGCTCCTCCGGATTCGGCGGGGATGAAGGAGTAGAGGCATCCGGTCAGGGCGAGGGATGCGGCGGCGACAGCGGCCAGGGCGCTCAGCGCGCGACGGGCGCCGCGCATGGTCGTTCGGGTCACGGGGTCCTCCCGCTCGCGACGGTCACGAGCATGCTCTCGAGAGCGAGCGCCGGTGCGGCGTTCTGCTCCAGGTTACGTCGGGTGATCTGCAGCTGATCCAGCACGTCGAGGGTCCGCTGCGGCGGCCAGGCGGCCGCGAGCGCCGCCAGCTCGCCGCTGAGCTCGCGGTTGACGAGGTTGACGTCGCGCGACAGCTGGATCATGACGACGTCGCGGAACAGCGACTGCAGGTCGGTGAGCACCCGGTCCAGTCCGTCACGCAGACTGCGCGTCGCGCGTCGCTTCTGCTCATCTTCGAGGTCCCGCAGCTGCGCACGGACAGCGGGCGGCACGGCCTGCCCCTCGTGCACGCCGATCGTCCGCAGCAGCGCGGCCCGCTCCTCCGTGTCCCGCTCGGCGGTCAACGCCTTTGCGTCCTCCGTCGCCGCCTCGACGATGCGGGCGGCGACGTCGACGGCGTCGCCCACGCTGCGGACGGCGAGCACTCCGCGCAGCGTCGCATCCCTCCGTGTCCGGGCGGCCGGGTCGGTTGCGAGCCGCTGAGCCATGCCGATGTGCCGCTGTGCGTGCCGCGCCGCCTGCTCGGCGACTGCCTCATCGACACCGGTGCGGCGCACGATCAGGTTGGCGACGTCTTCGACTTCGGGTTCCCGCAGGCGCAGGCTGCGGACGCGGGAGCGGATCGTCGGCAGCAGGTCGGCCTCGCTGGGTGCACAGAGCACCCACACGGTGCGCTCGGGTGGCTCCTCCAGTGCCTTGAGCAGCACGTTCGAGGTGCGCTCGGTCATGCGGTCGGCATCCTCGACCACGAGCACGCGGTACCGTCCCACGGACGGCCCGAAATAGGAGCGTTCGACGAGCGCACGCGCCTCCTTGATCGAGATGATGACGCCCTCGGTGCGCAGCGCCGTCACATCCGGGTGGGCACCGGCGAGCACCTGTCGCATCGTGGCGACATCCTCGGGGCCTGCCGCGACGAGCGCCGCCGCGAAGGCGAGCGCGAGCGTCGAGCGCCCCGAACCGGGCGGCCCGGTGATGAGCCAGGCGTGCGCGAGAGAACCGGGATCGGCGGCGGCTGTCCGCAGCGTCTGCACGGCCGCATCCTGCCCCCAGACCGCGCCCCACGGCAACGCTTCCACACCACCGATGCCGGGCTCGGCTGCGAGGTCGGGCGGCGCGGGTGGCATCGCTCCAGCCTATCCGGCAGCCCCGACATCGAGACTCGGGCGGGGATCGGGGAACGCGAAGCGGACGCTCCGACGCCTCCGGAGATGTTCGTCTCGATACGCGCCCTACGGGCGCTACTCGACGACCGGGGACGGGCTGCGCCGCTACTCGACGACCGGTGTGAGCAGGGGCCGGATGCGCGCGCGCACCGCCTCGGCGATCTCGGCCGCCGGGCGGGAGGCGTCGAGCACGAGGAAGCGCTCCGGCTCCGCGGCGGCCAGCGCAAGGAACGCCTCACGGACGCGGACGTGGAAGTCCTCGCGTTCGGCCTCAAGCCGGTCGAACGGCTTGTCATCCGCGTCGAGCCGACGCCGGGCGAGGGCCGGGTCGAGATCCAGCAGGATCGTGACGTCGGGCAGCGCATCCTCGCTCGCCCACAGCGACAGGCGACGGATCTCGTCCGCCGCGAGCACCCGACCCGCCCCCTGGTAGGCGACCGACGAGTCGAGATAACGGTCCTGGATCACGACGTCGCCGCGCTCGAGCGCCGGGCGCACGAGCATCGCGATGTGCTGGGCGCGATCGGCCGCATACAGCAGCGCTTCGGCACGGGCTGCGACCTCGCCGCGGTGATGCAGCACGATGTCACGCACGAGGCCGCCCACGTCCGTGCCGCCAGGCTCACGCGTCCGCACGACCGTGCGTCCGGCGTCCTCGATCCACTCCTGCAGCGCAGCAGCCTGCGTCGTCTTGCCGACCCCGTCGCCGCCCTCGAAGGTGATCCAGAGCCCGCGGGCGGTCTCCCCGTGCACAGGCCCGTCCGGCAGCGTCACTTCTTCTTCGCCGGCGCCTTGCGCGTCGTCGACGCACGACGGGTGGTCCGCTTCGGCGCCGGGCCCTTCGCGCGCTTGTCGGCCAGCAGTTGCACGGCCCGCTCGAAGTCGACGTCATCGACGGACTCTCCACGCGGGATCGTCGCGTTGGTCTCGCCGTCGGTGACGTACGGGCCGAAGCGGCCGTCCTTGACCTTGATCGGCTTGCCGCTGACCGGGTCTGCGTCGAACTCCTTGAGCGCGCTCGACGCCCCACGCGCGCCGTACTTGGGCTGCGCGTACACCGCGAGTGCCTCCTCGAGCGTGATGTCGAAGATCTGCTGCTCGCTCTGCAGCGTGCGCGAGTCGGTGCCCTTCTTCAGGTACGGCCCGTAACGCCCGTTCTGCGCCGTGATGGTCTGCTCGGTCTCCGGGTCGACACCGACGACGCGGGGCAGGTCGAGCAGACGCAGCGCCGTCTCCAGGTCGACGGTGTCGACGGTCATCGTCTTGAACAAGGACGCCGTCCGCGGCTTGGGCGCCGCCTCCTTCTTCGCTCCGCGGGTCGCGCGCTTCTTCGGAGCCTCCGTGACTTCGCCGGTGGCCTCGTCGACCGTATCCGGATCGACCGGCTCGACCTCCTGCACGTACGGTCCGAAGCGGCCGTCCTTCACGACGATGAGCTTGCCGTTGGCGGGGTTCTCCCCCAGCACCCGGTCACCCGCGACGGGCGCGTCGATCAGCTCCTGCGCCTTGGCCGGTGTGAGCTCATCGGGCGCGAGATCCTCGGGAATGTTGACGATGCGCGCTTTCGCCTCCGGATGCTCCGGATCGGTCACCTCGATATAGGGGCCGTACCGGCCGATCCGCAGCGTCGCGGTGTCGGTGATGCGGGTCGAGTTCAGCTCGCGCGCGTCGATCTCACCGAGATTGTCGACGATGTTGCGGAGCCCCGCGTGCTCGTCGGAGCCGAAGTAGAACGCCTTGAGCCACTCCGCGCGGCGCTGCTCGCCGCGGGCGATCGCGTCGAGGTCGTCCTCGAGCGCTGCCGTGAAGTCGTAGTCGATGAGGTCCGGGAAGTGCTGTTCGAGCAGGCGCACGACGCTGAACGCGAGCCAACTCGGCACGAGCGCCTGTCCGCGCTTGGACACATAGCCGCGATCGAGGATCGTGTCGATGATGCTCGCGAACGTCGACGGGCGGCCGATGCCCTTCTCTTCGAGCGCCTTGACCAGCGACGCCTCCGTGTAGCGCGGCTTGGGCGACGTGGCGTGTCCCTTCGGCTCCACGTCGTGCAGCCGCAGGACGTCACCGACCGCCAACTGCGGCAGCGACTGGTCGTCGGCGCGGTCCGCATCCGATCGCCGTTCGTCGCGCCCCTCCTCGTACGCCTCCAGGAAGCCCTTGAAGGTGTAGACAGTGCCGGATGCGGTGAACTCAGCCGTCTGCGACCCCGCGGCGACCTGGATCGTCACCGTCGTCGTCTCGTACTTCGCATCCGCCATCTGCGAGGCGACCGTGCGCTTCCAGATCATGTCGTACAGCCGCAGTTCGTCGCGGTCCAGGCCCGACGCGACCGACGCGGGGGTGCGGAAGTGCTCGCCGGAGGGGCGGATCGCCTCGTGCGCTTCCTGCGCGTTCTTGCTCTTGCTCTTGTAGACGCGCGGCTGCAGCGGAACCGACTGCGCCCCGTACAGCTCGACCGCCTGGGCGCGCGCCGCCTCGATCGCCTGCTGCGACAGCGACTGCGAGTCGGTGCGCATATAGGTGATGTACCCCTTCTCGTACAGGCGCTGCGCGACGCCCATGGCGTGCTTGGCGCTCATCGAGAGCTTGCGACCCGCTTCCTGCTGCATCGTCGACGTCGTGAAGGGGGCGTAGGGGCGGCGAGTTCCGGGCTTGGCTTCGAGCGCCGTCACGGTGCCACGCTCGGCGGCGGTGATCGCGTCGGCGAGCGCACGGGCCTGGGCCTCGTCGAGGACGACGACAGCCTTCTTGAGCTGGCCGAGATCGTCGAAGTCCGATCCGCGCGCGATCGCGGCGCCGTCGAGGCGGGCGAGCTTGACGCCGAACGCATCGGCCGGAGCATCCGCGTCGCGTCGGGGCGCGGCCTGCGCCTCGACATCCCAGTATCCGGCCGACACGAACGCGATGCGCTCGCGCTCGCGGTCGACCACGAGCCGGGTCGCCGCGGACTGCACCCGCCCGGCCGACAGGCCCTGCTGGACCTTCATCCACAGCACGGGCGAGACGTCCCAGCCGTACAGGCGGTCGAGGATTCGCCGGGTCTCCTGCGCGTCCACGAGCGCGAAGTCCAGCTCGCGCGTGTTGTCCACGGCTGCGCGGATGGCGTCCTTGGTGATCTCGTGGAACACCATGCGCTTGACGGGCACCTTGGGCTTGAGCGCCTCGAGCAGGTGCCACGCGATGGCCTCGCCCTCGCGGTCCTCATCCGTCGCGAGGAGAAGCTCGTCGGCGTTCTTGAGCGCCCGCTTGAGCTCGGCGACGGTCTTGCGACCCCGCTCGGTCTCGACGTAGTAGGGCGCGAAGTCGTTCTCGATGTCGATCGAATACTTGCCGACGGAGCTCTTCTTCAACTCGGTGGGAATGTCGCGGCGGTCCGCGAGGTCGCGGATGTGCCCGACGGAGGACATCACCTCGTAGCCATCGCCCAGATAGGACTGGATCGAGGTGCGCTTGGTCGGCGACTCGACGATGACGAGCTTCTTCGTGGGTGGCAAGGACGTCCCTTTCTTCGAAGCACACCATACACACCGGATGCTGGGTACGGCGCCGGAAAACCGCTCGCGGGCGGCGGCGCAACCCCCTTGTCGGCACGGCGCCGAGGGAGAAGACTGTGCGCGTCTCACCCCAGCGACACAGTCTCACCCCACCGACACGAGCGACAGAGGAACGAGGACGACGACAATGCCTCACGGCGACATCACGCACATCGACATCCCGGTGAGCGACATGGCACGCGCGCAAGCCTTCTACTCCGGGCTCTTCGGATGGGAGATCTCCGAGATGCCCGGTTTCGAGGGATACCCGATGTGGCAGGCACCCAACAAGATCAGCGGTGGCGGCCTCGCGCCGCGCGGCGACGGTTTCACGCAGCCCCGCTCCTACGTCGAGGTCGACTCCATCGCCGACACGATTGCGCTGGCTCTCGACGCGGGAGCCACCGTCGCGATGGAACCCCAGCCGATCGACGAGACGAGCTCGTGGGCCGTCATCGTCGACCCGGACGGCAACCACATCGGACTGTACGAGAGCACGGGCAACGCCGCGTAGCGGCGCTCACGGGGGCGCACCGGCGCGGGCGGTGACCGCCACCCCGATTCCGGCGAACCCTGCCGAGACGGTGACGGTCGCGACCAACCCGGCCACCTCGCATCCGGCCAGAGTCGTTGCGTGCGCGTTGGCGACCTGCGCGGCCCGCGTGCACGGGGCGCCGAAGACCGCACCGGATGCCGCATCCGCGGCCGCGAGCGCTGCGTTGTCCGCCGCGGCCGTCACTCGCTGCGCGGTCGCACCGGCCGCGCCGACCGCCGCGAGCCCGAGCGCGAGCATGGCGCAGGCGCCGATCGCCCCGACGGTGAGGATCGTGGATGCCACGGGTCACCACCCGCCCGCGAGCGCGCAACTGCGGGCACCGAGTCGCCACGCATCGACTGCGAGAGCTCCCAGCCGCACGGTGGCACCGAGTTGCACGCACACGAGGTCGTCGGCCTCGGTGATGGCGAACGCATCCGCTCCTGCTTCGGTCGCGACATCGTGCGCGCGATCACGGTCCTCGCCGCGGGCGATCAGTCGTGCCGCATCGGCAGCCGCATCCTGCAGACGGATGCCCTGAGCGCCCGCGCCGAGAGTTGCGACACCCAGCCCGATCACAAGGAGAAGGGCGGGGAGTGTGACGGCGAACTCCGCCGCCACACTCCCGTGCTCCCCAAGACATCGACGACGGGTCATGGCACGGTCAGAGCGCGCTGGACCAGGTCAGTCAGGATCGTGCGGACCTCATCGGAGCGCATGATGGCGACCAACAGGCCTGCAAATGCCACTGCTGCCATCGTCGCGACGGCATACTCCGCCGTCGCCGCACCCGTGTCGTCGAGCAGGGCACGGCGCATGCGGCGCTGGGCGCGTGGCGTGAAGGGATCGGTCATGGTGTGTACCTCGTTTCTCTCTGTGTGGATTTCTGTCGGTGCTTCTCTGTGTGGTGTTTCTTGCCGCGGTTCCTCGCCGTCACGGCAGCACCAGCCCCGTGCCGGCGAGCACGGCCAGCAGCAGCGGCGCGACGCCGAGGAGCAGGAACGCGGGGAGCGTGCAGACACCCAGCGGCAGGAGAAGACGCGTCGACAGCCGTGCCGCGTCCGCTCGCCCCTTCACGCGTGCCGCACGCCGCTGCCCCGCGCTCGCGGCGCGCAGCAGTTCGACCGCCGGGACGCCGACCCGGCGCGAGAGGCTGAGCACCTCCTCGACGTCGTCGCCGTCGTCTTCCCCGGGCAACGCGTGTGCGACGAGCGCCCGGGCACGATCGATGGACACACCACCGCTCAGTGCGACGGCGAAGAGCTCCGCACGGACACCGGGCAGGCCGGAACGCGGGCGCGCCCGGTTCACGAGCATCCGTGTCCACAGTCGCGCGCCGACGATGAGCGCGAGCCCCGCGATGAGGCAGACGAGACCGCGTGGGTCGGTGAACAGCACGCGGATCGAGTCGAATCCAAGCGCCAGCCCGAGAACCAGGCCGGCCGCGGGAAGCCAGAGCATCAGGCGTGCCGTGCCGGCGGGTTCGGCCAGCGCGACCTCGATGTCGTCGAGCGTCTGCCCGGCATCGTGCAGGGCGTTCGCGAAAGCGCGCAGGGTGTCGGCGAGTGGGGCGCCCACCGACATGGCGACGGCCCACGCGGCCGCCAACTCCCGCCACGCCTCCCCCTCGGTGCTGAGCGCCTCCGTCACCGGCACGCCCGCGGCGATGCGTGCGGCGACCCGTTCCGGCAGCGGCCCGGGCAGCAGTCCCCAGACCGCGTTCGGGGCGACTCCCGACTGCAGCAGGACGGCCGCACGGTGCGCCATCTCGGCTGTACCGTCGCGGAGCCTCGGCTTCACGCGTGCCACGGCGTCTCCTCCCGCACGGCGAGTCGGCCGTCCTCGAGGACCAGGCGACCCGCGGCGGCAAGCCTGCGGACACCGCCGTCGTCGCGTTCGAGGTGCAACACGACACCGATCGCGCTGACGGCCTGTCGGGCCAGAGCGCGGTCATCCCAGCCCGCGAGTGCACCGAGCGCCTCGAGTCGCGCCGGCACGTCGGGTAGGCCATTTGCGTGCAGCGTGCCTGCTCCGCCGTCGTGGCCCGTGTTCAGCGCGGACAGCAGTTCGCGGATCTCGGCACCGCGGCACTCGCCGAGGACGATGCGGTCGGGACGCATCCGCAGCGCTTCGCGCACGAGCCTGCTGAGCTCGATCGCGCCCGCACCTTCGAGGTTCGCCTGCCGGGCCTCGAGCGCGACGTGGTGGGGATGATCGATGTACAGCTCTGCCACGTCCTCGATCGTCACGATCCGTTCGTGCGCGCCGGCTTCGGCGAGGAGCGCGGCCAGCAGCGTCGTCTTGCCCGTCCCGGCCGCTCCCGTGATCAGGACGTTCGCGCGATCCCTGACGGTCTCGCGCAGCCAGCGGACGACGGGCTCCCCGAACCCGTCGGCCGCGGCGAAGCGTTCGAGGCGGGGCCGCCGCATCCGCGGAATGCGAACCGACACGTGCGTGCCCGTCGCTGCCACCGGCGGGAGGACGGCGTGGACGCGGACACCGTCCTCCAGACGCACGTCGACGCAGGGGTTCGCGTCGTCCAGGTGCCGTCCTCCCGCCGCGACGAGTGCGACGGCGAGGTCGCGCACGCTGTCCTCGTCCGCCCGCCAGAGCGGATCACGCCGCGCGCCCGCTCCGCGGTCCAGCCAGAGCCCGGCCGCGCCGTTGACGAACACGTCGGTGACCGCGGGGTCGCGCACGTACTCGGCGAGCGGTCCCAGCGCCGCCGGCAGCGGCTCACCCGCATCCACCGGCGCCTCGTGCGGCGCGTGCGCGGTCGGCACGAACGCGGCGGGCACGAACGCGGTCGGTGTGACGCGCTCGGGTTCGAGGCCCGCCGGCGTGAAGCGCTCAGGCGAGGGCGACGGCGGTTCCGGAGCTGTCGGAGGAGCTGTCGGACGTGCGTCCGACGCTGCCGCCGCGGCTGCACGCGTCGGCAGGGTCGGAACGAATGGGTGCGGCATCCGCCGAGCGTAGGCAGCCGACGGTCCCCCCGATCACCACTCACCCCCGTTCCGGGGAAACTCCCGCGCACCCCTCCCTGTGGAGGAGCAACCCCCAACGTTCAGACACGCCTAGACGCAGGCGGGGATGTGCTCGGCCACGACGGTCTCGGCCCAGGCGATGCCGAGTTCGCTGCCGTCGTCGAAGCCGGAAGCATCGTGCCGGCCGTACTCTCCGACGCGCTGTGCGCCCAGCTCGGCGAAGAGCCGGTCGAGGTGCTCGCTGCCCTGGCTGTACGTCTCGGTGTACGTGCGGTCGCCGAGCCCGAACATCGCGTAGCGCAGACCCGACAGGTCGGGTCGCAGCGCGCTGAGCTTGTCGAAGAACGGCTGCGCGCCGGCAGGGAGCTCACCGTCGCCGTGGCTCGAGCAGATCACGAGATACAGCGTCGCGGGATCGAGGTCGGCGGCGCGCTCGCGGACGGATGCGGGAAGCCCGGCCAGTCCGGGAAGTCCCCGGCCGTCGCCGACAGGGCGCGACGGTCGCGCTCGGCGGTGGCGCCGCGGAGTTCGCCACACCGTTCGACGGCGGCTTCTTCGTACAGCCGACCGTGCTCACCGACGTCACCCCCGACATGGACGTCGCCCGCGAGGAGATCTTCGGTCCCGTGCTCACGCTGCTCCGGTACACCGACGTCGATCACGCCGTCGCGTTGGCGAACGCCACACCGTTCGGCCTGGGCGGCGTGGTGTTCGGCGCCGACGAGCGCGTGGACAGCGGCAGCGTGGGCATCAACTTCTTCGCATCGAATCACGCCGCCCCCTTCGGCGGCCGCCGCGATTCCGGGCTCGGTGTCGAGTACGGCCCCGAGGGCTTGCACGCGTACCTGACCCACAAGTCGATCCACCGCCGCCCCACCACGGGGTTATAGGCCAAAACGTGTGGATGGGATCGCGATCTTGCCGCGGAATGACGCGGTAGGACGGGGGTCGGCTTTCTTCGGGACGATAGGTCGTGCCGGATGCCTCGAACTCGACCGTCTGTGGTGTATGCGCCAGCAAGCTCGTCAAGAACGGTCGCACCGCGGCAGGAACGCAGCGCTGGAAGTGCCCGTCGTGCGGGGCTTCGTCAGTCCGCAAACGCGCGGATCTGTCCCGCCGTCATGACCTGGACGCGTTCGTGTCGTGGCTTGTCGGGAAGGCCTCGCAGGCGGAGATGGACGGCACGATGACGGGCCGCTCGTTCCGGCGCCGCATCGCCTGGTGCTGGGACCTCAGCCCCGCTCTGCCCGTCACGGGCGAGGTGTTCGACGAGGTCCAGCTCGACGGCTTCAACCTGCGCACCGGATGGACGCTGCTGATCGCCAGCGTCGACGCGAAACCGGTCGCGTTCCAGTGGGCCGGCTCCGAGAACCAGGCCGCATGGAGCGCTCTGCTGACACAGCAGTAGTGCCCCGGTGGTCGTGGTCTCCGACGGCGGCTCCGGCCTGAAGGCGGCCCTCGACCAGCACTGGCCCGATACCCGCATCCAACGCTGCCTCGTCCACGTCCAGCGCAACGTCCGCCGGCATGTCACCTCCCGCGCGAAAACCCCTGCTGCCCGGGCACTATGGGGCCTGGCACTGAAGCTGACCAGGGTGAGGACCCTCGCCGACATGGACACCTGGATCCTGCTGCTGTCCCGGTGGGAAGCCGAGTTCCTGCACCTGACGACACAGCGCACCTATGCCGCCTCCGGGGTCGCCGCACCGTCCTGGGCGAGACCCGGGCAGAAGTGGTGGTTCACCCATCAGC
>Ga0182739_1001630_pt1 | contig 22834 bp, 18 predicted proteins | sample eDN5th30CBELigBY_FD_128873 | JGI IMG/M metagenome (GOLD analysis project Ga0182739, IMG submission 128873) | Enriched backyard soil microbial communities from Emeryville, California, USA - eDNA 5th pass 30_C BE-Lig BY (version 2) (version 2) | ecosystem: Environmental > Terrestrial > Soil >...
CGAGACCAAGACCGTCTGGCACACCAAGAGCCTCGTCTAGCGGCTCGGGCGGGGGCCGCCGGTGCGCGTCGCCGGTGCGCGCCGCACTGCAGTGTGGGCAGCGCGGGGTGCGCCATGTTGGCGGCGGGGCTCCTCGTCGTGCTCGCGCTGTCCGTCGCCGCCATCGGGCATGTGCGGGGCGGCTGAGCGCGGGCACCGCGGGGGCGTGTCCCACTTGTGGGTACTTCCGGCCGGTTGAGGCCGGGGTATCGCGGGGCGTGTCCCACTTGTGGGTACTTCCGGGCGGTTGAGGTCGCCATTTGTGGGACACGGGCCGGATGGGTGTCCCGCTCGTGGCGACTCGCGCACCCGTGGGGTCGCCGTTTGTGGGACACGGCGGGCGGGTGGCCCGTGGCCGGACCTGTGGCCCGTGGCCGGACCTGCGGCCCGGCAGACCGGCGGCCCGGCGGGCCGATGGACCGGTGGGCCGGTCGACCGGCAGAGGCGGCGCAGTGCGAGGCGCGTCCCACTTGTTGCGACATCCGAGCGGTTGAGGTCACTGTTTGTGGGACACGGGCCCCATTGATGTCCCGCTCGTGGCGACTCGCGTGCCCGTGTAGTCGCCGTTTGTGGGACACGGCGGGCCGGTAGTCCAGCGCTCCGAAGCACGTCAGTCCGTCACTCCGGAAGAACCCCGGAAGCTCGGAAGCACGGCGGCCGGGCGTCCGGCAGTCAGGCAACCCGGAAGCCCGCCGGCCCGAAGCCCGGCAGCCCGCCGGCCGGACCGGCGTGCCTCGGCTCACAGGCAGCGCGCCCGGTTGCCTACCCGGGCTCAACCCTGGGCCGGGTCGGCGGCCTTGGCCTCCGTTCCTGCCTTGTGCTGATCGTTGCGGATGCCGAGGAACGACACGATGCCGCCGACGGCCAGAAGCGCGCCGGTGACGATCGCGGCCTGGTGGAACCCGCCGAGGTCCAGCTGCCCGCCCACGATGACGCCGAGCATCGCGACGGCGATGAGACCCGCGACGCGGGCGACCGCGTTGTTGATCGCGGACGCGATGCCGCTGCGGGCGGGGTCGATCGCGCCGAGGATCGCCGCGGTGAGCGGCGAGACGGTGAGAGCGAGCCCGAGGCCGAACACGAGCATGCTCGGCAGCACCTGGAACCAGTAGTCGAAGTCCTGCGCGACGGTGAGCAGCAGCAGCGCTCCCGCCCCCATGATGAGCGGGCCGACCGTCATGAACAGCCGCGGCCCCCAGCGCCCGGCGAGGGCGCCGGCCCGCGAGCTCAGCAGGATCATGAGCAGCGTCACGGGCAGGCTCGCCAGGCCCGCGAGCGTCGCGGGCAGGCCCGCGCCCTGCTGGAGATAGACGGCGACGACGAGACCGTTGAGCGAGAGCGCCGCGTAGATGAACGCGGTGGCGATGTTGCCCGTCCAGAAGTTGCGGACCGTGAAGAGGTCGAGCGGCATCATGGGGTTGCGTGCGAACCGCTGCCGGAGGAGGAAGCCCGCGAACGAGAGCACGCCGATCGTCATGGTCCCCCAGATCGCGGGGGAGGACCAGCCGAGGTTGCCCTGCTCGATGAGCGCGAACACCATGCCCCCGAGCCCGACCGTGCACAGGGCCGCGCCGAGCCAGTCGATGCTGACGCCCGGCTCTCGGTGATCTCGGTGGCCGAGCACCGCGAGCAGCCACAGCGTCGCGACGATCGGCAGCACGTTGATGAGGAACGCGAACCGCCACGAGAGCGTGTCGACGAACACGCCGCCGAGGAACGGCCCGACGATCATCGCGCTGGTGGTCGCGCCCGTCCAGATCCCGATCGCCCGCCCCTGCGCGGCTCCGCGGAACGTCGAGGTGATGAGGGCGAGTGAGCTCGGCACGAGCAGTGCGCCCGCGATGCCCTGCACGCCGCGCGCGATGACGAGGAAGAGCGGATCGGCCGCGGCGGCGACGGCGATCGAGGTGACGCCGAAGCCGATGAGCCCGATGCGCAGGATCACGATGCGGCCGAAGACGTCGCTGAGCGACCCCGCCACGAGGATGAGGGCGCCGAGCGTGATGAGGTACGCGTCGACGACCCACTGCTGGGTGGCCAGGCCCCCGCCGAGCTCGCGGCTGATCGCCGGCAGCGCGACGTTGACGATCGTGCCGTCGAGGAACGACACGAACGACGCGAGGATCGCGATGAGGAGCACGAGGCGCTGTTCGCGCGTCATCCGTTCGGTCACGCGCATGACGCTACTCCCGGTCGGGTGTCCGCGGGGCGACGGGTGCCGAATCGAGTCATCCGCGCGACATTCTGCGCGGGATGCGGAAAAAGGTAACGGAAAGGTAACGGGATGTGTAGAGTGGTCGCCACGTCGATGAGGACGTGAAGTGCGGAGGACATGCCCGATGCCCGACCAAGCAGCACCAGCGCGCGCCCGCGACCGGCTGCATGCCCTGCTCGTGGTGTGCGTGCTCGCGGTCGCGAGCATCGTCATCGCGTTCCTCGGGGCGGCCCCCACCCGGGTGTCCGCGAACGAGCTCCTGGGCACCGCCCGCGCGCCCGGCGACCCCGCGTTCGTCGCCGCCCATCGCGGGGGAGCGGTCGAGTACCCCGAGAACACCCTCCCCGCCGTGCGCGCCGCGCTCGCGGGGAGCTTCGACTACGTCGAGGTGGATGTCGCGCTCACCCGCGACGGCGTGCCCGTCCTCATGCACGACGCCACGGTGGACCGCACGACGGACGGCCACGGCCCGCTCGCCGCCCTCACGCTCGCGCAGGTGCGGCGCCTCGACGCCGGGCGCTGGTTCGACGCGCGCTTCACCGGCACGCCGGTGCCCACACTCGCCGAGTTCCTCGATGTGCTCGCCCCCTCCGGCAAGCGCGCGCTGGTCGAGCTCAAGGGACGGTGGGATGCCGCGGCCGTGGCCGCGTTCATCGACGACGTCGCCGCGCGGGGCCTCGAGCGCCACGTCGCCGTCGCCAGCTTCGACGCGCTCACCCTCGCCGAGGTGGCTCGCGCCTCGAGCGTCATCTCTCGACTCGCGATCTTCAAGCGTCTCCCCGACGACCTGCCCGCCGCGGCCCGCGAGCTCGGAGTGAGCGGCGTGGTCGCCGACGGGAGATCCGTGCGCAAGAACCCGGGCATCGTCGAGACTCTGCACGCGGAGGGGCTGCGCCTGGTCGTGTACACGCTCAACGAGGACGACGAATGGGCGTCCGCGACCCAGCTCGGCGTCGACGGCATCATCACCGACGCGCCGCGCTCGCTGGAGCGCTGGCAGAGCGTGGCGTTCTCGCCCTCACGGTGACACGCGCGGCGCATCGGCGACCCCCGGTCGGTGACGGCCCAACGCGGTGCGCTGCGGCATCCTCTTCCCCGCGGGGGCGGTCGTATGCCCTAGACTTGTCTGCGGGGATATCGACCAGCGCACACCGCATCTCGCCAAGCGAGCACCAGCGACGGCGCCGGAGCACGTCCCTCTGTCCGATACGCATCACTGCGGCGCATTCGCGACGATTCCGTCCGCGAAGCGCCGATCGCCCGGCTCGTCGAGCCGAGCGGCGCCGGCCCCGTCCGGCATTTCACGCTCAGGAGGAGCATGCCGACCACGGCACCCGCCCGCAAGTCCGGCCAGCGACGCGGCGCAACGCGCTCATCGTCCGCCCGCCGCGACGACGAGGCCCCCATCATCCCGATCCTCGCCCGCAAGGTGCGTGAAGTCGAGGCCAAGGCGCAGCGCGGCAAGCTGGGCCCCACCAACCGCGTCAAGTTCCAGGTCATCGCCTTCCTGGTGCGCGAGGAGCGCGCCCGCGTCAAGGCCGACGGCGAGCTGACCGATGCCGCGCGCGCCGAGCTGCTCAAGCGCCTCGACGGTGTCGCGACCATCCTGGCCAAGACGGCAGCCCGCGACACGTCGCTCATCCAGCTGCTCGAGGTCGACCAGGCGACGTCCCCCGTCGCGAAGCGCATGCGCCGCGACTGGCTGCTCGAATCCGGCGCGGAGCTCCCGCCGGACGAGCTCATCATCACCGACGTCCCCGTCGTCGCTCCGGCGCCCGTCGTCCCGGCCGCGCTCGCCGAGCGCCAGGTGACGCCGCCCCAGGTCGAGGCGCGTCGGGAGGCCAACCCGTTCCTCGCGCCGGACCTGACGCTGCACGCCCCCAAGGAGACGCCACGTCGCCGTCTCGACGGGTGGGAGCTCATGGGCCCGCTCTACAAGGCGTTCGAGACCGGCGCCGGCGGTGGATCCGCCACGATGGAGCTGCCGCCCGTCCCGGAGTTCGACCGCGTCTCGCCCAAGGGCCTGGAGGTCATGCCCCACCAGTCCCGCTTCCTCGAGGCGGTCCGCGAGGGGCATCGCACGTTCCTGCTCGCCGACGAGCCGGGCCTCGGCAAGACCGCCGAGTCGGTCCTCGCGGCCTCCGTCGCCGACGCGTACCCGCTGCTGGCGGTCGTCCCCAACGTCGTGAAGATGAACTGGGCGCGTGAGGTCGAGCGGTGGACCCCGCAGCGCCGCGCGACCGTGATCTCCGGCGACGGCGAGGACATCGACGCGTTCGCCGACGTGTTCATCGTCAACTACGAGATCCTCGACCGTCACCTGTCGTGGCTCGGCTCGATCGGCCTCAAGGGCATGGTCGTCGACGAGGCGCACTTCATCAAGAACCTCTCCTCGCAGCGCTCGCAGAACGTGCTGGCGCTCGCGTCCCGCATCCGCGAGACCGTGCGCGACCCGCTCCTGCTCGCCCTCACCGGCACCCCGCTGATCAACGACGTCGAGGACTTCGACGCGATCTGGCGGTTCCTCGGCTGGACGACCGGCGACAAGCCGGCCGGGGCGCTCATGGAGAAGCTCGACGCGACCGGGCTCACCCCCGCAGACAAGGCCTTCTACCCCGAGGCGCGCGACGCGGTCATCTCGATGGGCATCGTCCGCCGCAAGAAGAAGGATGTCGCCAGCGACCTCCCCGACAAGCTCATCGCGGATCTGCCCGTCCAGCTGGACGACGAGTTCGGCCGCTCGATCCGCGCCGCCGAGCGCGAGCTCGGAGAGCGCCTCGCAGCGCGCTACCGCCGCATCATCGAGGCGCGCGGCCGCACGGTTCCCGCCGGCGAGGTGGACGAGGACATCGTCCGTCTCGTGGCGCAGAACGAGCTCGACGAGTCCAAGAACGCCGGCGCCGGCGCCGACAACGTCTTCACGATGGTCCGCAAGATCGGCCAGGCGAAGGCACTGCTCGCCGCCGACTACGCGGCGCAGCTGCAGCGCTCGGTGGGCAAGGTCGTGTTCTTCGCGAAGCACATCGACGTCATGGATGCCGCGGAGCAGCACTTCGCGGCGGTCGGCCTGAAGACGGTCTCGCTGCGCGGCGACCAGTCCACGGCGGCCCGCCAGGCGGCCATCGACGCGTTCAACAACGACCCCGAGGTCGGGATCGCGGTCTGCTCGCTGACCGCGGCGGGCGTCGGCGTCAACATGCAGGCATCCTCCAACGTCGTGCTCGCGGAGCTGTCGTGGACGGCGGCCGAGCAGACGCAGGCCATCGACCGCGTGCACCGCATCGGCCAGGACGAGCCGGTCACGGCGTGGCGCATCATCGCCGCGCACACGCTCGACACGAAGATCGCCGAGCTCATCGACTCGAAGCAGGGCCTCGCCGCCCGCGCGCTCGACGGCGACGTCGTCGACCCGCAGTCGAGCGACTCGGTGCAGCTGTCCGCGCTCATGCACCTCCTGCGCGAGGCGCTCGGCGTCGAGCAGTAGGACCCGTCGGAGCAGGCCGCGCCCCCGCGGGCGCGGCCTGCTCCTGACCGTGTGGCAGGGCCGCGGCATCCGGGGATAGTCTCTGGGTGGCAGCGTCGCCCTTTTCCCGAACCACCCACGCAGCAAGGAAACAGATGAAGATCGGCATTCTGACCAGCGGCGGCGACTGTCCCGGACTCAACGCCGTCATCCGCGGAACCGTGCTCAAGGGCACGACCAACTACGGCCTCGAGTTCGTCGGGATCCGCGACGGCTGGCGCGGCGTCGTCGACGCCGACTTCTTCCCCCTGACGCGGCACGAGGTGAAGGGCCTGTCGAAGGTCGGCGGAACGATCCTCGGCACCTCCCGCACCAACCCCTACGAGGGCCCCCGCGGCGGCGCCGAGAACATCTCCAAGACCCTGTACGGCCACCGCATCGACGGGATCATCGCGATCGGCGGCGAGGGCACCCTCGCCGCGGCGAGCCGTCTGCAGAACGACGGCGTCAACGTGATCGGCGTCCCCAAGACGATCGACAACGACCTGCGCGCGACGGACTACTCGTTCGGGTTCGACACCGCCGTCAACATCGCCACGGACGCGATGGACCGTCTGCGCACGACCGGCGACTCGCACCAGCGGTGCATGGTGGCCGAGGTCATGGGTCGGCACGTCGGCTGGATCGCGCTGCACGCGGGCATCGCGGCGGGCGCCCACGTCATCTGCATCCCGGAGGTGCCGATGTCGATCGAGGAGATCACGGCGCAGGTCACGAAGGCGCACGACCGCGGCCGCGCGCCCCTCATCGTCGTGTCGGAGGGCTTCACCCTCAAGGGCATGGACCAGGCCTACAGCGACAAGGGACTGGACGCCTTCAACCGTCCGCGTCTCGGCGGCATCAGCGAGGTGCTCGCGCCCGAGATCGAGCGGATCACGGGCATCGAGACGCGCGCCACGGTGCTCGGCCACATCCAGCGCGGCGGCTCGCCGTCGGCGTTCGACCGCGTCCTCGCGACGCGTCTGGGCCTGCACGCGGCGGATGCCGTGATGGAGGGCGCCTGGGGCCAGATGGTGTCCCTCAAGGGCACCGACATCGTGCGCGTCCCCTTCGACGACGCGCTCGGCGAGCTCAACACGGTGCCGCTGTACCGCTACGAAGAGGCCGCCGCGCTCTTCGGCTGACCCGGACGCGCCGGCGGGCAGCGGGCGCGCGCCGTGGGCGTGCGCGGTGATGCGTGTCCCGCTTCTGGCGGGGTGGCGCGGCGGCGGGGGGCGCGCGGTGGTGCATGTCCCGCTTGTGGCGGCTTCGCCGGGCATGAGGTCACCACGAGCGGGACATCGTCTCGTGCGTGTCCCGCTTCTGGCGGCTTCGCCGGGCATGAGGTCACCACAAGCGGGACATCGTCCGGTGCGTGTCCCGCGCGTGGCGGGGTGGCGCGGCGCCAGCCCACCGATTCTGGGACGCGCCAAGCGCGCGGGGCGGCACTTGCCTGCGCCGCAAGAGAGAAGCGGATGCCGCGGCGACAGTCTGCCGTCAGAGGCGACCGGGTCGCCATCCGGCGCGGGTGAGGGCGGCGGCCACTCGATCCACCGCACGCTGCGGGTCGGGGCGGAGGTGGTGGCTGAGGATGCGCACGTGGACCCATCCGAGTGCCTGGATCTCGTCCCACCGATCGGCGTCGCGCGCGAACTGCGCCTCGTCGAACGCGTGCGTGCGCCCGTCGTGCTCGACAGCCACCCGGTACCGGGTATAGGCGAGGTCGAGGCGAGCGATGAAGCGTCCGTTGGCGTCGCGGAGTTCCCAGTTCAACTCGGGCTCCGGGAGTCCTGCACGCACGAGCGCGAGCCGCAGCGTCGTCTCCTCGGCCGTCTCGGCGCCGGTGCGCACCTCCGCCAGGGCTCGAGCGAGTATGCCCCGTCTGACGTCGCCTGCCTCATCGATCTCCGCGCGCAGGTCGGACGCGGCGATGAGGCGCCGGTCCGGGTGGATGAGGTACTCGGCTGCGGCGATGAGATCGTCGAGCCGCCACAGCGCGCCCACCTGACGCCATAGCCGCGCAGGATGCTCGATGGGAAGGCCCCGCGCCCGCCATGGCGCAGGCTCCCGCTGTTGCAGCCGATGACCGGTGACGCCCTCGCGGCGGGGCTGGCCGGAGGGGCGCCGCGACGACACATGCAGCGCACGCTCCCGTGCGTGCGTGTACGGGAGCGGCGCGCCCAGCAGCGCAAGGCCCGTCTCGTGGCTGAAGAACTGTCCCGGTGCGAGCGCCGGAGCGAAGTGCTCAGCACGCCGGATGAGATCGTCGCGCAGGCGTGCCATCCGCGTGGACGCCGTCTCGTCGACCGGCGGCCGTGTGGCCGACGTCCGCTCCACCCGCACGCCCCGTGTCGGCGAAATGAGGTCCGATGCGCGGAGCCGCGAGCGGGGCACGCCCGCTGCGTACGCGTCCGCGACCGCGAAGGGCCGTCCGATCAGCGACTCCGGCAGAGCGTGTGCACGCGACATCCCCCCAGTGGACGTGACTCCGCGGACGCCTGGACCACGGTTGCGCGTGATCGGGGGATCGACTCCTCCGCCCGGCGCCTTGGGGAGGACGCTACGCCCGCGTGCGCGGTCGGGGGGGTGCTCCCACCCCCGGGAGTCGTGTCCCACTACCGGCGGCCTGCGGGCCGCGTCACCCGCCACTTGTGGGACGCGCTTGCCGTCGTGTCCCACAAGGGGCGAGTGCGGGATGCCGGGACCCACCACAAGGGGGACACGCCGGCACGGTGCGGCCCCGGCACGGGATGCCGGGACCCACCACAAGGGGGACACGCCGGCAAGGTACGCGGACCCCGGCCCGGCTCCGTCCGACCGGCCGAGCCCGGGCTACGCGTCCGCGACGCCGAGCACGTCGAACAGCCAGGCCAGCTCGAACGCGCGCTCGCGCCAGGAGTTGTAGCGGCCGCTCACGCCCCCGTGGCCGGCCACCATCTCGCACTTGAGCAGCGCGTCGGCGCCGACCTCGCGCAGTCGCGCCACCCACTTGGCCGGCTCGACGTACAGCACGCGCGTGTCGTTGAGCGAGGTCACGGCGAGGATCCGCGGGTACCGCACCCCTTCGCGCACGTTCTCGTACGGCGTGTAGCCCTTCATGTACGCGTACACGTCGGGGTCGTGCAGCGGGTCGCCCCACTCGTCCCACTCGATCACCGTGAGCGGGAGCGAGGGGTCGAGGATCGTCGTGAGCGCATCCACGAACGGCACGGCCGCGAGGATGCCGGCGAACAGCTCCGGGGCGAGGTTGGCGACCGCGCCCATGAGCAGACCGCCCGCCGAGCCGCCCTCGGCGACGAGCTTCTCCGGTGTCGTGTAGCCCGCCTCGACGAGGTGGCGCGCGCTGTCGACGAAGTCGGTGAACGTGTTGCGCTTGTGCAGCAGCTTGCCGTCCTCGTACCACTGGCGGCCCATCTCGCCGCCGCCGCGCACGTGCGCGACCGCGAAGATGACGCCGCGGTCGAGCTCCGAGAGGCGGGCGACGGAGAACCCGGGCTCGATGGAGTGCTCGTAGGAGCCGTAGCCGTAGAGGTGCAGCGGCCGCGGCGCCGCGCCGGCCTCGCCGAACGAGCGCTTCCACACGAGGGAGACGGGGATCTGCGTGCCGTCCTGCGCGGTCGCCCACACCCGGGCCTGCGCGTAGTCGGCCGGCTCGTAGCCGCCGAGCACCGGCTGGCGCTTGCGCAGGTGCAGCTCGCGGGTCGCCACCTCGTAGTCGTACACGGTGCCCGGCGTCACGAACGACGCGTAGCCGATGCGGATGAGCGGCGGCGCCCACTCGGGGTTGCCGCTCGCGCCGGCCGCGAACAGCGGCTCGTCGAAGGTCAGCTCGTCCACCTCGGCGGTCGCGTAGGAGAGGATGCCGGTGCGGGCCAGCCCGTCGCGGCGGTAGTCGACGACGGCCCAGTCGCGGAAGCAGTCGACGTCGAGCAGGCGGCGCCCGGGCTCGTGGGGGAGCAGCACGCGACGCTCGCCCTGCGGGTCGTCCGCCCCCACCTCGACGAGCTCGAAGTCGAGGGCGCCGTCGTTGTGGAGGATGAGCAGCACGTCGCGCCCGTCGACGACGGCGTGGTCGACGGAGTACTCGACGCCCTCGCGACGCGGCCAGACCACGCGCGGCTCCGCCGACAGATCGGATGCCGGGACGAGGTGCACCTCGGAGGTGATCGACGAGCCGAGCGAGATCTCCAGGAACGCGTCGCTGCGCGTGAAGCCCGCGCCCAGCCAGTAGCGCTCGTCCGGCTCGTGGAAGAGCTTCACGTCCTCCGAGACGTCGGTTCCGACGACGTGACGCCACACGGTGTCCGGCCGCCACGCGTCGTCGACGGTCGTGTAGATGATCGATCGGCCGTCGGGGGAGAACTCCGCACCTGAGAATGTGCCGGGGATCTCATCCGCGAGCGGCGCCCCCGTGGTGAGGTCGCGGACCCGGATCGTGTAGCGCTCGTCGCCCGCGACGTCCACGCCGAACAGCATGAGCGTGCCGTCCCGCGACACGTCGAACGAGCCCAGCGAGAAGAACTCGTGGCCCTCCGCCTCGACGTTGCCGTCCAGCAGCACCTGCTCGCCGGGCACCTCGACGTCGGGGGAGAGCTCCGGCGGGGTCCAGTCATCCGGTCCCGAGATCGGGGCGCGGCACTGGATGCCGTACTGCTTGCCCTCCTCGGTGCGCCCGTAGTACCACCAGTTCCCGCGGCGCGACGGCACGGAGAGGTCGGTCTCCAGGGTGCGGCCCTTGATCTCCTGGAAGATCCGCTCGCGCAGCGGCTCGAGGTGCGCAGTGCGCGCATCGGTGTACGCGTTCTCGGCTTCGAGGTGCGCGATGACCGCGGTGTCGTCCTTCGCCCGGAACCACTCGTAGGGGTCCTCGAACGTGTCGCCGTGGTGCGTCCGCGGGGTGGGGCGGCGCTCGGCCGTGGGCGTGCTGGGGATCGTCTCTTGCGTCACGGTGTCCACCGTAATCGAGCGGCGCCTCGTCCTCGTCGTCTCGGTTACGCGCAGGCGCGCGAGTATGCGAGGATTTTCGTGCCCGGTTGCCGGTCCATGAATCCACGGTGAACTGTTCGTTCGCGACGCCGACCTCGTCGGCACCTTCCCCTCTCAGCCACTCACGGAAAGCGAACGGTGGAAACAGCAGTCCTGATCGTCGTGCTGATCATCGTCCTGGCACTCTTCTTCGACTTCACGAACGGGTTCCACGACACCGCCAATGCGATGGCCACGCCCATCGCGACCGGCGCACTCAAGCCCCGGGTCGCGGTGCTCCTGGCGGCCGTGCTGAATCTCATCGGGGCCTTCCTGTCCACCGAGGTGTCCAAGACCATCTCGCACGGCATCATCCGTGAGGATCAGATATCGCCGACGGCGTTCCTGCCGCTCATCTTCGCGGGGCTCATCGGCGCCATCACGTGGAACATGCTCACGTGGCTGCTGGGGCTGCCGTCGAGCTCGTCGCACGCGCTGTTCGGTGGGCTCATCGGCGCGACCCTCGTGGGCGTCGGCGCCATGGCCATCGACTTCGGCGAGGTGCTCAGCAAGGTCGTGCTGCCGGCGCTGATCGCCCCCTTCACCGCGGGTGTCATCGCGTTCGCCGCGACGCGGCTCGCGTATGCGATCACGCGGCGCTACGACAACAAGCCGGACGGGCGCGACGGCTTCCGCTGGGGGCAGATCTTCACGTCGTCCCTCGTCGCCCTCGCCCACGGCACGAACGACGCCCAGAAGACGATGGGCGTCATCACCCTCGCGCTCATCATGGCCGGCTGGCAGGATGCCTCGCAGGCCGATCCGCACACGTGGGTCATCTTCGCGTGTGCCTTCACGATCGCGCTCGGCACGTACGTCGGCGGCTGGCGCATCATCCGCACGCTCGGCAAGGGCCTCACAGACGTCAAGCCCGCGCAGGGCTTCTCCGCCGAGACGTCCACGGCGGCGACGATCCTCGCCTCCAGCGCCTTCGGGTTCGCCCTGTCGACGACGCAGGTCGCGTCGGGCTCGGTCATCGGGTCGGGCCTCGGCCGCCGCGGGTCGAAGGTGCGCTGGCGCACGGTCGGCCGCATCGCGATCGGCTGGATCCTCACGCTGCCCGCGGCCGGGGCCGTCGGTGCCTTCGCAGCCCTCATCGTCGTGTGGCTCGGCGGATGGGGCATCTTCATCGACGCGATCCTCGCGGTGGCCGTCGTCCTCGGACTGTTCCTGCGCTCGCGCCGCGACAAGGTCACCGCCGGCAACGCCATGAGCGAGGTCGCCGACTCGGGCCACGCGGTCAAGGTCAAGCGCAACCCGCCGCCCACGCGACGTCAGCGCCGCATCGCGCGCGAGGCCGCGCGTCGCCGCGCCGAGGAGGAGGCCCGCTCGAAGGCGGAGGCCAAGGCCAAGGCGAAGGCCGCGGCGCGGGCGGACGCGGAGGAGCGCGCCCGCGCGGACGCCAAGGCGAGAGCCGCGCGCGCAGGGAAGGGCGGTGCGAAGTGATCGAGATCAACTGGCTCGCGTTCCTGCAGGTGTTCGGCGCGGCGCTCGTGGGCGCGCTGCTCGTGGTCGGGTTCTACGCGATCGCGCTGCGGCTGCTCGTGCGGGCGGGCCGTGTGCCCGTCGTCGCCCCGGCGGAGTTCACGGACGCGATCACCGTCGTCACCGAGAAGGAGATGAAGCGCGCGGAGAAGGCGGCGGCGAAGGCCGCCAAGAAGTCGCCGCTCACCGACGGGCAGAAGCGCCTCGCCCTCGTCGGCGCGTACGCGAGCTTCGGCCTGTGCGGACTCGCCGTGCTCGGAGGACTCATCCTCATCGTCGTCGGGCACTGACCCTCGTCGGCGGGACCGTCCCCGCCGGGCGTCGGTCCCGTCGCCGGTCGCGTCTAGGCTGAAGCCATGTCCGTGCAGTTCGGCCAATATCCCCCCGCGCAGCACGTCATCGTGCATCTCAGCGACACGCATCTGCTCGCCGGGAACCGTCCGCTCGGCGGCGTGTACGACACCGCCGAGAACCTGCGCAGGACCCTCGCCGCAGTGGAGCGCCTCGGCATCCGCCCGTCGGCCATCGTCTTCACCGGCGACCTCGCCGACCTCGGTGAGCCCGAGGCGTACGCCGCGCTCAAGGCCGCCGTCGAGCCCGTCGCCGAGCGGCTCGGCGCGCCGCTGGTGTGGGTCGCCGGCAACCACGACGAGCGGCCCGAGATGCGCCGCGACCTCCTCGGCCTCGCGCCGTCGCTCGACCCGGTGACGTCCGTGCACGACCTCGGCGGACTCCGCCTCATCGCCCTCGACACGAGCGTGCCCGGGTGGCACCACGGCGAGATCGACGTCGCGCAGCGCGCGTGGCTGCGCGAGCAGCTCGCCGTCCCGGCGCCGCACGGCACGCTCCTCGCGATGCACCATCCTCCGCTGCCGAGCCACCTGCCCCTGTTCGACATCCTCGAGCTGCGCGACCAGGATCTCCTGGCCGAGACGATCGCCGGCACCGACGTGCGCGGCATCCTCGCCGGCCACCTCCACTACTCCACGAGCGGCACCTTCGCAGGGGTCCCCGTGAACGTCGCGGCGGCCACCTGCTACACGATGGACATCTCCCGCCCCGCCGTCGAGGTCAACGGCATGGACGCCGGGCAGTCGTTCCACCTCGTGCACGTCTACGACGACACCGTCACCCACGCCGTCGTCCCGGTGGTGGAGGCCGAGGCCGGCGACTTCTTCTCGGCGGAGTGGGTCGAGCGGATGGCGCGGCTCACCCCCGAGGAGCGCCTCGAGGCGTTCTCCCGCAAACCGCCGCGGTGATGTACACGGCGGTGTGTCCGCCGGGGCTTCCTGTACCCGATGTCAGGCCCCTCTCCGAGGCCGCGCGAGTAGGCTCGAAGCATCCCTTCACGACGCTGTGACAGACCCACGAGGACGCACACATGGCCATCGACGCGATGACGAACACCCGTACCGAGACCGATTCCCTGGGGTCCCTGGAGATCCCCGCCGATGCGTACTGGGGGATCCACACCGCCCGCGCACAGGAGAACTTCCCGATCGCGAAGCGCCCGATCTCGGTGTACCCCGACCTCGTCCGGGCGCTCGCCATGGTCAAGCAGGCCTCGGCGCGCGCCAACCGCGACATCGGCGTCCTCGACGCCGAGCGCGCCGACCTCATCGACCGCGCCGCCCAGCGCGTCATCGACGGCGAGTTCCACGACCAGTTCACGGTGGGCGTCATCCAGGGCGGTGCCGGCACGTCGACGAACATGAACGCCAACGAGGTCATCACCAACATCGCCCTCGAGATGGCCGGGCGCGAGAAGGGCGACTACGCCTACCTGTCGCCCATCGACCACACCAACCGCAGCCAGTCGACGAACGACGTGTACCCGACGGCGGTCAAGGTCGGGCTGTCGCTCGCGCTGCAGAGCCTGCTCGAGGAGCTCGCCCTCCTGCGCCAGGCGTTCCTGGACAAGGCGGTCGAGTTCCACGACGTCCTCAAGGTGGGGCGCACGCAGCTGCAGGATGCCGTCCCGATGACGCTGGGGCAGGAGTTCCACGGCTTCGCCACGACCCTGCGCGAGGACTACAACCGTCTGCTCGAGAACCGCTACCTGCTGTTCGAGATCAACATGGGCGCCACCGCGATCGGGACGGGGATCACCACGCATCCCGAGTACGCGTCGAGGGTCGTCGCGCACCTGCGCGAGATCACCGGTCTCGACCTGGAGACCGCGCCCGACCTGGTGGAGTCGACGAGCGACACCGGTGCGTTCATGTCGTTCTCCGCGTCGCTCAAGCGCAACGCCATCAAGCTCTCGAAGATCTGCAACGACCTGCGACTGCTCTCGTCCGGTCCGCAGGCCGGTCTCGGCGAGATCAACCTCCCCCCGCGTCAGGCGGGGTCGAGCATCATGCCGGGGAAGGTGAACCCGGTCATCCCGGAGGTCGTCAACCAGGTCGCGTTCGCCGTCGCCGGCGCGGATGTCACCGTGACGATGGCCGTCGAGGGCGGCCAGCTGCAGCTCAACGCGTTCGAGCCCGTCATCGCGCACTCGATCTTCCAGTCGATCACGTGGATGCGTCAGGCGATGTGGACGCTGCGGGTCAACTGCGTCGAGGGCATCACCGCCAACCGCGAGCGCCTGGGCGCCATGGTCGACCAGTCGGTCGGGGTCATCACCGCGCTCACGCCGTTCATCGGGTATGCGGCGTCGGCGGCGCTGGCCAAGACCGCGCTGCTGACGGGGAAGAACGTCGCGGACCTCGTCGTCGAGGCGGGCCTCATGTCGCGTGAGGAGGTCGTCAAGCAGCTGTCGCCGGCCCGCCTGTCCGGCCTCGAGGCGATCACCGCCGCCATCCCGATCGTGCAGGCCGCGGAGGACGTCGTCGCCGAGCAGCCGACGAGCTGACGTCGACGAGCGGACGCCTCAGTCGAGCATGCGGCAGTGGGTCGTGAGCGACCCGATGCCGTCGATGCCCACCGTCACGGTGGAGCGGTCGCGCAGGAAGATCTGGGGGTCGCGCGAATAGCCCGCGCCGCCGGGGCTGCCCGTCGAGATGAGGGTGCCCGGCAGCAGCGTGCTCGAGCGCGACAGGTGCGAGATGAGGGTCGCGACGGAGCGGACCATCTGGCCGGTGGAGGCATCCTGCATCGTGTGGCCGTCCACGACCGTCCAGATGTGCAGCGCCTGCGGGTCGGGCACCTCGTCGGCGGTCACGACGAACGGACCCGTGGGCGTGAAGCCGTCGAACGACTTGCATCGCGACCACTGCGCCTCGGAGTACTGGATGTCGCGCGCCGTGATGTCGTTGACCACGGTGTAGCCCCACACGTGGTCGAGCGCGTCCTCGACGGCCACGTTCTTCGCGGGCCGGCCGATGATGACGCCGAGCTCGGCCTCCCAGTCGATGGACTCGCTGAGGGCGCGGGGCCATGCCGTGGTGCCGTCGTGGCCGGCGAGCGAGTTCGGCCACAGTGCGAAGACGGTGGGCGTCGAGTCGGTCTTCAATCCCAGCTCGCCCGAGTGCGCCGCGTAGTTGAGGCCGATCGCGAGGATCACCGGGGGAGCGAGGCTCGCCGAGGCGAAGGTCACGGAGGAGAGCGGATGCCGCGGCGCCGCCGATGCGGCATCCGCCAGCGCCGCGCGGATCTCGGCGAGGCCGTCGTCGCCGCGCTCGATGAGCTCCTCGAGGGTGCGCGGGCCGTCCGGCACGAGGTCCGTCACGAGGATCGCGTCGTCGTCGTCGATGACCGCGAGTCGGGGAGCGGGCGCGCCGGAGGGGCTCACGTGGGCGAAACGCATCCTTCCACGCTACCGGTCGGGTGAGCCGGTCCCGGCCGTCGCGGACCGTAGGGTGGGACTCGTGAGCTTCCCGTCGCCGCTGTCGCAGCCCCGACCGGGCACGCCCGGTCTCGTCCCGCCGGCTCCCGCGAGCCCCGCCGCGATCCCGGTCCCGCCGCGCTCCTGGCACGGCGGACTCATCTGGATCGTGGGCGTGCTCGTCGTGCTGCTCGTGCTCCTCGTCGGCTACTTCCTCGTCTTCGTCGGGCCCACCGCGTCGCTCATCGGCATGGTGCTGGCCCTCATCCCGCTGACGGGCGTGTTCATCGCCGTCGCACTGGTCGACCGGTGGGAGCCGGAGCCGCGGGGACTCATCGCCGTCGCCCTCGCGTGGGGAGCGGTCGCGGCCGTCGCCCTCACGCTCCTCGTCGACCTGGTCCTCGTCCTCGTCTTCCGGCCGCCGCAGACGGAGGCGTACGGGATCCTCTCCGCCGTGGTGCAGGCGCCCGTCGTCGAGGAGATCATGAAGGGCCTGGGCGTCCTGCTGATCTTCGTCGTGGCGCGGCGGGCGTTCGACGGGCCCGTCGACGGCGTCGTCTTCGGCGCGCTCGTGGGGGCGGGGTTCGCCTTCACGGAGAACATCCTCTACTTCGCGGGCTCGTACATCGAGGGCGGCGTGGGGCAGGCCACCGTCACGTTCTTCGTGCGCGGCATCATGTCGCCGTTCGCGCACGTCATGTTCACGGCGGTGACGGGCTTCGCGCTGGGGCTGGCGGCACGGCGCGGTGCGTCGTTCGGCGCGGCCCTCGGCCCGTGGGCGCTCGGCCTCGTCGGCGCGATGGCGCTGCACGCGCTGTGGAACGGCTCCGCGGTGCTCGGGGACTTCTTCCTGCTGTACCTCACCCTGCAGGTGCCGCTGTTCATCGGGTTCATCCTCGGCATCATCGCTCTCCGCCGCGAGGAGGCTCGGCTCACGAGCAGGCGGCTGGGGGACTACGCCGCCGCGGGGTGGTTCACGACGCAGGAGGTCGACATGCTCGCGACGCCGGCCGGGCGCCGCGCCGCGCTCGCGTGGGCGCGCACGCTCAGCGGCGACCGCACGCCGATCATGCGCGGCTTCATCGCCGACGCCACGGCGCTCGCGATGACGCGCCAGCGCGCGCTGACCGGCCGCGACCCGCGTGCCGCGCACGACGAGCGCGCCTACCTCGAGCGGGCGACCGCGGCCCGCGCCGCACTGTTCGCCCCGTAGCCGGAACAAGACTCAGCGCCCGGTGCCGCGGCGATGCCTGCGTGACTCCCGAGCGCTGAGTTGGTCTGTCACCAGGGTGCCAAACACCACGCGGATCCGTCAAGAGTCCCTGCGAGTCCTCATCGCGACGGCGGCTGTGCGGCCGCAGGGGCGGTCTGCGGGGGACGTCGCCATGCCCTGGTCACCGCACTGACGTCGCGGCTGAAGCCTGCGCCCACGACCATGCCGATCGCGATCGCCACGAGAGACACGAAGGTCTGCACGATCGTGTTCGCGGCGCCGTCCGCTCCCGCCGTCGCCTCGCTGAGGCCGATGAACCCGAGCGCACCGGGCACGAGCAGCCAGTACGCGCACGTGAGCATGACGGGGGATGGCGGAGCCCACCGCAGTCGTCGCACGAGGTGGACGACCGGGATGACCACGACGGCGCCGACGAATCCGGACAGCTCGGCGCCGACCAGAACGCTGCCGAGCGTCTGCGCCGCGTAGGCGACGACGAGGGCGAACAGGATCCAGGGGAACGCCCCGCGCGGCGCGACGGAGAAGAGGGTGTAGCCGATCGCCGTGAGGACGACGCCGAGCCACGGCGCCCACGGGCCCAGCTGAGCGGGAGGGGTCGTCGCGGCGTGCTCGTGCATGACGGTGATCGCCGCGAACACGCCGAACGAGAGCAGCCCGAGCTGGGCGATCCCGTAGACCATGCGGCTCGCCCCGGCGACGACCTGCGCGTTGGTGAGCTCGACCGCGGCGAGGGTCAGGGTGAGACCGGGGAGGAAGCTCACGAGCGCGGGGGCGACGAGGCGGATCGCGTCGTCGCCGATGATCGGCGCGATGAACATCCCGGTGAGCAGCGTCACGACGAACGCCGTCGCGACGGGGAGGATGAGGGCCAGCGTCGCCAGGCGCGAGCCGAGGACGACGATCGTGCCGACGATGAGCCCCAGCGCCAGGTAGACCGGAAGGGCGGCCGCCGTCGGATTGAGCACGAGGCCGAATCCCACCGTGAGGATGGCGTGGCCGAGGATCGTCACGACGATGCCGAAGCGGGGGCGGCTCGCGCGGATGCGGTCGAGCTCGTCGACGACATCCGGCGGGGCCATGCGGGTGGTGCCCGCCCGTGTGATCAGGCGCTCCAGGTCGCCGGTCTGGTCGAGCCGCAGCGCGCCGCCGGTGACGGGGAAGATCGACGTGCGCTCGCCCGAGACGCCGGGGTCCTCGACGAGGACGAGGGTGGGCAGGACGAACGTGCGCAGATGCGGGCGGTCGTACGCGGTGGCCAGCGAGTGGAGGATCTCCTCGACGTCGCTCGCCGCCCGCGACGACGACAGCAGTGCCGCCCCCACCGCGCCCAGCATCTCGGGGACGCCGATGGCGGGGGCGGCGGGAGGATTCGGGGGAGCCGGTGCGCGCAGGGCGCCCAGCGCGGCGCGCAGCCGGTCGATGAGTCCAGACATGTGACCTCCACCCCACATCGAACCATCCCGCGCACGGTTGCGGTGCGTTCCGCTCGCGTTGACCGCGCTGCGCCGCTCGGGTTGGATGGAGGGCATGACTGACCGCACAAAGCCCGAGATCGACGCTCCCCAGGGCGCAGCCCCCGCCGACCTCGTCATCCGCGACATCATCGTGGGCGACGGGGCCGAGGCCAAGCCCGGCGACAACGTCACCGTCCACTACCTGGGCGTCGAGTACGACACGGGCGAGGAGTTCGACTCGTCCTGGAACCGCGGCGAGAGCATCCAGTTCCCGCTGCGCGGCCTCATCCAGGGCTGGCAGGACGGCATCCCCGGCATGAAGGTCGGCGGCCGTCGCGAGCTCGTGATCCCGCCGCACCTGGCCTACGGCCCCGCCGGCGGCCACTTCCTGGGCGGCAAGACGCTCATCTTCGTCATCGACCTGCTGGCCGTGGGCTGACCGCACGGCACATCCTCTGAGGGCGGGTGCCATGCGGCATCCGCCCTCTTCTCTGGTCATATATATTCATTGGAATAGAAATGACGACGGTCCGGTTGGACTCCTCATCCGCGCACCGCGCATCCCCGACACGAAGGATCAGACATGACCGACACGACCGCCGCTCCCGAGATCACCGGCTACCGCCCGGGCACGTGGACGCTCGACCCCTCCCACAGCGAGGTGCACTTCAGCGTGCGCCACATGATGATCTCGAAGGTGCGCGGGACGTTCGGCGTCAAGAGCGCGACCCTGTACGCCCCGGAGAACCCGCTCGAGGCGCGCGTCGAGGCGACCGTCGACGTCACGTCGCTGGACACGAACGACGCGGGCCGCGACGGTCACCTGCGCTCGGCGGACTTCTTCGACGTCGAGAACCACCCGACCATGGAGTTCCACTCGACGGGCGTCCGGATCGAGCGCGGCGACTTCCTGGTCGACGGGAACCTGACCATCCGCGGCGTCACCCGGCCGGTGACCTTCGACTTCGACTTCGGCGGCTTCGGCACCGACCCGTACGGCAACTACAAGGCCGGCGCGACCGCCAAGGCCGTCATCGACCGCGAGGACTTCGGCCTCACCTGGAACGCGGCGCTGGAGACCGGCGGCGTCCTCGTCGGCAAGGACGTCACCATCGAGCTCGACCTCCAGGGCGCCCTCCAGCAGGACTGAGCGCACGTCGCCACCTCCGTCGTCACCCCGAGTGCACGACATCCCGTCGAGAGCACGGGCTCGCCGCGTCGGCAGCCCGTGCTCTCGGCGTCAGGGCGTGCGCTCGCGGCTGTCCCGCGTGCGGCGCCGTCGCAGCCGACCCTGCGCGAGCAGGATGCCGAGGAAGACCACCAGTGCGCCGACCGGCTCGTTCCAGCTGATCGTCTCGCCCAGCACGAGCACGCCCAGCACGACGCCGACGACGGGCGTGATGTAGGTCACCGTGGAGGCGCGGGTGGGTCCCCACGCGCGCAGCGCGTTCTGGTTCCACACGTACGCGATGCCGGTGCCGATGCAGCCGAGGGTGAGGATGCTGCCCAGGACGGGGGCGTCCAGGCGCACCGGGGTGAGGACGAGGAACGGCGTCAGCACCGCGAACACCGCGGCGGCCATGCCGATGTACCCGAACGTGAACGACAGCGCCGACAGGCCCGTGCTCGACGCGAACCGCCGCATGTAGGCGAAGCTGAACCCGTAGCTGGCCGTGGCCCCGAGGATCGCGAGCTCGGCCACCAGGCTGCCCGCCATGTCGACGCCCTGCCACGGCGCGATGATCACCACGACGCCCAGGATGCCCACGAGGATGCCGAGCACCTGCGCGGAGGTGAGTCTCTCGACGCGGAAGACCAGCCACGCCATGATCGCCGTCATGATGGGCGTCGTCGCGTTGAAGATGCTCGCGAGCCCGGAGCTCACGTGCTGCTGCGCCCATGCGAACAGCAGGAACGGCACGACGCAGAAGGTCGTCCCCAGCACCAGCAGGTGCCCCCACACGCGGATGCTGCGGCTCAGCGTCTCGCGACGGATGAGCACGATGATCCCGAGCGACAGCGCGCCCAGGAGGGTGCGCGACCACGCCACCTGCGCGGGGGAGAGGCCTTCGAGCGCGACCTTCATGAACAGGAAGCTCGCGCCCCACACGAGGCCGCCGAGCACGAACTGCGTCGTGATCCATCCTGGCGCGGCGGGGGCCGGCGCGGCCGGGGTGGTGGTCGTGGGGGAGGTCGTCACGCCGCGACTCTAGCCGCGGCCGGGCGCGCCGCGAGCGGGTCGCGGATGCGACGTCCGAAATCCGACCGTCAACGGCGGAAAGACGACGCTCGCGCGGATGCCGGGGCTCACGGCACCGGGTGCTCGGCGTCGTACTCGCGGAAGCGCGGGCTCAGCCGCACGAGGACCCCGACCAGCCCGATGATGACGAGTCCGCCCAGCAGCGGCGGGAACCACAGCGCGGTGAAGGTCGCGAGGGTGCCCGCGTAGAGCGCCCCGATGCGCGGCCCGCCCGCGACGACGACCGTGAAGATCCCCTGCAGGCGCCCCCGCACGGCGTCCGGCACGGCAGCCTGCATCATCGTCGAGCGGTAGATCGCGCTGACGTTGTCGGCCGCCCCGGTGACGGCCAGCATGAGGGCGGCGAGGCCGATCAGCACGAGGTTGGCGTGGTCCTCGTCGACGATCGGGGGCGCGAACCAGCCCAGCTGCGCCGCGACGAGCACGAGCCCGAACGCCGCCGTGGCGAGGCCGAAGACCTGGATCGACCGCTCGATGCCGACGCCGTGACGTCGCACGCGGCCGATCGGGCCGGAGAAGAGGCTCGAGAGGAAGGCGCCCGCCGCGATCGCCGCGGTGAGCACCCCCGTGGTGATGGCGCCGCCGCCCAGCAGCACCGCGCCGATGGCCGGGAACAGCGCGAGCGGGTGCCCGAAGGTCATCGCGATGATGTCGAGGATGTACTGCAGGCGGATGTTGGGGGCGCGCCGCAGGAATCGGATGCCGTCGCGCAGCGACTCGAGACCCGGTTGCACGATCTCGCCCTCGGGGCGGATGCTCGGCAGGGTCCACAGGCCCAGGAACAGCGTCGTCATGAGGACGACGTCGATCGAGTAGGTCCACGCGTACCCCGCGAACGCGACGAGGACGCCGGCGAGGGCGGGGCCGGCCATCACCATGATGCCGACCGTGATGCCCTGGAGGGCGGCCGCCGCGGGGAGCAGGTCGCGGGGGAGCAGGCGCGGGGTGATCGCCTGGCGCGTCGCCATGACGATCGAGTTCGCCGCGGAGTTGACGACGCTGAGGACGTAGAGCCACCACACCGTCTCCAGCTGCGCCCACGCGAGCGCGGCCAGCAGGAGCGTCGAGGCGAACGTGACGGTCGCGGCGATGAGCGCGACGGTGCGCCGGTCGAAGGCATCCGCGAGCATGCCGCCGTACAGGCCCGCGACGATCATGGGCAGCAGTCCCGCGACGGCGATCATCGAGACGGCGAACGTGTCGTGCGTGAGGTCGTAGACGTGCAGCATGACGGCCACGATCGTGAGCTGTCCGCCCAGGCCCGACAGCGTCGAGCCGATCCACATGCGCGTGAACGGCGCGCTGACCCGGAAGGGGCGGAGGTCGATGAAGTGCTCGCGGCGCAGGCGCGCCATCACTCGTCGACCTCGACACGCTTGATGCGTGCCGTGTGCCCGCGCACGATCCGCACCCGGCTCGGGGCGGTGCCGAGGTAGGCCGCCAGCGCCCGCACGCACCCGACGTTCGCGGCGCCGTCCGCGGCCCGCTCGCGCACGTGGACGATGAGCCCGTCGTCGCCCATCTCGACCAGAGGACCCCGGCGACTGCCGGGCTTCACCCGCACGGTGTACTGCACGCTTCGAGATTATCCGGATCCGGAGAGGTGCGTTCGCACGCGCGTCCCGCTGGCTGGTAGACTCTTGAGGTTGCCGTTAGATCGGCCGCGGATAAAGAGAGCTCACGCATCAGGCGTCGGGCACCGCGCAACGACGAGAAAGGGGATCACTTTATGGCACTGGATGCAGAGGTCAAGAAGGCGATCATCGAAGAGTACGCGACGCACCCCGGTGACACCGGATCCCCCGAGGTGCAGGTCGCGATGCTGACGCAGCGCATCAAGGACCTGACCGA
>Ga0182739_1001631_pt1 | contig 22801 bp, 18 predicted proteins | sample eDN5th30CBELigBY_FD_128873 | JGI IMG/M metagenome (GOLD analysis project Ga0182739, IMG submission 128873) | Enriched backyard soil microbial communities from Emeryville, California, USA - eDNA 5th pass 30_C BE-Lig BY (version 2) (version 2) | ecosystem: Environmental > Terrestrial > Soil >...
CCCTTTGCTGCTCTCAATATCTTCTATTTTTGCTGTGTGAATGAATTATAAACAGGCCCTAGGCCTCAATCATGGAGAAATAATTCTTATCTGGCGATAGTTTAATAAAAAATATCTGCCAATACGAATAATTTTAACTACGTATTCAGTACCTATATTTTATTAATAAATAGCCCATTAAGCTTTGATAAGTTTAAGAAAAGCCAATAACTGTTAATAAAACGCTGGCTTAATTATGAATGAGTCTGAGGTTATATGAAACATGATAAATCCAAGTTTAATTGCAATTAAATTAGTGCAAGATACCACTACTTTAGACGCTGTTAGAGAGTTTCTCTACGATATTTATATTAATGAACTGCAATGGGAATTTAATCCTAAAAATCCATCTGGTATTCGCATTGAGACTAGCAAAACTAATAAAATGCTGGTGGATGATAGAGACGAGCAAGCGGTATGGGTGGTTGCATATTATGAAAATACCATAATTGGTTGCGTGAGGGCTTGTGAACGCAATCAAAAAGGCTTGTTTGAGGTGCAGGCTTATAATACAGGCAAAAATTTAGATTTTCTGAATCAAAAGCAGTATCCAAGTTTGATAGAGTTAACCCGAGGCGCAGTGCATCCACAATTTCGCAGTATAGGTATATTCCCCATATTAATTAAAGCGGCTTTTGATTATTGCAAAAATAATAAGCTTTCCGTTTTTACCTCACCTAGTTTAGCAAAGGTCATTAATTTTTATCGCTCCGTGGGATTCCCTGACGTCAAGGATTTTACCTTTAAATTTGAACCGCAAGATCCTACTGAGGCGCAATTATTTTTAGCAAATTATGAAAAAGGCGAAGTGCATACGGTCATTGATAATTTAACCCGCTTAATTAATAATATTCAGACCGGTTATGTACAAAAAAGCCTCTCTTTGAACTTAGCAAAATTTGGGCAGTTTAAACAGCCTATGCTATTTGCTGAACAGAGTAAACTCAGCGCCTATCCAGATAGCAATATAAATCACGCCAACGAAACTGCCATCCTTTATTCGAAGTTGTAATTAAGGTGATTTTGATGCTTATTAGCTACGGAGGATGGTAATGACATGATTAGTTTAGAATAAGCGGGGACTCCACCCGCGCAGCCTGCGAGCCTGTGGGGGCGAAAGCGGTCACAGATAAAGCACCGCTTTGTCCCGCTGAAGCGCCTTGACCAGGATGGGTCAAGGCTGGTTTTGTAAAAGCTATTTCATGAACTCTACGTTATGTAATTTGTTTGCCAAAAGTTTTCAGCCGCTATAACTAGCCTGCTCCATATTTAATTTGGTAAAATAGCGGTTACTTATAATTTTTCTGCCAAAGGACTTTATTATGCGAGACTGGCGCAAATTCTTATTAAATTTCTTGCTAGTCATGATGCCTATTGGCAGTTCCCTTTGTATAGACATGTATTTACCGGCTTACCCCGCAATGGCAGCAAGCTTTGCCGTTGGGGTGGGCGAAATAAACCTCTCCATGAGTATTTATTTAATGGGTATCGCCTTTGGTCAATTGATTTATGGGCCCATGTCAGACCGATACGGCCGACAAAAATTACTCATTTGGGGGTTCGTGATTTTTAGTTTAGCTAGCATTGCCTGCACGGTAGCACCTAATTTGACTATATTTTTAATCGCTAGATTATTCCAAGCTTTAGGGGCTTGTAGCGGTATCGCCTTATGTAGAGCGGTGGTTATTGATAGCTATCCTCCCGGAAAGGTAGGTAAGGTGTTAGCCTTAATTTCTGCCTCTAACATTATTTCTCCGGCGTTAGCTCCCTTACTCGGTGGGATGGTGGTAGCCTATTTTGATTGGCGGATTATTTTTTTGTTAATTTCGATCTATGGCGTTTTTTTAGCCATTGGCATTTATAAGATTTTACCTGAAACTTTGCAAGAACCCGCCATGGATGCCTTGCAACTCAAGCGCATGTGGCTTAATTTTAAACGCCTGTTTAGCAGCCGGATTTTTCAGGGCCATATGATAGGGATTTCATTAATGTACGCTATGGTGTTCGTTTGGGTGACTTATTCGCCGGGCGTATTAATAGATATCTTGAAGGTGCCTGCTCAGACCTTTGGTTGGTATTTTATGTTGCCGGGTTTAGGTTGCACCTTGGGGGCTCTTATCACGTCTAAATTTAGCAATGAGCAACGAGAAGGTAAGTTTATTATAATGGGCTATACCATTATCCTGTTCAGCGCAATAGGGCTCATGTTATATAGCTTGATGGTTAAACAATTAACGCCCTTATCGGTTATTTTTCCTATCATATTGATTTTCTTTAGCATAGGCTTGATTCAATCTCTACAAGTTGCAAGAGCCATTGCTCCTTTTACCGATATCACCGGTTTTACGGTAGGTATTCTAGGTGCTATTCCAACCGCCATGGCTAGCTTATTTGGGGTAATTACCAGTCTATTATATGCGGGTGGAATACCTGTGATGGCCTTATTAATTCTTATTACCGCGGTGGGTGCCATTTTAGGCTTATTTTTGACTATGCAACGCAGAATTGTTTTGCAGGGGCAGGTCAGTGTCGAGTCTAATAATTAACTGCTGTTGCAGATATTGAAGACTCTGCAATAGTTCGATTCGCTTAGTCGCTGCTAATAAAACGTAACCACAGTCTTCTCCCGTTCCTTGGCGTACGTTTACTCGATTTCCCAATTTAACTTTAAGTTTAAAACTTTTTACTTGCGGATGCCGTTTAATATCTTTTATACCTTTGATATTTTGAATGGTTCCTGCACCGGGGTGTAAAATCCAGCCCGCGCTAACTTCGAGGGCTTGTTGTGAAAATTGAAAGGGCAAGCCAAGTTCCATACAAAGGAAGGCCTGCCAGGCATCGAAGCCGTAGGACAATTTTAATAAATTCATTAAATAGCCACCCGGCGGGCGCAGCGCAATTTCGCCAAAGATGATACCTTCCGCAGTATGATATAGCTCCAAATGAGTCATTCCCTGTTTGATTTGAAACTGAGTAATGATAAGTTGATTAAGCCTTGCTATTTCGGCAAATAGATTTTCTGGTAGTTCTGCTGGCATAATACTGATGATATGTGGCAAATAATATTCGGTAATATTCCAAAATAAAATTTTTCCATCTTGTACAAAGCTTTCCACACTATACTCTCTACCTATCACTAGTTTTTCGGCCAAACCCTGTTGAATAGCGTCTGAAGTTAATTCCTGCCACGTATGAATAAAGCGGATTTCTCGACTACCCGATAAGCAACGTTGTTTTATGACCATTGGAAAACCGAGCTTCTCAATAACCGTTGCAATAGGTGTATCGCTTAAGTCAATGTAAGGAGTGAGTTTAGCTCCTATTCGTTCCGCGGCTTGTTTCATTACCCATTTATCATGGCAGCGAATAGCGATTTCTTGATGGGTGCCCGTTAGTTTTAACTGTTCCCGCAGTTTGGCGGCAACGACTACAGCCTTTTCGGTAGTTGCGATAACGGCGGCGAGTTTATAGCTGGTTAATTTTTCACATAATTCTATAGCAATAGGGTGGGATAATGCGGGGAAAGGTGAGGTAATAGTGTTTTCAATATATCTTAAATAACGTTGGGGGATTGATTTTTCTTGCCAAACAATCACCCTGTAACCTAAGGCAAGCGCCGCCTGTAAAGCGCCTGTGCGAAAGCCTACTAAGAGAATAGTTAACCTAGCCATATGCATAGGGAAAAAATAATATGCTTAAGCTACAGATTATAATGATAAACATCCAAAATGATAGTGAGTTTTGTTCGTGGATTACATTATTTTACTATATGCTAGTTATTGATTATTTAACGCGCTACTCAACTTTTTTAACGAGGACTAGTGTCGGCACCCCGCAGGCTCGCAGGCTGCACGGGTGGAGTCCCCGCCTTTAGTGTCCCGGTTTTTCAAAAAGAGTTGAGCAGCGCGTTTATTTAAGATAGCCTGGGAAGTCTTAAAACAAGTTAGTCATGATGTCTTATGCTTTACTAGCCTGTGAACATTCTATAACATCGGAGTAGTTTTTTACCTAAGTTGAAATATTGATGAAGAAATTAGCCATAGTTTTATTATTTATAATACCTAGTTATAGTTGGGCTGCTAAAATAGACAGCAATGATGCTATAAAAAATAAAAGTAAGGATTTAGTGGAACACCGGGTTAAATTGGAAAAGCGCGATTTTGCTAATCCTTTTTTAGTTAGTTTTTATAAGCCCACCTATATATTGCCTTTTTATTACAATTTTATCTCACCCTCCTTGCCAAACAATAATGCAATACCCGAACAACAAAAGCTGCAAAATACCGAATTTAAATTCCAGATCAGTTTTAAAATACCGGTATGGCGAGATATGTTGGGTTTTCCTAGTACTTTATATGCAGCCTATACTCAGAATTCTTTCTGGCAAGCCTATAGCCATTCACCTTTTTTCCGAGAAACTAATTATGAACCGGAGTTTTTTATAGCTAACGCTGTTGATATCCATTTGTTGTCAGGTTGGCACGCTAAATTCTTAAACGTAGGTGCCGTCCACCAATCTAATGGACGAGGAGGGGAATTAGAACGTAGTTGGAACCGACTATACCTTGAAACGACGTTTGCTAAAGGTAATTGGATGTTTACCCTTAAACCTTGGTATATTACTCGTGATTCTTCCTTAAACTTACATAACCCTGACATAGCCGATTACATGGGACATGGTCAAATGGTCTTGGCTTATAAATATGGGGATAATACCTTGGCTCTAATGAGTCGTAATAACTTAGAGAGTGGTTTTAAACGAGGCGCAGTTGAATTTACCTGGTCATACCCCTTGCTGACTAAGGTGAAGGGGTATGTACAAGTATTTAGTGGTTATGGTCAAAGTTTAATTGATTATAATCGCTATACCAATGGAGTCGGGATTGGTTTTGCTTTAAGTGATTGGATTTGAGGTTCAGAGGTCTAGAGATTAAACCCAGACCAAATCCTAAAAATTTGATTAAACCCTAAACCGAATATAAACCACCAACCGATTAAGATGTGAGATATAGAAACTCCAAGCAAGCTTTTTTGTCTTGCATATAAGGCTCCCCAAAAAAAGCTGGGAATTAACGCGAGTAAGCTAAACCATATTGAAACATGTAAATGTGCAATGCTAAAAAAAGCGCTTGAGAGAATGATGGACCAAAAAACGGGATATTTCCCTATTAAAAAATCCTGTAGCAAGCTTTGAATGGTCCCGCGGAAAATCATTTCTTGTAAGGGGGCGGTTAAAGTATAAAGAAAAACCAAGCTCATCATAAGCTCAAACGAAGCGGAGGTAACTTGGTTGGGGTTAAGGCTAGCTTTAAAATCAATAAGCGGTAAATGCTGCAGTGCCGGAACAAAGATAATTAGATTCAATTTTAGCAAAGTTATACCGAAGCAAAACAATAGTGTCCAACGCAGGGTTTGTATAGTTTGCTTGCGCCAATTATGTAAAGTAAAGCCAAAAAAGCTAAAAGGATAGCCACTACGCTTAATAATTAACAAGGAGATTAAGGCATAAGCAATAATAAGTGGGGCGGTTAAAATGGTAGTTGCAACCGAACTGGTAGCGAATTCACTTAATAAATTAACGCTAAGCACATAAATTGTCATCATCATGATGGTATGGATAAGTAAATTACCCATGGCAATATGGCTTTTAGTTAAAGCAAGTTCTTTTTGCAAAGATTGAATGGTAAGCCCATTGGTGTCCTGTAAGCGCTGGGCTAAGTGGCGCGCTATATTGGTAGCTAGTTTAGCATAAGTAGAATTTTCTTGAGTTGCCAGCTGATCTAAATTTAAGCCCGAAATTTTCAATAAGGTGGTGGATTCGATGGCTTCGATAGTCGCAGAACGTGGGTTATCATTTAAGACGGCCATTTCGCCAAAGCAGCTACCATCGTTTAATTCTGCTATTACATGGCTTTTATTATCTTCGTCCACCTTTTTTACCACGCGAATCTTACCTTCATAAATAATATAAAAGTCGCGAGAATCTTCGCCATCGGTAATAATAATCTCACCAGGCTGAAAGGAAACTTTTTCAATCAGCGGAATGATTTGTTGCAGTTGTTTTTTAGATAAATCTTTAAAAACATGATTTTTTTGTAAAAAATCTTCCCAAGGATGCGATTCTGCTTGAAAGATAGTTTTAAAACTCAATAAGTCACGTAATTTACTCATAATGTCCATAATTATTTGTCTTGATAATTTAATTATAATTTAGGCTTAAAGGAAAGCTAGAGCCTGTTTAAAATTAGCTAATTGTAAACAGGCTCTAATATTCAAGCATAATACTGTTGTAAAATTTGCTGGGTAAACGAAGCTCGTAAGTAAAAACCCCGGGGTAAGGTTAAGATGGGTTCACCCTTTTCATTCGAGCCCCAACATAGGGATTTAGCATGAGCCGCCTTGGGGCGAATTTGTAAATAATGTCCTAATTTAGCCGTAATCTGCGCGAGTTGGCCAAAACAAATCATATCCGTTAATTCCTGCCAATCGGCCTGTAAAGTCATTGCCTGTTCCGTAGTGGGACTCCATAAAAGGGGCGGGCAAATTCTCCGCTCGGCTAAGGGAATAGCCGGGTCTGCCTCGATAGGAACCCATAATACGCGTCTTAATTTACGCCATACCGTTGAAGTTTCCCAGGTTTTATTAAGGCTATTATTAAGATTAATACTACAGACAAAGGTAGATTCACGGGGTTTACCGGATTGATTAATAGGCAATGTTTTGAGTTCCACGCCAAGGTGCGGAAAATCGGGTTCGGGACGAGAGCCTGCGGTGGCAACCAGCTGTAACTCCAATAATTCGCCTATCCATCCCTTAGCATAAAGTTGTCGGTTGGGCACTTTTAAAAAAAACTTTTCGGCAAGCGCTCCTAAAGACCATCCTGCGATTGCCTGAGCGCGAGCCAATAATTCCTGCTCGCTTTTGGGTGGGGTGAGATCATTCATAGTTACTATGTAAGCATCGTGCAATAGTTATTAAATGGTTTAGAATTACCATTAAATTTTGAAGTAGCATTTTAGCATAGTTGAGCTGTTCCATAAAGACGCTATAAACCTCTTTGATTGCTCTTAAATTTTTATAGTCAATTTCCTACAAGACAATCAGCCAAAACCACTTATCGTTTATTTTTCGCTATGATATTGTAACTAACATATTAGCAGCAGCCGGGTGATGGAACATTTAACAAGCTGCTACGGAATAGTAGGCCTTTAAGGATGAAGGTAAGCAGGGATGGTTTGCTGCTGCAATACTTTGCTAGTCATCTTTTCAGTTCAGCCCGTATATTAATAAACTTGTTTCCTGGTTTCGAGATATGCGTATCTATGTAAAGAACAATCATGGTCCAATGGTGATGAGAGACTATTTCAAGCTAAGTATTAGGCTCTATGGTGATTTAAATTAAGTGCTATAAGAAGTAGGCCTTTCTTACCGAAAATTTTGGAGCGGTACTTACAAGCGTAAAGAGACCTCACCACTGGAAAAATGTTGCAGGTTACCTTGTTCATTTTCTAATAAAAAGCAGCCCTTTTCGTCAATGCCACGTCCAATACCGATAATCGTGCTGGTTGGTAGAATGATCTTTACGGTCTTACCTAAAGTGCAATCGTATTGTTGCCATTGAGCCTTGAAAGGAGCAAATCCTTTCTGTTCAAAGAGGCTCAAGCTGGAGAGTAAGTGGTCTAATAAAATGCCTGTTAGTTTATTTCGTTCTGGCTTGGTTTGAGTAAGAGTGGCAATATCGATCCAGGGTTGATTAATTTGCTCTGTAAGAGTTTGCGGCATAACAAGGTTAAGTCCTACGCCAATGACTATATTGCAGTGACCCTGAGTTTCACCCGTGATTTCAATTAAAATACCGGCTAATTTACGTTTTTGCCAATAAATATCATTGGGCCATTTCAAATCAAGCGGTTGCTTAATGCCATAGTGAGTTAAGGCATTAATAACGGCAACACCAACTGCCAAGCTTAAGCAGGTTAGCTGGCTAGGATCCTGTTCAAAACGCCAACCTATAGATAGATAAATATTTCTGCCGTAAGGCGATAGCCAGGCTTTGCCACGCCGCCCTCTACCTGCCGCTTGTTTTTCGGCTAAACAAATTTGCACTTTTTCGCTACCTTTTGCCATGAGCTGTAGCAGATAATCATTGGTTGAAGTGAGAAGATCAAATATTTCAAGTTTGTTAATAAGTTTTTTATTAGTCGCCGAGAGTTGTGAACTCAATTGAGTAATGTTTAATAGCTCTATGTTTTGAAGTAAGCGATAACCCTTATTGGTTTTAGCTTCTAGTTCAAGATCCCAGTCGTTCACTCGTTGTAATAATTTCCAAACGGCTGCTCGGGTTATAGCTAAATTTTTGCCTAATTCCTCACCAGAGTGAAATTGCCCATCACTTAAGGTTTGAATAAGTTTTTTTAATTTCTCTGATAGAATTTGGGGCATGAAATCACTCCTGCTTTAAAATTGTTAATAGCTTAGCATTAATTAAAATCACTGGGGAGTAATGCTATTCATTTAACCTTTATCCCGTTATAATTTTCGGGCAATAACATAGTTAGTATTTGCAAGGAATTACTTTTGTGAAAATAAAATCTATTTTTTTAGTGGTATTAAGCTTCTTGCTGACAGGCTGCGGAACGAATTTGCAAGAGCAGGCTCAATATAAAAACCAAGCTAAGGGTATTGCTTATGGGGCGGCGAGTGGAGCCTTAATAGGTGGTATTTCCGATGCCGGTATGCCTTTAGGAGCTGCCATAGGTGGAATCATAGGTGGGGCTGCAGGGCAATATTGGTATAACAAAAAAATGGCACGATTAGAACAAGCCTTAGCAAACGAAGGGGCTCAATTGATAGTAATGGGCGATAAGGTAAGAATTATTCTGCCTACCGATAGTTTCTTTGCGCCTGCACAGGATAAATTAAAATTGGGTTCAGAATACTCCTTGGTTGCTTTGGCAGATTATTTACGTGAATTTGATAGGGTATGTATCAGTATTGCGGGATATACCGATGCTACACCTAACCGGGCTCATAATAAAAAACTTTCAATTCTCAGGGCGCAAAGGGTCGCAAGCTTCTTATGGGATCAAGGCTTTCATGAACGGTGTTTAAAAGTTACAGGTTATGGTCAAGAACGAGCCATTGCTAGTAATGAAACCATACCAGGCAGGGCTTTTAACCGCAGGATTGAGATTACTCTCTGGCAAGGGCTTAGCGAATGAAAAATACCATTATCTATCCGGGTACTTTTGATCCCATAACCAATGGTCATGCCGATTTAGTAGAACGGGCCTGTAAATTATTTGATAGAGTGATAGTGGCTATTGCCGTTAATCCGCATAAGGTACCCTTGTTCGCTTTAGAAGAAAGAATAAGCTTAGCGCAAGAGGTGCTAGCTGATTATTCACAAGTTGAGGTAATTGGGTTTGCTAATTTGCTGATTGATTTTGCAAAACAACAAGGTGCCCGAGTTATTTTACGTGGATTACGGGCCGTATCGGATTTTGAATATGAGTTTCAATTGGCGAATATGAATCGCCGCTTAGCGCCAGATATTGAAACCTTGTTTTTAACGCCTGCCGAGCAATATACTTATATTTCATCCACTATGATTAAAGAAGTTGCAAGGTTAGGGGGTAATATTGCCGATTGCGTTCATCCTGCTGTTGCTAAAGCCTTGCAAATTCTACACACTTGAGCTGAAAACATTATGGCGCTTTTAATCACCGATGAATGTATTAACTGTGATGTTTGCGAGTCGGAATGTCCTAATCAGGCCATTTATCAAGGTCCAGAGATTTATGAAATTAATCCCGTTAAATGCACGGAATGCGTAGGGCATTTTGACGTACCCCAATGTAAAGAAGTGTGCCCGGTCGCTTGCATAATCCCTAACCCCCATTTTTCTGAAACTCAAACCGAACTTTTGCAAAAATACCATCAGTTGAGCAAGTCTAAAAACTAGGGGCTGTTTACGATTCATTTACACAGCGAACAGCGTGAGAATGAATCGTAAACAGCCCCTAAGCATCTAAGCCAAATTTTTCAGATATTTTAACAGTGGGTATAGCCTCCAGTGGGGGTCCCCAACGCCCGCAGCTTTAGTGGGGACGATGGGGTGACTTGAGTGACAGGACCCAAGTCCTTTAGCCTGAAAACTTTGGCTTAAATGCTTAATGCGGATAAGTCCATAGAGTTTTACATTTCCTGTCAAAAGGAATAACATATACTTTACAGGGTTAATTATTTAACCGTGTTATTCTTAAATTGCTTCATTTTTTCCTTACCTGCTTCTGTAAAAAACTAGATCATTCATCATTAGAATTTTAGGAGGCTCTCATGTCAAATAAAGACATCAAAAGTTCAGTAAACGATGTAATAGAAAATCTATATGATAGCCGCAATGGTTATAAAGAATGTGCCGACAAGATTGATAACCCTCAAATGCAGCAATTATTTCAACGTTTAGCTAATCAGCGTGAACGTATGTTGCAGGAATTAAAAAGCCGGGTTGAATTTGCTGGAGTCGAGCCATCGCAAAGTGGCACCATGGCTGCTGCCGCGCATCGTACTTTCATTGATATTAAGAGTTTATTAACCGGTGGTGATACAGATGCCATCATCAATGAGGTGAAGCGTGGTGAACATCATACCATTTCACAATACAAAGAGGCTATTGATGAGGATATTCCTGTCGATTTGAAGGCCTTGTTGTCGCAACAAATGCGTACCATCGAGACCAATTTAACTGAAATTGATATACAAGCTGGAACAAGTCATTAATGCTCTAAGTTACTCCCTGCTTTGTCAGGGAGTAACTTATCCATCGGTCAAATTATTTTATTACCTTGTGCCGTCTAGCAATAAAGGTATAAATCATGGGTACCACAAATAAAGTGAATAGGGTGCCTATGGTTAAGCCTGAAGCGATAACCAGTCCAATGCCAAACCGGCTAATAGCGCCTGCCCCTGAAGCTAAGAGCAGAGGAACAACTCCTAATACCATAGCTGCCGTAGTCATTAAAATGGGGCGTAACCGGATAGCCGCCGATTTTTCAATGGCCTCGCGTGGAGTTAAACCCTCGTTGGCTTGTAATTTATTGGCAAAATCTACCATTAAAATACCATGTTTACTGATAAGGCCTATCAAGGTGATCAGTCCAACCTGCGTGTAAATATTAATTGAGGCCAAACCAAGATTGAGGGGTATCAATGCCCCACAGATAGACATGGGTACACTGACTAAGATAATAAAGGGATCCCTGAAGCTTTCAAACTGCGCGGCTAATACCAAGAAAATAATCACGATAGCAAAAAAGAAGGTGTAAAGTAGGGCATTGCCTTCTTCAAGAAACTGTCTGGATTGGCCTGCATAATCATAAGTCACTCCCTTAGGCAAGGCCTTGGCTGCCTCGGTTTCTAACCAATTGATCACCTCGCCCATGGTTTTACCAATCATGGGTAAACCTTGAATGGTAGCCGAGTTAAGCTGATTAAATTGCGTTAAGCTATTGGGTTGCACGCTAGGCGTAATCGTAGCGAAAGTGGACAGAGGAATTGTAGTGCCGTTATGGGTGCGTACATAAATTTGTTTAATTTGTTCCACGGTGGAACGATAAGAGCGCCCTAATTGAGGTATAACTTGGTAGCTACGTCCCTCCATACTGAAATAATTAGTGTAACCACCACTTAATGAGCTGGCTAATGCTAAACCTATGTCTGAAATATCAACGCCTAGTTGGGCAGCCTTATTACGGTCAATATTGATCTCAAATTCCGGTTTACTAAATTTTAAGCTTTTATCGACAAATAAAAACATACCGCTTTTTTGGGCTGCTTGTAAAACCTGTTCGGCTAACTGGTTAAGTTGTTGATAATCGCCCGTAGAGGTAATTACAAACTGAATGGGTAAGCCATCCCCACCAACGGGTAAGGAGGGTAGCGGGAAAACCACGGCATTAAGACCCGTTATTTGCTGGATTTTTTGCTGTAATATATCGTTGGCTTGCTTTTGGGATAGTTTACGTTCGCCCCAAGGTTTTAAAATAGCGCCCGCAATCACATTGTTGACTGCTCCCATGCCATTCACAATAAAATAATCTTGCATGGCTGGAATACTATGGAAAATGTTATCAAATTCCTTAGTATATTTTTCTATGTAATCTATGTTGGCATAGTCTGGACCCGTTGCGGACATGAATAATACGCTTTGATCTTCCTCGGGCGCTAGTTCCTTTTTAGTTAAGCTATATAAAAAAGCACAGCTAATCAGTACCGTTAAAGCAAAAACTAGGGTAACCGGCCTATAATTTAAACTATTATGTAAGGTGGTTTGGTAACGATTTTTTAATTTATCAAAAAAAACATCCAGTTTATGAACAAATTGGTTTTGCATGATGCTGCTACTGAGCAGTCTAGAACACATCATGGGCGATAAGGTCAGGGCTATGATACCCGAAATGATCACCGCCGAAGCTAAAGTGAAGGCAAATTCTTTAAATAAAGCACCCGTAACCCCTGCCATAAATCCAATGGGAGCATATACAGCCGCTAGGGTAATGGTCATGGAGATAATAGGCGCGGCAATTTCCTTAGCGCCTTGTAGAGAGGCTTCAAGTGGAGTCAAACCTTCTTCAATATGCCTATAGATATTTTCTACTACTACAATGGCATCATCAACCACCAGGCCTATCGCTAATACCATAGCCAAGAGTGTTAACAGGTTTAGGGAATAGCCCAAGGTCAGCATAAAGGTGGCAACGCCTACTAAAGAAAGCGGGATGGTAACTATTGGAATTACTACCGAGCGCAGTGAGCCCAAAAATAAAAATATAACGACGATAACAATGGCCGTCGCTTCAATAATAGTGCGTATTACCTCATGAATAGATACTCTGATGTATTCGGTGGCGTCATACACTACCTTGCTATCGAGTCCGGGTGGAAAATCCTTGGCTAATTTAGGTAGTGTTTCACGCACCTCACTGATAACGCTTAACGGATTGGCTTTAGGCGTCGCCGTAATTGCAATAAAAATAGCTTGTTGTCCATTAAAGGTCACTGAGGCATCGTAAACGGTTGAGCCTAACTCAACGTCTGCCACATCGGCTAGTCTTACTAGTGAGCCTTTGACATTTTTAATGACTATGTGTTTAAACTCATCTACGGTATGCAAGTCGGTATTAGCGCTTAGATTATAAGCGACATATTCTCCTTTAGTTTTACCCACAGCGGCCAGGAAATTTTTACTTTGTAACGCTTGGGCTACATCGGCCGGAGTGACATTTAAAGCCGCCATGCGTTTAGGATTTAACCAAATACGCATTGCAAACGTTTTAGCGCCTAATACGTTAGCGCCAGCAATGCCGGGCACCGTTTCTAATTTAGGTTGCACCACACGCGAAATATAATCGGTAATTTGCTCGGGCGACATCATTGGGCTGCTAAAGCTAACGTACATCAAGGCAATTTGTGAGCCGGTGTCTTTTTGAATAACGGGTTGTTCTACATCTTTAGGTAGCTGATTGCGTGCCTCGGCAACCTTACTCATGATGTTAGTAAAGGCTTTATCGGGATCATAATTTAGATCAATGTGAGCCTGGATAGTACTGAGACTTTCGGTACTGGTTGCCGTTAAGTAGTTAATTCCCTCGGAACCTGCTATGGATTTTTCCAGTGGAGTGGTTATAAAACCCTGCACCAATTTAGCATTGGCGCCGGGATAAGCGGTGGTTACGGTAATAACGCTATTTTCCATTTTGGGAAATTGGCGCAGCGGCAGATCATAAATTGAACGCAGGCCAAAAATAAAAATTAATAGGCTAATCACTGTTGCTAAAACAGGCCGCTTAATAAAAATATCCGTGATGTTCATAGGTCTATGCCGACTGAGTTGAGTTATTAATAATGACAGTAGCTCCGTCACTCAATTTTATCTGGCCGGCGGTAACTACTTCATCCCCAGCCTTAAGTCCCTTGCTAATAAGTACCTTGCCAGCTTGTCTTTCACCCGCAATAACAAATCGGCGTTTAGCGATTAATAAAGGCTTACCCTCTTTGTCTTTCGCTTCGCTACTAGGCTCTATCACATAAACACTATCGCCGAATAAGCTAAAGTCTACGGCCGTTTCAGGTATTACCAATACCTGCTGTTGCTGTGGTAATAAAATATCAATGTTGGCAAATAACCCTGGTAAGAGCTGCTTATCATCATTAGGCAGGGTGCCTTGTACTAAAATATTATGCGAATCTTTATTAATTTTAGCGTCAATGGCGGTAATTTTACCCTTAAAGTTTCGGTTAGTATGGGTATCAACTTTTACTTCAATAGGTTGACCTACATAAAGCTTGGGTGTTTCTCGTTCGGGTAAATAAAAATTTACCTTCATGGGATTGACATCTTGTAGAGTGACCAGTGGAGTGCCTGCACTGACAAATTGCCAGGTATCTACTAATTTAATACCTATCTTGCCATCAAAGGGAGCCTTGATATTTTTTTGGGCAATCAGAGCCTTGGTTTTGTCAACCGCCGCAGAGGCTTGGGTAAGCTTGGCTTCTGTTTCATCTAATTGAGACTTAGAAATAGCCTTTTTATTATATAAGTCTTTATTTCGCTCATAGCTGATTTTAGCCAAGCGCAAAGCAGCCGTGTTATTGGCTAGATCGGATTGCTCGATGGCATCGTCTATTTTAGCCAGTAAATCACCTTTTTTTACCATTTGGCCGGATTCAAAGGGCATGGCTACCAAAATACCCGAGACTTCCGGCGTAATATCAACGCCATCCGAGGCGCCTAGCGTGCCCACCGAGGCAATATAATGTTGCCAATTAACTTGCTGCACTTTAGTGGTTGATACCGCAGCGGGAGGTGGCTGATAACTTGCAAAGTATTGCTTCATAAAATAAGCACTGACAGCATTCCAGCCAAAAATTCCACCAAAGACGACCAACAAAAAGATGATCATGATCGTCATCCGTTTCGTCATAATGAACTCCGTAAAAAGTTAAGGATATTTTTAGTTGCAATAGGTTAGCACGCAAAAGATGAGTTTACCACTTCCTAATAAAATAAATTGAGCTATCAGCTTTCACTTTGACAGCTGGGGCAAAATACCGTACTACGTTGCCCCAGCCTTATTTCTACTAAAGCCGTAAGACAATTTTTGCAAGCCTCGCTGCCTCGGCCATAGACGTATAATTGCTGTTTAAAGTAGCCGGGTTTGCCCTCGGAAGAAGTAAAATTTCTTAAGGTAGTGCCACCTTGTTGAATGGCAGAGGAGAGGACCTGTTTGATGGCATTGGCTAATTTGTCGCAATGTGGTTGGGAAAGTTTATAAGCAGCTTGTTTGGGATGAAGGCCTGCCATAAACAGGGCTTCGTTGGCATAAATATTGCCGACGCCTACTACAATGCGACTATCCATAATTAGGGTTTTGATGGGCACATTTTTACGGCGAGTTTTAGTATATAAATAGTAACCGGTAAAAGCTTCAGTGAGAGGCTCTGGGCCTAAATTAATCAATAGAGGATGTTGGTAGGGATCATTTTCCACCCATAACATGGCGCCAAACCGTCGCGGATCATTGAAACGTAAGCACTGACCATTGGCTAGAATTAGATCAACGTGATCGTGTTTTAACAGAGGGGTATCTTGAGGTAAAATCCGTATACTACCCGACATGCCCAGGTGGATTAATAAGGTACCGGCTGGGACTTGAATTAAAATATACTTGGCGCGGCGGCTAATCGCCTGTATACGTTGATTAGCTAATTTTTTAGGAAGCTCTTGACTGATGGGCCAGCGTAATTGATAGTGGCGAATGATGACATCTGCAATGGTTTGCTGATAAAGATGCGCGGTTATGCCACGACAACTGGTTTCAACTTCGGGTAATTCTGGCATCTATTAATCCTAAATGAGTGGAAGAGGTTCATATGGCTAAGTCATTAATTATTATGGGTTTAGTTACGGCATTTTATACTTTATCCGCTTGGGGAGATGCCTATTATTGTACAAATACTCAACGGGTGGTGTCTACAGGGGCGAATTTAGATCAGATTATTCAAGCCTGCGGTAACCCTAGTAAAATTGAAAATACCGCAACGAGCGAACCTGCGGCTAGAAAATCTCTTTTACAATGGATTTATTTATCTAAACAAAACTTAGCACCTTGGGACAATAAAATAGCGGCGGATTTAACGGTTACCTTTTTTCAAGGTAGGGTAGAAAGTATTCAAGTTAATGGCAAAGAAATACCAGGTGGTATTAACTGTTTTGGCAAGGGAATGATCCAAGCGGGCGATTTACGTCCTAAAGTAGCCCTTATTTGTGGCGAGCCCGATGCCCATCAGCGCCATCTTAAAACCATTATGGGGCCAGAAGAAACCATAACCCGGCTTATTTACCAACGAGACGCTAATTTGTCGCCGGTTATTTTTGAATTAAAGCAGGGTAAATTAACGGCAATTCGCTATGGTGCTTAGGGGCTGTTAACGCTTCTGTAAGCGCGCATAATAAAATCCATCCATGCCATTCACTACGGGTAAGATTTGCCGGCCAATGCTAACGGGTTGGCCCCAGGCGCTGTCTATGCGTTTTTCTTGGGCGTGAGATTCTTGAGTTAAAAACTGTTCAATAACCTGCATATTCTCTTCGGGCATGATGGAACAGGTTATATAAACTAAAATCCCTCCGGGTTTAAGCGTTTTCCATAGGGTGGTGAGTAATTGAAGTTGTTGTTTGGCCAACTTAGCAATGTCTTCTGGGCGACGTAAAAGTTTAATATCCGGATGGCGGCGAATCACGCCTGTTCCAGAACAGGGCGCATCCAGTAAGATACGGTCAAATGGCTTACCGTCCCACCAGTTTGCTAAATCGCTGGCATTTGCATTAGCTAAGTTGGCGGTTAATTGTAAGCGATCGAGATTTTCTTTGACTTTTTTGAGCCGGTTGGCATCAATATCTAGGGCAAGCAGTTCTTGCAACCTTGGCTCAACCTCAAGCATATGCCCGGTTTTACCACCCGGGGCCGCACAGGCATCTAATACGCTTTGGCCGGGACTGAGTTCTAATAATTCTGCCGCGAATTGAGCGGCCCCATCTTGTACGGAAACCTGTCCTTGAGCAAAACCTGGCAAATCATTAACGGCTATGGGCTGATTAAGGATGATACCGGCATTGGTATAGGGTATGGCTTGGGCATGAATTTCTAAAGTTTGCAGTTCTGCTAAATAGTCTTCTCGGCTGTGCTTAAGTTGATTGACCCGTAAACACATGGGGGGCTGTTGATTATTGGCTTCCAAAATGGTTCGCCAGTGAGCTGGCCACGCTTTCTTTACGGTTTCAATAAACCAAGCGGGATGAGCGTAATGGGCCACAAAATCGGGTTCAAGTTGTTCAAGCAAGGCCTCTTGATTGCGCTGAAAGCTACGCAGTACGGCATTGACTAAACCCGATGCCCAGGTTTTACCTAAAGTGCGAGTGGCATTGACGGTTTCAGAGACTACCGCGTGGGCAGGGGTACGCATGAAAATTAATTCATAAAGGCCACTCAATAGCAGTAAATAAACATCGTGATCCTTATCCTTTAACGGCTTGCTAAGTAATAACTGGGTTAAAGCGGTCAATTTATAGTAATAGCGTATCACTCCAAAACATAGAGCCTTAATAAAGCTATTGTCCGGGTTTGCAATGAATGCCTTTTCTAGGGCACTATCTAAGGACTGCTTTTGCCTTATCACCGCTTGGAGAATGGCAACGGCGCTAAGGCGAGGATTGGTTAAGTGAGTTATTTTTTTCATGTAATAATGGGAATAAAAATAATAATAGGCTAATCATAAGTTTTATTGGCTCTGCTTTAAAGCTGTTTTTAACATAAGTTTTGAAAATACCAAACTGCTGGATGCTTTATTGTTTTGATAATAAAATAAGCTTGCTATTACCTTTTAAAGATAAGCTACCACTTAAATACTTTTTTTACCGGATAATTGCGCGGCAATGAGCTGAATCAGTAATCTGGCTAGTTGGACTTTGGGTGCAAATTCAAGCCGATGTACATGGTTGGCACTAATAACCGTTAGCTCATTGTCATCGGTCTGAAAGCCCTTATCTGGCCCGACTTTATTGGCCACTATCATATCTAAATTTTTGTTAGCTAATTTCTGCTTGGCATTTTCAATTACATTTTCAGTCTCGGCGGCAAAGCCTACCATAAAAGGTCGAGGTTTTAACTGGCTAACCGTGGCTAAAATATCGGGATTACGAATCAGGTTTAATTGCAAGGTTTGCGCTTGCTTTTTTATTTTCTGTTCGGCTAGTTGTAAGGGTCTATAATCACTGACCGCCGCGGCGGCAATAAATATATCCGCTTTATTAACTTGGCTTAACACGGCGTTTAACATCTGTTCGGTAGATTTAACCGCGATTTTTTGAATGAGCGGTGTGCAATTTAAAGCAGTGGGTCCCGAGATTAAGGTAACTTTGGCACCCGCAGCAACGGCGGCTTCTGCAATGGCATAGCCCATTTTGCCGGAGCTATAATTGGTCAAATAACGTACCGGATCGATGGCTTCTTGTGTGGGTCCTGCGGTTATGACCACGTGTTTTCCGGCTAGGAGCTGAATGGTAAAGAGATGGGCAATCTCATGTAAAAGTTCTAAAGGTTCTAATAAGCGGCCCGCGCCTATTTCTCCACAGGCCTGAATACCGCAAGCTGGACCTAAAATAGTAATCTTGCGTCTTATAAGCCTGGCGAGATTGGCTTTAGTGGCTGGATTTTCCCACATTTGCCGATTCATCGCGGGGGCAATGACGACAGGGGCGGTGCTGGCTATACATAAGGTAGTTAACAAATCATCGGCGAAGCCCCCGGCTAACTTTGCCATAAAATTCGCCGTGGCAGGTGCTATCACAATTAAATCGGCCCAGCGAGAAAGTTCAATGTGAGACATGGTATCTTCTAACTCTTCGTCCCACAAAGCATCATAAACTTTATGATCCGAAAGAGTTTGTAAGGTCAAAGGGGTAATAAAATTTTTTGCACCCTCGGTCATGACCACTCGCACATCGGCCCCCGCGGTTTTTAATAGGCGTACTAAGTCCGCGCTTTTATAGGCGGCTATTCCACCTGTGATACCAAGCAAGATGCGTTTGTTAATTAGAGAGGAAGCGTTATTCATGTTTAAGTGCTAAAAAATTAGGTCGATATTTAAGTAAACCTAAAAGAATTATAATCCCAATAGGCGCTACAAGCATAGGTAACATTAAATGAACGCCTAGTAATGCGCCACCTATTAAACCCGTTAAGAACCATACGGTTTGAGCCACAATTAAACAAATTCCCATGATTAAACCTTGTTGTAAATCATCGACAGCATCGGAATAAAGCGTAGTAAAAACAATATAGGCAATCACATCGCCCACCGCTACCGGAATTGCTGCTAGCCAAATGAGTTGACGATGCCAAGCTAAACCGGGTTGTAGTAATCCCAGAAGAGTCAAGGCTAAACCTAGCAAGGTGGTAAAACTTGCCAATTGAATGAGTTGAGTATGGTTAAACCAACGCTTGAGTAATCTAAGACCTAGGCCGGCGCTTAATACTAGCCATAAGGCAATTAAGCTTAAAAACAGGCCAAGCTGAGTGGCATTAAACTGTAATTGATCCTTTAAAATGGGCGGAATATATTGATAATACAGGCTCCAACTGAATTGGCTTAAGAATAAGAGTAATGAAATTTTTATAATCCTGGGCTGAGCAAGTGTGGTTTTGAAAGACAGGCTAATCGTTTGCCAATTAGCTTGCCCTCTTTTGGTTAAAGTTTCGGGTAGTTTCCATAGTACGACTATTACGCTCAATAAGGCCATTAGCGTAGCCAATAAAAATGGCGCAGTGAAATTAAAAGTCGAATTGAAGCCATGGGTTGCCGTATAACCTCCAATCAGGGGACCTACCGTAGCTCCGAGTGCGGTCAAAGCTTGTAAGTATCCCATATTTAATGCCTTGGCTTTAGTGGTTTTAAGATCGCCTATGGCCGCTTGGGTAACGGCTTTGGTGGCACAAATTCCACCTATGGCCCGTCCCAACAGCAGTAGGGCCACCATGCCTAAAAATAAGCTTAAGGCTGCACAGCTGGCCATGATTAAGGCGCCTAGCGCCCCTACCAACAGTAACAAGCGTCTACCCAGGTAATCGGAAGCTATTCCCAATAAGGGGGCGGCTATTATATTGCCGAAGTGATAGATAGAAATTATAAGACCATACCACATGCCTCTAATGGCAACCGATGTATCGGGACTAAACAGGGAAGAGCGAGTATCAAAACAGATTATGGTTAAAACGGGAAAGATAATGTTAATACTTGTATGATCGAGAAATACCGTGGTTAATAACCAAGGTAAAATACGGCTAGATGACTTTTTAGTTATAGTTGTTTGCAAAGGATGGATTCCTTGCTTATTTTATTGACTGACTATTGTTGTATAAGTGATAGTCATATGTCAAGGTTATGGGTGACGCAGGTGGCAGGACACGAGTCCTCGTTGAAAAAGTTAAGCATCGCGTTAGTATCATAAAAATAGCAGTTAACTATTATAACAATCACTGGTATTTTACTGCCTACGCAAAAACCAGGCGTTTTTAGTGAAATTTTATAGATTGACAGAGAAAACACATGAATATTACTCAGATCCTTGCTACCGAACTCAATGCTAAACCTCATCAAGTGGATGCTGCCATTAACTTATTAGATGAGGGGGCTACCGTACCCTTTATTTCCCGTTATCGTAAAGAGGCGACGGGTGGCTTATCGGACACTCAATTGCGTAATTTAGAAGAAAGATTAATTTATTTACGTGAGTTAGACGATCGCAGACAAACTATTTTACATAGTATTGAAGAACAAGGGAAACTTGTACCAGAACTTAAACAAGCTATTTTAGCCGCCGATAACAAGGCCACTTTAGAAGACTTATACTTACCCTATAAGCCTAAGCGCCGTACCAAGGCTCAAATAGCGATTGAGGCTGGCTTAGAACCCTTGGCCTTACAATTATTAAATGATTCTAGCCATCAACCTCAGCAGCTGGCGACGGGTTTTATCGATCTCGAAAAAGGCATTGCCGATACTGCTCAAGCCTTAGAAGGCGCTAGGCATATTCTGCTAGAGCGATTTGCGGAAGAAGCCGATCTTTTAGGTTTGTTGCGCGAATATATCTGGCAACATGGCATCGTCAAAAGTGAAGTCGTTAAAGGTAAGGAAGAGGAAGGCAAAAAATTTGCCGATTATTATGCGTATGCTGAGCTTATCCATAAGATTCCTTCGCATCGGGCTTTAGCCTTATTTCGAGGTAGAAATGAGGAGTTTTTACGGATTAATCTCACACTCGAAGAATTAGAACAAGAACATTGCAAACAACAAATAGCGCAAAAATATAATATCCGTAATCGGCAGCGGCCGGCCGATCAATGGTTATTAGAAACCGTAGATTGGGCTTGGCGGATTAAGTTCTTTACTAAATTGGAACTGGAATTAATGATGCGACTGCGCGAATTAGCCGAAGAGGAAGCCATCAAGGTTTTCGCTAATAATCTCAAACATTTACTATTAGCCGCTCCCGCGGGTTCGCGAGTGACCTTAGGTTTAGATCCTGGGCTTAGAACCGGGGTTAAGGTGGTGGTAGTTGATAATACCGGTAAATTGTTGGAGCATACCAGCATTTTCCCCCATGCGCCTCGCAATGACTGGGATAATTCCATTAATATGCTGGCTAAATTATGCGCTAAGCATAAGATTGAGTTGGTCAGTATTGGCAATGGTACGGCCTCACGGGAGACCGATAAGCTAGTGGTAGAACTTAGTAGAAAGCATCCCGAGCTGCGCTTAAATAAAATAGTGGTTTCGGAAGCCGGGGCTTCGGTTTATTCGGCCTCTGAGCTTGCGGCGCAAGAATTTCCACAATTGGATGTCTCTTATCGTGGGGCGGTATCTATTGCCAGACGTTTACAAGACCCTCTAGCGGAATTAGTAAAAATTGAGCCTAAAGCCATTGGAGTAGGTCAGTATCAGCATGATGTTAATCAGATAAGGCTAGGACGTAGTTTGCAGGCGGTTATGGAGGATTGCGTCAATGCGGTCGGGGTTGACTTGAATACCGCCTCGGTGCCCTTACTTAAAAGCATAGCCGGGCTTAATGAGTCCATTGCTAAAAATATCATTCACTATCGTGAGGAGCAGGGCGCCTTTAAAAACCGCAGTGAATTAAAGCGAGTGCCGCGTTTAGGTGAAAAAACCTTTGAACAAGCGGCGGGTTTCTTACGGATTAATCAAGGTGAAAACCCTCTCGACGCTTCGGCCGTACATCCCGAGGCTTATAGCGTGGTTGAGAGAATTTTAACCAAATTGCAAAAGCCGTTAAAAGAGATCATGGGAAATACCGCCTTATTACGCAGCTTAAATCCAGCCGACTATATCGATGCCCAATTTGGCATTCCTACCGTTACCGATATTATTCGGGAACTGGAAAAACCGGGCCGTGATCCACGTCCCGAATTTAAAACCGCGACGTTTAGAGAAGGCGTAGAAACCCTGGCCGATTTAAAATCAGGCATGTTATTAGAAGGCGTGGTAACTAATGTGGCTAATTTTGGGGCCTTTGTCGACATTGGTGTGCATCAGGATGGTTTAGTGCATAAATCCATGTTGGCCGATAGATTTGTAAAAGATCCCAATGAGGTGGTAAAAGTAGGCGATATTGTAAAAGTTAAGG
>Ga0182739_1001632_pt1 | contig 22797 bp, 21 predicted proteins | sample eDN5th30CBELigBY_FD_128873 | JGI IMG/M metagenome (GOLD analysis project Ga0182739, IMG submission 128873) | Enriched backyard soil microbial communities from Emeryville, California, USA - eDNA 5th pass 30_C BE-Lig BY (version 2) (version 2) | ecosystem: Environmental > Terrestrial > Soil >...
CAAATACCCGTGAACCAGCAACAAGTGAACGTTCAAGCTGGGAGAACTGGTTGACTAAATTCGTAATCGGATTGAACAGACGCGTAATATAATCAACAAATGCATACAGCGTACCCGCTGTTATCGCTTCAGGCAATGTCATCGATTGAGTACCGAAGTAAAAAACAAATACGGCAAACATTCCTAGTCGTAAAATGTTGACAAGGTTATGTGACGTCGCGGAGTCCAGCATTAAAAGTTTACGATTGTATTTATAATGTTCGTCATTCATCTCATCGAACTCTTGCTTCATCTGCTCTTCACGGCGGAATGCCTGAATAATCGTCATCCCGTTGATCGACTCATTGATCATTGCATTAATATCCGCAATTTTTGTTCGAATAATATGATTGTACTGGGAAGCAAATTTTCGGTATAAAATCATCCAAATATAAACGATCGGAACGAGTAATAGAGCAAAGAGTGCCATTTTCCAATTTAAAATAAATAAGGCTATATATACCCCTGCAATGGTAATAAAGCTGTTCGCAAATTGCGAAAGTACAGTTACATACAGATTTCGAATTGCTTCGGTATCATTTGTGACACGGGCAACAACTTTCCCGGCTGGTAAGTTATCGAAGTATTCAATTGGCAGCTTTTGAATATGTCCGAATACATCTTTCCGTAACTGCTGAATAACGAAGTTTGCACCACGTTGTAAAAAGATGAACATTAAATAACGGAACACAGCAGTAAGTACAGATAATAGGAAGAAAATCGACAGCAGTATCGCAATCGGTTCTACTTGCAAATTACCTGGTTCCATATAATGGTCGATAATATATTTCGCAATGAACGGTCCTGCAATATCAGTTGCGACCGCAATTGTTAATAAAGCTAAGCCGATTAAAATCGGTTTTTTAAATTTTAAAGCATACAGGTACAGTCGTTTTGATGTACTCATTGTTGCTCCACCTCCTCAAGCTGCTGGCGGTCAAACTGTTCTTTGTACCAGCCACCTAAGCGAAGGAGCTCTTCATGTGTACCTCGTTCAACGATATAACCATCATCCAGAACGATAATTTCATCCGCATGCTGAATACCTGACAGGCGGTGTGTTGAAATGATCGTCGTTTTTCCAGCGCGCTCTGTTTGTATATTTTCAATAATTTTTGATTCTGTTTTAGCATCGACAGCAGATAAAGAATCGTCCAAAATTAAAATTTCAGGATCTTTAATCAATGCACGTGCAATGGATACACGCTGCTTTTGACCACCTGATAAAGATACACCTTTTTCACCAACAAGCGTTTCAATGCCAAGCGGTAAATTGGATAAATCTTTCTCGAAGTCTGCCAGTCGAATGGCTTCTTCAATTTCACTGTCCGTTGCATTTTCTTTCCCGAACAAAATGTTTTCTCGGATTGTACGTGAAAATAGTATATGGTCCTGTGGCACATAGCCGATCCAGTCCAAAATTTGTTCTTTTGTCATTTTTGCCAAGTCCGTATCATTAATAGCAATTTGCCCATTGCCTAACGGATATTCACGCAGCAGCTGACGAATAAATGTCGTCTTTCCTGAACCAGTTTTACCGACAATGCCGAGTGTTTGCCCTTTTTTGAGGTTCAGGGAGATTTGCTGCAAGTTTTTCACCTGAGATAGAGGGTACTGGAATGTAAACTCAGAAAACCCGATAGAATTCGGTACATGATGCGTCATTGGCGAAGGAGGATTTTGAACATCCGCTTCATATTCCAATGTATCCTGTACACGGTCAAGGGAAGCACTTCCTTGCTGCATAACATTAATAAGCTCGCCAATAGCAAACATCGGCCAAATTGCCAAACCTAAATAGACGTTAAATGAAACGAGCTGACCGACCGTTAGCTCATTATTTGAAACAAGAACAGCACCATAGCCTAATGCGATTACATAACAAATACCCGTTCCGATTTTCGTAATTGGCATAAAAAGTCCGTTAATATATGCAACACGCATATTTTTGGCGAAAATGTTCTCACTCATTTCCGAGAAGCGTTCTTCATCTTTTCCTTCTTGAACATATGCGCGGATTACACGCGTTCCTGCAACAGATTCAAGCACGTTGTCATTCATCTCACCGAATGCATCCTGTGCTTTCATGTAGCGTTCATGAACAATTTTCCCTAAATATTGAATGATTATAGCCATTATTGGAATCGGGAGCATTGCAAAAAATGTCAGCTTCCAAGAGATGAAAAAGCCCATCGCTAAAATGATCAGTGCCATATAGACCGTCGAATCAATGAGGGTCATAATACCGAAGCCGGCAGTTAATGTAACGGCATTTAAATCGTTTGTGGCTTTGGCCATCAAGTCACCAGTACGGTTTTTTTCATAAAACGTCGGCGTCATTTTTAAAAACTGATGCATCAGTTTTTTTCGCAAAATACGGTCAAGTGTAATGGAACCGCCAAATAACTGATATTGCCAGATGAAATTTAAAGCGTAGCTCACGATGGCAGCCCCAATAACGAAGCCTACATACTTCAGCAGCAGCATCTGAGTCATGTCTCCACTTGTCATATCATCAATGGCCTCACCTAAAATCCATGGAGGCAAAACTTCGATAAAGCTCGCCAGCATTAGGAGTACAATCGCAATTGTATATTGCTTACGGTACATTTTTAAAAACCATTTTAATTTCACAAAAACATTAAACATTACGTATACCTTCTTTCTTCAATGTTGATCGTGTTGCTACCCATCATCGTATCGATCCATTTTTAATAGTTTTCGGTGCAAAAAGATAGTCATATAAAGCCCTCCTGTAATTTTGTTACACTAAAATGCATCGTACATTTATTCACATGTTTAATGCCTGCATGATGTAAACAAAAAAGACACCTTTCCAATTTTTCGAAAAGGTGTCAAAACGAAAAAGGGCACAGGGGAATCCATACCTGTGCCTTTTATTTACATGTACGTGCAAAATTAAAACAAAAGTTCAGGTTAGGGCAATATGAAATTGTCGCTTTTGAAATGTGTAAATTTACAATTGATGTGTTCATATCCCTTAACTCCTTTCCTTGTTTTAATTTATTTAGTGTTCCTTAATATTAGTGTAGGCAATTATCGTTGTCAATATTTTTTGAAAACATTTTATTTTCAGTGTTGTAATTTATTGTATTTATTATAATTAAATAGACTTAGAGGATTCCGACTGTAAATGGTACTCATAAAAGTCACTGGAAGTTTGAAAATTGTTTGTTAATTCTGTATCTTGAAAGTAATACATCAAAAGGAGTGATACAACAATGAAGAAATTGTTAATGGTCGTGCTATTTGCGCTTGTACTCGCAGCATGCGGGACAAAAGAGACGAGTGATGATGTAAATAATGTCCCGGGAAATAATACAGACGATGTGACACAGGGTAGCCCTGAAGTGAAAGAGGAAAAAATCACTTTATATAAGTCAGATGATAATGCGGAAAATACCGTACCATTTGATGAAAATTTTGATAGCAGTGAAGAAGAACTAGTCCCGTTTATTTTCTCAAAAGTAAATGAACATGATGTAGAGCTGCTGGATTATACGATGGAAAATGAAGATAAAACCTTAGTGCTTAATTTAGGTGACGATATATACACGATTCAAGGTTCAGCAGGTGCCAATATGTTTGTTGAAACATTAGCGCGTTCTTATTTTGAGAATTTACCTGAATTGCAGGAAGTGACGTTTTTATATAAAGGATCGGATGAACCAGTCTTGGATCATATGAATATAGGATTACCATATAAACGAGAAGATTTTGATATGTAGACGGGGGATAGCTGAAGATGAAGCAACTATGGACTAATGGCACGATCTATACGATGGAACAAGAAGGCGCAACTGTACAGGCGGTGCTTGTACAGGACGGTAAAATCGCAGAAACAGGAACATTCGATGAATTACAAGTATATGCGGATGACATTATCGATTTGCAGGGTGCAGTTATGTATCCAGGTTTTGTAGATAGCCATCTCCATATGATTGGACACGGTGAAAAGTTGATGCGTCTTGATTTGACAGTAGCTACAAGCGGTGATGAGCTTGTAAAACTGGTGAAAAATGCGGCAGCTCAACTTCAGGAAGGGCAGTGGCTCATTGGGGATGGCTGGAATGAAAATCAATTTACAGATGGCCGTATCCCAACGAAAGAAGAATTGGATACAGTAACTAATAACCCGGTATTCCTTAATCGTGTTTGCCATCATGTTGCCTTAGTCAATTCAGCTTCACTTCAATTGGCGGGGGTTACAACAGGTACCGAAGATCCGGCAGGCGGAATGATAGGACGGAATGAAAATAATGAGTTAAACGGATTGTTGTACGAACAGGCAACGAACCTAGTATCTTCATTATTCAAACAAGAGGGAGATAGCTATATTGAGAGCTTAGCGCAGTCATTGCAGCTGGCGATTGAACATATGCAATCTTACGGATTAACTGGCGGGCATACAGAAGAGATGAGTTATTATGGCCATTACATGAATCCATTAACTGCCTATCAACGAGTTGTTGGTGAACGAAAGCATTTCCGCGTCAATTTATTGCGTCATCATGCTGTATTTGAGGAAATGATGATGAATAATGCACAGTTCAATGAACCATTTATCGAGGCGGGTGCGATGAAAATTTTTGCGGATGGCTCGTTAGGCGGCTCTACTGCTGCACTATTGGCACCCTATGCAAATGATGAACAAAATAAAGGGATGCTTATTCATACAGATGATCAAATGGAAGCACTCATTCAATTAGCGCGTAAATACAATGAAGCGGTAGCCATTCATATAATCGGTGATGGGGCAATGGAACAGGTGCTTCAATATCTAGAAAAATATCCTGTAGCTGACGGGAAGCGCGACCGACTAATTCATTGCTGCGTCGTTTCGGAAGAACAACTTGCCCGAATGAAGAAGCTTCAAGTTATATTGGATTTGCAGCCGGCCTTTGTTACATCAGATTATCCATGGGTAACGGAGAAGCTTGGTGAAAACCGTGCTGGTCATCATTATGCGTGGAAAACGTTTATAGATGAAGGGTTTATATGTGCTGCAGGTACGGATGCGCCGATCGAAGCAATGAGTCCATTCGAAACAATCTATGCGGCAGTCGAGCGAAAGAAACCGACAGATGCACATGAAGGTTATGACCCCAAGCAAAAGCTTACCCGTTTTGAGGCAGTAAAAATGTACACGGTTGGAAGTGCCGAGGCAATTTGCAAGGAAGACGAGCGCGGCTATATCCGAAAAGGATATGATGCAGACTTTACAATCCTCGATACAGATTTAATGAAATGCAACCCGGTGGAAATTCTTCAGACAAATGCATTGCTGACTGTCGTTGGAGGAACGATCGTCTATAAAAAAGAATAGGATAATAAAAGAATCACAAAATGATGTGGTTCTTTTTATTTCGGAACATATCCAAGTAAACATATAGTAATTATATAATAAGGGTTGCTATTATTTCCAATAAAAGTTAATATATTAAAAACAGAAAATTCTGTTAAAAAGGAGGAAGGTAAAATGAAGTTACAAAAAGTATGGTTGCTATTATTGTTTTCTTTTATCCTCATATTGGCTGCATGCAGTAATGACGAGGAAACATCTACAAACAGTTCGGACGATTCTAATGCCGAAACTGATGCTGGTAAAGATTCAGCTACAGAGAATGCAGTATCAGAAGGCGGCGAGCTTGTAATTGAAGTCCTTTCAGAAGCAGTTGAACTAGATCCACACGGTTCAAATGATGTCCCTTCATCAAACGTACAACGCAACATTTTCGAGACACTGGTTGTCCGCAATTTTGATACTGGTGAGATCGAACCTTTATTAGCGGAGTCATGGGAATATCTCGATGATTTAACACTGCAGTTAAAATTGCGCCAAGGGGTAAAGTTCCATGATGGAACAGATTTCAATGCGGAAGCGGTTAAAGCGAATTTAGATCGTCTGCTTGATCCGAATATTGCATCACCTCGTCTTTCTAATTTTGAACCGATTAAAGAAGTAGTCGTTGTCGATGACTATACAGTACAGATTAAAACAGAAGAGCCTTATGGACCGTTGCTGTTTGCATTAACACATCCGGGCGGCAATATGATGAGTCCGGCGGTTATTGAAGAAGATTATAAACGTATGGAAAGTGGCGGTGAAGCGCGTGCATACGGAAATGAAAATCCGATCGGCACTGGCTTCCTGAAGTTAGAGAAGTGGACACCTGGTCAGGAAATTCGTCTTGTGAAAAATACAGAATACTGGGGTGATCAAGTAGCCTATGACTCTGCTGTATTTAAAACAGTGCCGGAAAGTGCAACACGGGCAGCTGACTTGGAAGCAGGCTATGCGCACATTATCGACCCGGTACAACCAACAGAAGTACCGCTTGTCGAAGGGTTTGCCCAAGTAGTAAAACAGCCTTCTGTTTCCATTTCCTATTTAGGTTTCAATACAGAAAAAGCGCCATTTGATAATCCGAAAGTACGTCAGGCCATTTCAAAAGCGCTTGATCGTGAAGCGATATTAAAAGGCGTTTACGATGGATTTGGTGTTCAGGCATTTGGCCCACTATCACCAATGGTATGGGGTTATAACGAAGAAGTGGCGAAACAGGACACTAATATTGATGAAGCAAAGAAATTGCTGGAAGAAGCAGGCTTCCCGGATGGATTTAAAACGACAATCTGGACAAATGATAACCCGCAACGCCAGCAAATTGCGATTATCCTGCAAGAAACGTTAAAGCAGCTCAACATTCAGGTGGAAATTGAAGTAATGGAATGGGGCGCTTATTTAGAAAGAACATCTAAAGGTGACCATGATATGTTCATGCTTGGATGGGCACCTTCTACAGGAGATGCGGACGGGGCACTTTACCCGCTATTCCACACTTCTGATATCGGCAATAACAACCGTACACGTTACAGCAATAAAGAGCTGGATGAGCTATTGGAAGTTGGGCGCATTGAGACAGACGAAACGATTCGCATGGATATTTATAAACAGGCACAGGATATTATTATTAATGAAGCACCTGCAGCATTTATCCACCACCAAGCTTATTTAACTGGCTATGCGAATAGCGTTACAGGCTTCTCAATCGATGCTACTGGCATTTATCAGATCCAAAACGTGAAAATTTCACAATGATTTAAAATAAGTACTGTTCACTAACCAGGCTATTTGGGGGAGTGGACAGTATTTTTGTTTGGAAAATTTATTTATAATAAGACTGACTATAGCGAAGGGATGGGAAACGATGGAGCCAATCCGAAACATATTACCTCCGATTGTGGATGAAACGACTAAAGTGCTTATCCTTGGATCGATGCCAGGAAAACAATCGCTGGAGAAGCAACAATACTACGGCAACCGACGGAATCACTTTTGGCCGATTATGGGAAAGCTTCTAGCAACAGATATTCCGGAAGACTATAACGAAAGAATCGCACTTCTTCGTAAACATCATATAGGGCTGTGGGATTCGATCGAAAGCTGTGAACGCGAAGGCAGTCTGGATGCAAAAATAAAAAATGAAGTACCGAATAACTTTTCGGAGCTGTTTATTAGTTATCCGCAAATACAGCTTGTCTTATTTAATGGCGGGAAGAGCTTCGATGTTTTTAAAAGACATATCGGACTTGAGGTGTTGGACGGACGGGCATATAAAAAAATGCCATCAACCAGTCCGATTCCGGGAAAGAATATTAAAACCTTTGATGAAAAAGTTGAAATATGGAGCATCGTGCTAAATTATTTATCTTAATCAAAAATCTTACTTGTTGATTGATAGCGCAATGCCATCAACTTCGGTATGATAAAAACAAATCGTAGTAAAGGGGAAATATTTATGTATCGTGTAGCAGAAGATTTCGTAAAAGATTGGGCAATTTCATCTAAGGGTGCATTGAAAGTAATGCAAGCAATTCCGGATGACAAAATGCATATCGCCATCGTAGATGAGCACAATTCATTAGGATGGTTATCTTGGCATTTAGTAAGTGTAGCAGGCGCATTCGGCCACTTTGCAGGATTACAAATTCCGGGACCAGGTCCTGATATGCCGCAGCCGGAAACAATGGCTGAAATTACGGAGAAGTATGAAATGGTGCGCGAAGCGTATAAAAAAGAAGCGGCAGCATTAACAGAGGAACAGCTTTTAGAAGAAGTACCTGCTTTTGGGGGGATGATGAAGCGCGGTGAATTACTTCGCACAGTAATCACACACCAAACACATCATGTTGGCCAAATGACAGTATTACTTCGCCAAGCAGGCTTAACAGTACCACCAGTAATGGGACCTACAAAAGAAATGCAATAAGATTTAAGCCCCGAACATGTTTCGGGGCTTATTTTATAAAAAAAGATGCCCAAGTTAAATTGGACATCCGGTACATTTATTTCAAGAAAAAATCATAGCTATTTTTTGCAAGTAAAGTAATCGTGACGACGATGAAAAGGACACGCACATAGCCGCTTCCACGCTTAATTGCAAACCGTGAACCGACAATCGCTCCGACAATTTGAGCTGCCCCCATTATCAAGCCATATGTATAATTGATTTGCCCTAAGTAGATAAACATTAAAAGAGCCCCGATATTACTCCCGAAGTTAAGGAGCTTTGCATTACCGGCTGCCTTTAAGAAATCATAGCCGACCATTAGAAACGCAAAGATCAGGAATGATCCAGTACCAGGACCTAAAAACCCATCATAAAAACCGATTAGAGAAATCACGAAGAAAAATAAAATATACTTTGTCTTTGAAAGTGATTTGACCGCCGAAATACTGCCCCAATCTTTTTTGAAAATTGTATAGACTGCTACGGCTGCCAGCATTATCAGCATTAAAGGTTTTAATAAGTTCGGATCAAGTAAATGGACAATCCAGGCCCCGATCATCGAACTAATAAAAACCCACGGAAAATACTTCATGACAGATTTAATATCTAGCTTTCCAGACCGATAAAAGGTAATAGTACTCGTTAAGGAACCCATTGTCCCGGCGAGTTTGTTTGTTGCAACAGCTGCAGAGGGACTTAGCCCGGCAAACATTAATGCAGGCAGTGAAATAAGGCCACCGCCTCCCACAACAGAATCGATAAATGCTGCTAAAAAACCAAAACAAATTAAAATAATAACTAGTTGTGGGTCTAACTCAAATCCCATAAAAGAACCCTTCTTTCTTCACATCGAGCAATACACTCATGCTATCGAAAATTTGGAGTAGTGTAAATAGTTAAAATTATGGTTCGATTATGATAAGGTAATATATTAGTATAACGGAACGGAGTATGGATGAATGAAGGATTATCAATTTTTATTGTTTGACTTAGATGATACATTATTGGATTTTAAAGCTGCTGAAAAATTAGCTTTACCAAAATTATTTGAAGCATATCAGCTGCCATTAACGCCTCAAATCGAAGCTGTTTACCGAGAAATTAATACCGGTTTATGGCGTTCGCTTGAAGAAGGGCTGATCACTCGCGACTTTCTCATGGAAACCCGTTTCGGCAAGACATTCGAGCATTTTGGTGTTGAAGTGGATGGCAGGTTATTGGACGCCGAGTACCGTGGCTATTTAGCAGAAAGTAAAGTTTTTGTTGAAGGTGCACTGGAGCTGATCCAAACATTGGCACCTGAATATGAACTGTATATTACATCAAATGGATTGGCGGAGACACAGAATAAACGTCTCCAAGTAACAGGGCTGGCACCTTATTTTAAGCAAGTCTTCGTTTCGGAGGATACAGGCTATCAAAAACCGATGAAGCCATTTTTTGATTATGTGTTTGAACGGATTCCAAATTTTGATCCAAACAAGGCGATGATTATTGGTGATTCTTATAGTGCGGATATTATCGGGGGTGTAAATGCTGGAATCGATACGTGTTGGCTTAACCCGTCGAATGCAGTACCATCAACAATTCATCCGACTTATGAAATACAAACGCTGGCTCAACTTTTGCCCATTATAAACAGTAATAAAGCCATCAATCAACAGCCTTTAGGTATTTAGGTTAAGGCATTAGTATATAAAATGAAATGCAATAATGCAGAAGGAGTGTACGCAATGACATTATTTATACTGGTCGTTCTCATTGCGATTATAGGTTACTTTATATTTAAATTATATAAGCATGACAATACACCATTTTATCAGTTGACCGGTTATTCCTATTTTGACATCCTATTGAATAAAAGTGTCCGAACTTCCTACCAGCTTATAAAGGAATTGGAGCATGTTCAAGGTACAAAGAAAATAATGGTGAATCTACAATTACCTGTACAAAATGAAATTCAAACAATTGATGCCCTTTTACTCCATGAATCAGGAATTTATGTAGTGAATGTGAAAGAGAAGTCAGGATGGATAAATGGACGGGAACAGAGCATCGAGTGGATTGAGCTATTGTATAAAAATCAAAAACAAGTATTTAATAACCCAATTCATGAAACGAAGCGTTTAATCCATACATTAAAAGACCGGCTGCCGGAAGTAGATGGTACAATTTTTGAGACAATAGTAGTTTTTACGAATGATTGTTCATTCCAGCAAATTGAGATTCAATCTTCCGATGTAGAAGTGCTGAAAATCGGGGATTTGAAAAAGTGGGCAGCAACAATTGAAGGAAAACGTTTATCGGAGACAGAGATTGAAAATTTGTATGCAACATTAGAAACCTTTATGCAAAGAAAAAATGTGAAATTACGTTCAAAAACGGCCACATCGGTAAATTAATTAGAAGAGAGCAAAGTAGTTTTTTCTGCTTTGCTTTTTCTTATGGAAAAAATTTATAAAAAAATCCAAAATTTTATCAACTTTTTGCTCTCCTTAAACGTCTAATAAAAAGAAGAGTAAAGGAGGGTAGTAGAATGGGCAAAAAAGTAACAGTGCTCAGCATAGTATGTGGAATATTAATAGTTGTCGGTTTTCGTCTATGGACTAATACACCGCCAACTTATGCAAGCGATAAAACGGTAGTAGTGAATGCTACTTATAAATTGCCGTCCATTTCCAATGATTATATAAACAAGTCGTCCGCCAGCTTAAATAAAATGATGCCGTATTATATGAATGACGGCAGGGCACCGGGCAGAAATTGTACAACATACATAAAGGTTGAAAATATATTGGATAATAAGGAGGCTGATGTTGTACAAGAAAGTGATCAGCAGCAAAAACAAACAGAACAGGAAGCCAATCACAAAAGAATTGCACTCACGTTCGATGACGGCCCCCATAAAAATGTGACCGACCAAATTTTAATGACACTGCAAAAGTATGAAGTGAAAGCAACATTTTTTGTACTCGGTCAAAACGCTGCAAAGTATCCTGATGTCGTAAAAAAAGCGGATGCTTTCGGTCATGAAATTGCCAATCATACGTGGAGCCACAAAAACTTAACGAAGCTAAACGCACAACAAATGCAAGCGGAAATCGACCGGGCAAACGACGCAATTTGTGATGCAACAGGGAAGACGCCTACGATGTACCGTCCGCCGTTTGGAGCATTGGACGAAAAAGTGCGGGATTCGATTGATTTAACGCCGGTACTCTGGAATATCGATACACTTGACTGGCAGCATAAAACACCTAAAAAGACGTTGGCGAATCTAAAGGCACAAGCAAAGGACAATGGCATTATTTTGATGCATGATATTCACCAGCAATCAGCAGATGCATTAGAGGATGTTATATTGTATTTGAAAGAAGAAGGCTATGAATTTGTGACAACGAGCCAACTATTATAGATTGAAAGGATTTGAAGGGAGTAGTGACCACTATTTCCTTTTTTTATTTGAATGAGTTTATGGTACGATACTAGCGAACACATATGAAGGAGGATCCATCATGGGTCTATTATCAAAGCGAGCGTTAAGTATTCAGCAGTTTCAAGTCAATAGCCGACTTTTTGCGTGCCCTATTTGTAAACAGGAAATAGAGATCAGTAATGAAGGAAAAATGAGCTGTCTATCGAATCATACATTTGATGTGGCAAAACAAGGCTATGTTTATATGTTAAACCGTCCTGTCCAATCCATGTATGGAAAAGAACTATTCGATTCGCGCCATACAGTTATTCAAGCAGGGATTTACGATCGGTTGCAGGCAGCAATTGCCCGGGAAATCACTGTAGCACAACCGGTACTTTTAGATACAGGCTGTGGCGAGGGGTCTCATTTGCATCGTATTTGCGAACAGCTTGATCGCCCTGTTGGTGTAGGAATCGATATTTCTAAAGAAGGGATAATCGCAGCGGCAAAGTATAATCCCGAAGAGCTTTGGTGTGTCGGTGATTTAGCGAATAGTCCGTTCAATGAGCAATCATTTGATGCGATTTTAAATATTTTATCCCCTGCAAATTATGATGAGTTTAAACGTCTATTAAAAAGAGGCGGTAAAGTAATTAAAGTTGTGCCACAGGAAAATTACTTGAAAGAACTGCGTAAACAGGCTTTTGCAGATTCGGAGAAGGAAAGCTATACAAATGCCCAAACGGTAGAGCGTTTCAGGGCAAGCTTTGCAAATACCGAAATAAAAAGAATTACGTATACAGTACCGCTTGAACCATATTTAGTACAAAACCTGCTAGAAATGACACCAATGGGCTGGCATATTGAAGATAAAGAAAGTATTCAATTACAGGAAATTACAATTGACTTAGATTTATTAATTGGAATGGAGTGATCGTAGATGAAGAAAATCTTAGTATTAGGCGGGACACGATTTTTTGGCCGTAAATTAGTGGAACTTTTATTGGAGCAAAAGCATGAGGTAACAATTGTCACGCGCGGAATGTCGGAGAACCCTTTTGGCGATGCAGTGGAGCATATTAAAGTGGACCGTAAAGATACAGCAGCTTTCGAGAAAGCATTGGAAAACCGTACATTTGATATTGTGTATGATAATATTTGCTATTCACCAAACGAAGCAAAACAGCTGTGCGATCTATTCAATGGGAAAATCGGCAAGCTTGTTTTCACATCTACATTATCTGTATATGATGCTGATGGGAAGGCGCATTCTGAAGAAGACTTCGATCCGACTACCTATGACATCATCATGGGCGACACACATGAATTTACGTATGGTGAAGGAAAGCGTCTGGCAGAAGCGGTATATTATAAATTTGCCGAGTTCCCTGTAGTGGCAGTCCGTTTCCCAATTGTTATGGGAGAAGATGATTACACGCGCCGATTGCATTTCCATATTGAGCGCATAATGAATAAAGAACCGATTGGATTTGTGAATATGGATGCGGAAATGTCCTTTATTCAGGCAACAGAAGCGGCTCGATTTTTACAGTGGGCAGGTAATGATAATGTGGAAGGCCCAATTAACGCGACAGCAAATGGTGCGATTTCTTTAAAAGAACTTATTGCTCTTATTGAAGAAAAGACAGGGGAACGTGCCAAAATCGCGCTGCTTGGGACAGAGGAAATCCGTTCGCCATACGCGATTCCCGCAACATGGTATATGAAAAACGACAAGGCGGAGCAATTAGGATTTTCGTTCAGCAAGCTTGAAGACTGGCTGACTCCATTAGTCGAGCAAATTGTAGGAACTACAGTAAAGCAACAGTAATTGAATGTAAGTATGACTTTCAATTAAAATGAAGTGAGATTAACGATAAGGTAGGAATGAAACGTGTATAAATTTATTGCAAGACTTGTATCTGGAATTTTAGGGGTTAACGGAGCAAAGGCTAAGGTATATGGGAAAGAAAATATACCGAAAGAAGGCGGTTTTGTCGTTGCCTGTACTCATAATGGCTATATCGATATTTTGAACCTGGGGATTTCAATGCTGCCAAAAGAAGTACACTTTATGGCTAAGAAACAACTATTTGATGTAAAAGGTTTAGGCTGGCTAATTACGAGATTGAATGCATTCCCTGTGGATCGTGACAATCCGGGACCAAGTGTTATTAAAGTACCTCGCCAGCTTATTAAAGAAGGAAAAGTAGTTGGTATCTTTCCTAGTGGAACACGAAGCTCTGAAAACTCGGAACTGAAAGCCGGTGCAGTGACGATTGCTCAACTGGCAAAGACGGTAATATTACCGGCTGCTTATATCGGTCCGAAAAATGCAAATGGTGTATTCAAACGCCAAAAAGGCTATTTAATTTACGGAAAGCCGTTTACGGTTGGCGCAGGAAAAGAAGGCCGTGAACAATCCGTGCAATTTTTGGAAGAAGAACTGAACCGATTGACAGCACATTTAAAAGAAATGCATCCGGAAGTAAAATAACAGGAGCTGCGCGAATATCTTTCGTGCGGCTTCTTTAATTAGGAGTGGATAAAGAGATGAAGCAAGTACTATTCGTATGTTTAGGCAATATTTGCCGCTCTCCTATGGCAGAGGCGATTATGCGTAATTTAATTGCTAAACGCGGTTTGACGGATCAAATTACAGTCGATTCGGCCGGAACGAGCAATTACCATATCGGAGAACCCCCGCATAAAGGAACAACGGCAAAATTAAAAGAATACGGAATTATGACAACCGGTATGCTTGCAAGACAGTTACGCTCGTCCGATTTAGACTGCTTTGACTATATCGTCTGTATGGATGAAAGCAATGTGAAAAATACGATTGAAATGCTGCGTGCAGAAGCAGATGCAAAAGTGTTCCGTTTCCTTGATTTGACGTCACATCAAAAAGATGTACCGGATCCTTGGTATACAGGGGACTTCCAGGAAACCTATGATTTATGTGTAGAAGGCTGTGAGGCATTGCTGGAAAGGATATTACAAGATATAAAATAATTAGGGAAAGCGGATTAGATTTAGTGTTAATCAAATCCGCTTTTTCATTTTCCTACGGCAAAGACAATTCGGTTATTTTGTTTTGGGATTTTGCCGTTTTTTCTCACTTGTTTTTGAAATGAAGCCCCCTTTACCGGAAAGCATCATGATAAAGCACCCCTTTTTCTTTAATTACCAATTAGACGAAGCGAAGGATCGGTACGTTACACTAGATTCATTAAATATAAAGGCTATTTTATTATTACTGTCGGTTATAAGAAGCTTTGTTAAGGGTAATTATATGGCAAAGTATGTACAGAGTCATATGGAGGGAATAGCTATGGATGTGAAAGGAAGACGGAAAAGCAGTAATGTGGAAGATCGCCGGGGGATGAGTGCCGGGAAAATCGGTGGAGGTATTGGTGGAGTCGGGATAATTATTGCCATTATTTTCACATTGCTCAATGGCGGAGATGCCGGGGATGTTGTTTCGGAAGTATCAAAGAGCATTACGCAAAACGGTGCAACTTCTGAAAACTATGAACCGACCGCTGAAGAAGAGGAACTGGCGGAATTCGTTTCCGTAGTACTTGCGGATACAGAGGATATTTGGCAACAACTGTTTGCTGACAATGGATTGACATACGAAAACCCGACGCTCGTATTATTTACGGACAGCGTAAGTTCCGGATGCGGGATGCAAAGTGCAGCGGTTGGGCCATTTTACTGTCCGGTGGATTATAAGCTTTATATTGATTTAAGTTTTTATAAAGAATTAAAAAACCGATTTGATGCACCGGGTGATTTTGCAATGGCTTATGTAGTCGCACATGAAGTCGGTCACCATGTCCAAACATTATTGGGTACATCCGAACAAGTACATGCGCTAAACGGAAAAGTATCGCAAGCTCAATATAATGAAGCAGTGAAACGTCTGGAACTTCAGGCGGACTATTACTCGGGTGTATGGGCGCACCATGTCCAGGATAAGGGCTATTTGGAAGAAGGCGATTTTGAAGAGGCATTAACGGCAGCGAATGCCATTGGCGACGATACATTGCAGATGGAAGCGCAAGGCTATGTCGTTCCGGAAAGCTTTACACATGGTACAAGCGAACAACGGATGCGCTGGTTCAAAAAAGGCTATAATACCGGAACACTTCAAGGCGGCGATACATTTAGTTTAGAGGCTTCCCAATTATAAACGTGTGACCTATAGCATCGAAAAAATGCTATAGGTTTTTACATTTTTTTGTGCAGAGTAATTTAAAATTATTTCAAGTTTATGTATAATAAATAAGTTAAATATATTTTTTCGTTTTTAAATAACGTTACTAATAGAGTATGAAAGAGAGTGAACAAAATGGGTCGTAAGTGGAATAACATTAAAGATAAAAAGGCCGGGAAAGACGCAGCAAATAGTCGTATCTATGCTAAATTCGGTCGTGAAATTTACGTAGCAGCAAAATCAGGTGAACCAAACCCGGAATCTAACCGTGCATTAAAAACAGTTTTAGAACGTGCAAAAACTTATTCTGTACCGAAACATATTATTGAAAAAGCAATCGACAAAGCAAAAGGCGGCGGCGATGAGCAATTCGATGAGTTACGTTATGAAGGCTTCGGTGTTGCGGGTACAATGGTAATCGTTGATGCTTTAACAAACAACGTAAACCGTACAGCTTCTGAAGTACGTGCAGCATTCGGTAAAAATGGCGGTAACATGGGCGTATCAGGTTCTGCAGCGCATATGTTCCAAAACACAGCTGTATTCGGGATTGAAGGTAAATCAGAAGATGAAATTCTTGAAATTTTAATGGAAGCTGATTTAGATATGCGTGACATCATGGATGAAGAAGGCACAATTATCGTTTATGTTGAGCCGGAACAATTCCATGCAACACAAGAAGCATTTAAAGGAGCAGGCATTGAAGAGTTCACTGTAGCAGAGTTAACGATGCTGCCAATGACAGATGTTGCTTTAACTGGTGATGATTTAGTGAAGTTCGAAAAAATGATTGATGCATTGGAAGATTTGGAAGACGTGCAACGCGTATACCACAATGCTGATTTAGGCGAATAATGATGTAAGTCCAAAGACGATTCTTTGGGCTTTTTATTTTTGCTGACTATTGGAAACTAACGGGAAATGGATGGTGCTATTTTCTTATTATTCATTAATAATATGTAGTATTCTCGAAAAGCAGTTGCATTTAAATAACCTTTAATTCAAAATAAATTTAACAATCAAATATTATACTAGGAGACATAATAGGCTATGAAAAGAATGGACAAATTAGGTAGTAGAATCATCTTGATGATCGGCATTATTTTCGCGGTTCTTTTAATATTAACCGTTGTTATGCTTCAATTTAATTCCGCGCGCTCAGTACAGTCATCAGTGAAAGAACGTACGATTGAAGTAGCTAGTAATATAGTAAATTACATAGATGTACAAAAGTATGAGCAGCTTATCGAAAACCCGGGAGAAAACGCAACATATTGGGAATTACGTGAACAGTTAAACGAATTACGCGAATATAATGGTGTCATGTATGCCTATACCTATTTTGTACCAGAAGAAAATGGGGACGTTACCTTTTTAGTTGATGGCATGCCTTCAGATGATACTGAAAATGCCGGGAAACTGGGTGAAGTTTCAGGTTCAACAAAGTACGAGCATATCGAGCATGTTATCGAAGACGGCCGCTTTGCAACAGATATTTTAAGCAGTGATTTTGGTGAATATATTACAGGTATTGTTCCGATTAAAAATGATGCAGGGGAAACAATTGCCTATTTAGGTGTTGATATCAATGCATCATATGTCTCGGCTCTGACAAAGGATGTGGCAAAGGAGATTGTGCCAATTATTGCGCTGATTTTCATTGTTATATTTGTAGCAGCTTTAATCGGTATTTACAGTTATATCCGTCGGGCGTTAGCTCCATTAGAAACATTGAATAAAGCAGCAGAAAATCTAGCTTCAGGTGATATTGTTGAATCACAGTCTATGTTGGAAAAGCTGAATTTTAAAACGAATAATGAAATTACAGCGTTCGCAAAAAATTTCCAAAGCTCGCTTGTCGAGTTATCAGCTACATTCCAAGTATTGAAGGAACGTACAGATGGGCTGGGAGAAGTGGTTAATTTAATTGAAACATCAACAGAACGTGTGAACACATCAAATGAAAAAATGGTGGAAAATATTACCACAATTTCACATAGTGGGTCATTACAGCAAGTAAGCAATAATGAAGTAAATGCGGCGATGAATGAAATGGCAATCGGTATTCAGAAACTGGCCGATACATTTAATGAAATTGCGGAAATCTCTTCTGATATGACAAGCCTTGTTGAAGATGGCGCACAAAGTTCAGGTAAGGTAGTTGACCAGATCCACGGGGTAGAAAAATCAGTGGAAAACACTGCTAAGCTCGTGAAAGAGATGGGAGAAAACTTCCACTCAATTAAAGAAATGGTAACAGTCATCACGAATATTTCGGATCAGACGAATTTACTTGCGCTCAATGCAGCAATTGAAGCAGCGCGTGCAGGAGAAGCCGGTAAAGGTTTTGCAGTTGTAGCGGATGATGTGAGAAAACTAGCAGAAATGTCCCGTACATCAGCGGATGAAATTTCAGGCCATCTTCAAAAGTTCTCGAATATTACGGATCGTTTACTAGTTGAGATTGATATGACAACAACAGATGTTAAAGAAGGAACGATGGCAGTAGGTGAAATCGGTCAACGCCTCGATCAAATTTTAAATTCTGTATTGAATGTCAACAATCGCATTCAGGACGATTCAGCAGTTGTTGAGGAAATGTCAGCAGGGGCAGAGCAGATTTTAGCTTCGACTGAGGAAATGAGCCGTTTAGTAAATGATACTTCCGACTATGCAAAACATTTGGCACTTGCCTCAGATGAACAAACACTCGTCGTCGATGATTTAACAAAAGCGGTTGAAGAATTGGATAACCATTCACAGCAAGTAGTATTGGAAATGAATAAGTTCAAAATATAAAGACTGACATAAGCGGCTGGGACCTTTTCTCGGCTGCTTATTTTTATGTCTATTAACCTAAAATAAAGATAGACAAATATTCTGAAAATAATTGCAATTTTTGCCATAATCATAAATAATAAAAGAGGGAATTTCGAATTCCGAATGAAGTGAATAGATGAGGTGAATGAGTTTGGTAACTTTTAAAGACTTTGATTATAAACGTCCGGATTTAGAAGAAATGAAAGAACAGACTACAGCATTATTAGAGGAATTTAAAGCTGCAACTACTGTAGATGAACAAAGCGAAGTAATCGAAAAGTTAAATGCGATCCGCAATACATTTTCGACAATGGCTAACCTTGTTTATGTACGTGCATCAATTGATACAAATGATGAATATTACCAAAAAGAGCGTGACCATTTTGATGAAGTAAGCCCAATGGCGGACGAGCTTGTATTTAATTACTATACGGAACTAGTAAAATCGCCATTCCGTGCTCAGCTTGAAGAAAAATGGGGCACGCAACTATTTGCCTTAGCTGAAAACTTACTAAAAGGTTTCTCACCTGCAGTGATTGAGCTTATGCAAAAAGAAAATAAACTAACGTCTGAATACAGCAAGCTAGTTGCTTCTGCTCAGATTGAATTTGACGGAAAAACTTTGACATTGGCACAGCTTGGACCATATGCAGAATCGACTGATCGTGATGTTCGAAAAGCAGCACGTGAAGCAAGTGCAGACTTCTATGCTTCAAACAAAGAAAAGTTCGATCAAATCTATGATGATTTAGTAAAGCTGCGTCATGAAATTGCTACAAAACTAGGATTTAAAAACTATGTGGAACTTGCCTATGTCAATATGAACCGTATTGATTACAACGCAGAGATGGTTGCAAAATTCCGTGAGCAAGTGCGGGAAAATATCGTACCGCTTGCAACGAAACTTTACGAGCGCCAAGCAGAACGTATCGGAGTAGAGGACTTTAAATTCTACGATGAAGGTTTAACATTCTTAACAGGAAATGCCGTGCCTCAAGGTGATCCGGAGTGGATTATTAATAACGGTAAAAAAATGTACGAAGAACTATCAAAAGAAACAGGCGAGTTCTTCAATTATATGATCGAGCATGACCTGATGGATCTGGTAGCGAAAAAAGGTAAGGAAAGCGGCGGATACTGTACGTTTATCGAAGACTATGAATCACCGTTTATCTTCTCGAACTTTAATGGCACATCTGGTGATATCGATGTACTGACACATGAGGCAGGACATGCATTCCAAGTGTATTCAAGCCGAAATATTGGTATCCCGGAATACTTATGGCCGACATATGAGTCAGCAGAAATTCATTCTATGAGTATGGAATTCTTTACATGGCCTTGGATGGAGCTATTCTTCAAGGACCAAACAGATAAATATAAATTCTCGCACTTAAGCAGCGGGTTATTATTCTTACCATACGGTGTAGCAGTTGATGAATTCCAGCATGTTGTATATGAAAATCCTGAAATGACACCAGCTGAGCGCAATGCTGCATGGAAAGAAATCGAAGCGAAGTATTTACCGCATCGTGATTACGACGGTCATGAATATTTAGAGTCAGGAGCTATTTGGCAGCGACAAGGCCATATTTATACAACGCCATTCTATTATATTGACTACACGCTAGCGCAAATTTGTGCATTCCAGTTCTGGAAACGTTCACGAGAAGACTTCGAAGGGGCTTGGAAAGACTATCTGCATCTCTGCAGTCTTGGTGGTTCATTTGCTTTCACAAAACTTGTTGAAGAAGCGGGCTTAATTTCGCCATTTGACGACGGCTGTGTGGAATCGGTTGTGGGAACAATCGAAGACTATTTAAATTCAATCGATGATAAAAAGCTCTAAAATTTAAGGGGTGCGTTTCGCAAATAGTACTTTGCGAAACAATCCTTTTTTATTTTTTGTATTTTATGAAGCTTTATGGCATGCTAAAACGTACATAGTTATAGTGAAAATTATAAATAAAAGAAAGATTGAGAAAGAGAGTGAGCCGATGACTAGAAAACTGTGGTTCCAAGTGGGCGTAGGTATTCTAATTACATTATTAATTATCAAATATTTTATTGAAATTCATTCAATTTTTAATCCGATTATCATTATTTTTACAACCATCCTTGTACCGTTATTACTCGGTGGGGTGCTCTATTATATTTCGGAGCCATTGCAGCGCATATTGGAAAAACGGGGTATGCCGAGATGGGGAAGTTTAATAACAATCGTCCTTATAATTGCAGGTTTATTCGCAACTTTTTTAGTTTTAGTCGGTACTCCAATTGCAAACCAAGTAAACAGACTTGTTGAAAATGCACCGACAATCGCTAAGGATATTGAAGAAACAGCTGATTTTATTTTAGATAATAAGGATAATATTCCGATGCTGCCGCCGCAAGTAGAAGAGTTTATAGCATCAGTAACGACTTCTATTCAAGACATTGCTGTCACAAGTAGTAAGTATCTTGTGTCCTTCTTAAGTGGTGCGGTAACGGTAACCTTAACATTAGTACTGGCGCCATTTTTCTTTATTTTCATGTTGAAAGACCATGAAAAGTTCGCTCCTCAAATTTACGGTATATTTAATGGTGAGAGCCGCACATGGGTTAAGAAAACATTAGAAGATATTGATAATGTATTAAGAAGCTATGTTCAAGGACAAGTGCTGGTCAGCTTTTTACTCGCAATTATGATGTACATCGGCTATTTAATCATTGGCTTGGAGTACTCATTATTACTTGCGTTATTTGCATTTTTCATGAACATGATTCCATTTATCGGACCTTGGATTTCCCTTGTCCCGGCAGTGATTGTGGCACTGGTTAATGATCCATTTGATATTATTTGGGTAGGTGTAGTAACGCTTGTCGCACAACAAGTGGAAAGTAACTTAATTACACCGAATGTTATGGGGCGATCTTTGGATATTCACCCGTTGACAGTCATTTCAATCGTATTGGCAGCAGGGAATATTGCCGGATTTATCGGAATTTTAATTGCCATTCCAACATACTGCGTCATTAAAGTAATCGTTCAAAATATTTATGAAGAACGCAAACAGATTAAAGAGACTGCCACTAAGAATGTGTAACACCAACAGAATCAGAATTAATATAGCGGGACATATGTGATAAGCATATGCTTCGCTTTTTAATTTTCGCAGGACACGGTATACTTATAAATTGAAAAGACATTTAAAAGGAGCAGACAATGCTAACATTTGAACAAAAACAAGAAATTATCGAATCATTTCCGCAGCTGACTAAAAAGGAAATTTCATTAAAACGTGTGAATTATCACTTTGAAGGAAGTCTATACGAAAAATCAATCGTTGTAGAAAAATTGCATCCAAACGGCAATGGCTTTGTTTTCGTGGGCGACTTATTGAAATATGAAAAAGAAGCAGGCGACAACGGACTAGTCAATATTCGTGACTACAGCGAGGAAGCGTTACGTGAAATCGTACGGGACTCCATCAACTATTTATCTGAGGAAGAAGAAGAGATTTTACCGATCGTCGAAACATGGATATCGCGTGAAGGCACGACGAAGCTGGAACTGGAGTTTAACGATCGTTCTTGGAATATTTATCATCAAGGAAATTTAGAGGAAACATTCGGTACGCGTGAAGACGCTGTTGCTTATTTACGTGAGGAAGGTTTCCGACTTTCAAAATAGATAAGTGAGGGAATTGGAGAATGACACAACAGAATTCATCGAAGGAAATGTCCGGAAATAAAATGGTCAAAATTATCGTCGGTACAATTGTAGTAGCATCCATAGTTATTGTCATTGCAATTCAAGCATTTTACATGTTGTGGGAACCTAAAGACCCGAAGCAAATCGAGTTGAACAAAAGTGATGAGGAATCGAGCGCTGTAAATTCAGTTATGTTTCCGTTTGAGGAAAGGCTGTATTTAGGCTAGTTATGGAATCCCTTGCGTCGGTAGTGGCGCGGGGGATTTTTTTTGTTTGTGGTCTGGCGGAG
>Ga0182739_1001634_pt1 | contig 22770 bp, 21 predicted proteins | sample eDN5th30CBELigBY_FD_128873 | JGI IMG/M metagenome (GOLD analysis project Ga0182739, IMG submission 128873) | Enriched backyard soil microbial communities from Emeryville, California, USA - eDNA 5th pass 30_C BE-Lig BY (version 2) (version 2) | ecosystem: Environmental > Terrestrial > Soil >...
CAGTATTAATTTGCCTCCTATCTCCCCTTATGATATTTATAGATAGTCATATTCATATCGACTATATTATTATTAGCGCTATTTGGACTAGTTTTTTTATAAGTGTATTTTTAACACTTATCTTTTTTACGCTTGCTGATAAAAATAAAGATTTTAAGCATCATAAATCAATAGGTAGTGATCATGGGCCGATCTCTGATACCGATAAATTCTATACCCCAGGCCACCCCCCTTATGATGTGTTTCATCATAGGGACTAACATACATAAAGATTCCAGCTATTAAGTCTAGCTAAGGATTCTGTCAGTCAAGTTATTGCTAGTTAACTTCTTACATTTTAAAGTGAGCGGATTGATTTTTCGTTAGTAGTTTAAAAACCTCATAATAGATAATATGTACCATGAATACTGAAAAAACTTGCCCCTGTGGTTCGAAAATACATTATTGGCAATGCTGTGGTCAGTTTATTGAACAAAAACATTTTCCACCAACGGCTGAAGCATTAATGCGCTCTCGTTATAGTGCTTATAGCCAGGTTAAAATAGAATATATTCAACAGACCATGTTAGGTGAGGCTTTGCAACAGTTCAATTTTGCAGAGGCTAAACGCTTTGCCGAACAAGCCGATTGGCAGGGTTTAACCGTTCTTGCGACTCACTTAGGCCAAGAGTCTGATGCAATAGGCCAGGTGGAGTTTATTGCACGTTACCAGTGGGAAGGTAAGCCAGCCATCATTCATGAGTTAAGTGAATTTCGCAAATTAGAGGGCCGTTGGTACTACACGACGGGTAAACCTGGCCTCATAAAACGAGAACGCAATGAACCTTGTTTTTGCGACAGTGGCAAGAAATATAAGAAATGTTGTATGGGGCTGCTTTGATAACAAAACCAGTTGAAGTCGCTAATAAACGTGAGTCCGCTAAAGGACCGGCGAGTTTTACTACTCATTGATGAGCAGCGTGATTTGAATTTTCCATCATGCTTGATTGCCTAGTTGAACTTAGGCTAAGCGCTTAGCCTAAGTTCAATCAAATTGAAGATTTTAAGGTTTTATTTGAGTTTGCTGCTAAGCCTTGCATGGGCCTTTGCATCTTGCGGCTGCGCCCAATCGCGGCCGATTTTTTCCCAATCGGGATCGGCAGGATCAAACCCTAAAGCGGCTATATGGTCGGCCGTACAGATAAAATAGTGTTGCTGATAAACTAATAAATAAGCCTTAGGATCGCTAGCAAGATGCTTTTTAGCTTTAGCATAATCGGCATACCAAACGTTGAGGCTTGAGCCTACACCTAGTTTATAAAGTCTGGTTTCGGTTTGCTTTTTAATTTTGTTAAGCAGCTGAGACCAGTTTTGATATCCCTGTTCTAAGGCAATGACTTCCAAGCAATGCTTACGTTGTATGGAGTGCAATTGGTTTGCGATGTCCGCAATAGAACTATTAGACCAAAAGGGCAGCTTTTGAAAACGCTTAATCAGGTCAGGAGTTTGAGAAGAGGAGTGATCTATACTAGTTAACAGCTGCTTAACTCTTTTGTGCAATAAATGAGCGCGAATTTTAGCTTCTTTAATAGACATGTTGAAAGGTAGGGACATAAAAAACCTCTTTTATTTTTTAAGCAGTTAACTCACTCTGCCGCTTACCAAAAAATGAAGTTTTTACGTGTATTAGCCTTTGCTAGATAGGGATGATAACATCTTTTGTGAGTATAGGCGTTCCCGAGAGCCTAAGAGGCATATAATAGCTTAAAAAAAATAAATTACAATACCAACTTCCAGCAGGGTTAAGGCTGTCTAAGCTAAATTTCCCCATTTAAGAATATCAAGTAAAAGTATAGTATTTCTATATTTTCAAGTATTTCGGCAGTGGGTTAGATACTTAACTATGTATAGGAAGGGGATTGATATGAGCGTATATAATGGAATGACGGTTAATGGAAGGCTCTCTGCAGCAAAATTACTGGAGTCGTTTGATGAGTCCGTTAAACAAGACAAGAATAAGGTGATGGAAATACCGATAAGCGTAGAACTTTCCGCAAAAGATGCAAAAAATTGCTGTGAATCAATCTTCAATAACCCAGTAAAATATGGTTACTGAAGAAAAATTGGCGGTAAGTTTACTCTAGCCTATCCTTAAACTTGAAATTGAGCTGAGCTAGCCTGTCAACTGGATTTAACTATGCTAGTTTAGTTTAAAATATTAGCAAGGAACTATAACCAATGACTCAAAATAATAATTCACCGCTAACAGAACTCGTTACTAAAGCGAGAACCCATTATTTTACTAAGCCATTACTCGATGACTATTCCATAGAATGCGTAAGTGAAAAACAGCTTTGGGAGTTTTTTGATCCCAGTTGGTTATATCAGCCTAAAGATTTATATTTAGAACCTAAAAAACTATTGTCTCAAGAACAACGGGATAAGTTAGCTAGATTGAGTCAAGCTAATACTATTTTGCAAGATAGCGTTTTAATCAAGGATTTAGCAACCGATACCCCAATTTTACTGTTCCATGGCTATCAAAAGAGTTTTGATAGCTATTATATGCAATTTACTGCGGTTCATCCAGATTACCGCCAAAGGGGCATCTATTCTGCCTTTTTAGAGCGGATAATAGGTTATACGGCAGCATTGGGTTTGAGTACCGTTGTGAGTTGTCATTCTCCAGTCAATAATCCGGTATTAATCGCTAAGCTCAAAAAAAATTTTAAGATCACCGCGCTGGAAATCGATGGACATATGGGGATTAACGTTTGGCTTACCTATTTCCATAATAAAGAACTTGAGTCTGCTTTTGAGTTTCGTTGTGGACATCTTAATTTTAGTCAGGCTATGGTACAGGCTTCTTACGGTACGACTGAGCAGTTTTATAAACTATTACAAACTGTGATTAATAAATAGCGGCAGGCTAGGATAGTGATGAAGCAGTTCTCATCCGAGAAATTAAAGAAGAACTCTCGATTGACCTTATTTCAAAAAACATTGAGTATATGGGAACCTTCGGAGCCCAAGCCCATCAAAAACCTAAGCGAACCCAGGTTAAAATAAGTGCTTATTCTGCAGCGTTTAGAGGTGCCATGCAGGCGAATGCCGAATGAGAAAGTGCTTTGGTTAAATTATAAAGACAAGGCGAAATGTTTACTAGTAATGCAGATTATGCTGGATAAGCTACAATTACAGAGCCTGATTGAGTAAAAAAACGCTTATATAAAGGAGAGTTAAACCCGATGAAGGCTTACGAGTGGATTTTATTTGATGCCGATGAAACCCTGTTTCATTTTGATGCTTTTAATGGGTTACAACTTATGTTTTCCCATTTTGGGGTTGAGTTTACTCAGCAGGATTACCAAGCGTATCAGATGCTAAACCAAGCTTTATGGTTAGACTATCAGAATGGTGCTATTGTAGCTCAGCAATTGCAACATCAGCGTTTCAATACCTGGGCCAATAGGCTACAGGTTTCACCTCAGGTTTTAAACAGTGCTTTTATGACTGCCATGGCCGAGATCTGCATTCCGTTAGCGGGAGCTATTAGCCTTCTCGATGGCCTGAAAGGTACGGTCAAACTAGGCATTATTACTAATGGGTTTACCGAGTTACAACAAGCGCGTCTTAAACGCACCGGACTTTGTAGTCATTTTGATTTAATCGTAATTTCAGAACAAGTAGGTGTAGCCAAACCCCATAGAGTTATTTTTGAACATGCCCTTTCCTTAATGGGGAATCCGACTCGTGAGAAGGTGTTAATGGTGGGTGATAATCCAGACACCGATATTTTAGGCGGACTCAATGCGGGGCTGGATACCTGTTGGCTTAATGTGGATAATAAACCCGTTCCAGAGGGCATTACGCCTCATTATCAGGTGTCTTCTTTGGCAGAGTTAGAAAACTTATTGTTAGGCGGCCAGTATTCTGCTGCCTCTTAGTGGTCATTAGACTGGTTGCATAACCTATAGTGCTGAGGCAAGGTCGTAGAAAAAATGGCTGAAAAAGCGCAATGTACAGAGAGGTACATGAGCATTTTGAAGACACTTTTCATAGAGATTGGCCGGCAGTGAAGGTTATGCAAGAGGTCTATTGAAGCCTGATTAAAATTTATCTAAATAAGCCCCAATTCCACTCGAGCCGCCTCGGTCATTCTTTCTTGGGTCCAGGCTGGCTCCCATACCAATTCTACCGTGGCGTCTGAAACACCTGCTACAGCACGGACTTTTTCTGCTACCATGCCGGGGAAGGTGCCGGCCACGGGACAGCCTGGTGCGGTTAAGGTCATATCGATAAACACATGTTTGTTTTCATCAATCCGTACCTGATAGATTAAGCCCAGGTCATAGATATTCACGGGAATTTCGGGATCATAAACCGAACGTAAAGCCGTGATGACCTCGGCCTCTAAGGAACCAGGTTCGGTCTTTGGGTTGCTCGGTGGGATTGATTCATCGAGTAATTCTGGCTGATCAAGGAAATGTTGTGTAATAGGATCCATAATTCTCTCACTCTGTGCTAGCAGCAATGACTTGATTGGTTAAGGCATTATGTAACGTATGCCAGGCTAAAGTGGCACACTTTACTCGAGCTGGAAATTCTTTAACGCCTGCCAAGACCACTAATTTACCTAATTTATCCGAGTCGGCTGGCTCGTCTTTGGTGAGTAGACCATGCACGGTACTGAATAAAGCTTCTGCTTGCTGAATGGTTTTGCCTTTTAACGCCTCGGTCATTAATGAGGCAGAAGCCGTAGAAATGGCACAGCCCGCGCCCTCAAAACTTACCTCTTGGATAACGTCTTCTGCTATTTTTAAAAATAAATTAAGTTGATCGCCACAGAGAGGGTTATAACCCTCGGCGTATTTATTGGCATCCTGCAGTTTGTGAAAATTGCGTGGATTGCGATTGTGGTCAATAATGACTTCTTGATAGAGTTCACGTAAATCAGACATTAGCCAAAAACCTCTTTTACTTCATACAGGGCTTGAATTAAGCCGTCAATTTCTTGCTGAGTATTATAAAATGCCAAGGATGCCCTGGCCGTTGCGGATACTTTAAAATGTTGCATGAGGGGCATGGCACAGTGATGGCCTGCTCGAATTGCAATACCTTTGCTATCTAAAATGGTACCAATATCATGAGGATGAATTTTATCCAACACAAACGATATGATACTGGCTTTGTGAGCCGCGGTGCCTATGATTCGCAAGCCAGGAATCTCGCTCAGCGCCTGGGTGGCATAGGCCAATAACTCCTGTTCATAGGCTTGGGTATTAGCCACTCCAATTTTGGTTAAATAATCGAGGGCGGCGGCAAAGCCTATGGCACCCGCAATATTAGGTGTCCCGGCTTCAAACTTAAAAGGGGGACGATTATAAGTCGATTTTTCAAAGCTTACGCTGCTTATCATATCGCCACCGCCTTGGTAGGGCGGCAGTTTTTCTAGCCACTGAGCCTTGGCATATAATGCGCCTATACCGGTTGGGCCAAATACTTTATGGCCAGACAGGGTATAAAAGTCACAATCTAAGGCTTGCACATCAATAGGCATATGAGGCGCTGCTTGGGCACCATCAACCAATACGGGTACCTGGTTAGCATGAGCGATTTTAATCATGTCTTCCACAGGATTAATGGTCCCTATGGCATTAGAGATATGTCCTACGGCCAGTAGTTTGGTACGTTTGTTGATAAGTGCTATCACATCATCTAAATTAATTTCACCGGCCTCATTAATCGGTATGACCCGTAGTTTTGCACCGGTTTGCTGGCAAATGAGTTGCCAAGGCACAATATTGGCATGATGCTCCAGCTCGGTCAGTAAAATCTCATCGCCTGCCTGTAAGTGGCTACGTCCGTAACTTTGAGCTACTAAGTTGATGGCCTCGGTGGTACCTCGAACAAATACAATTTCCTCGGTATGCGCGGCATTGATAAAGTTCTTTACGGTGGTTCTGGCATTTTCATAGGCATGGGTGGCGCGTTCGCTTAAGGCATGAACACCGCGGTGTACGTTAGCATTTACACGAGTGTAATAATGCACCAGGGCATCGATAACTACCTGAGGTTTTTGCGTGGTAGCCGCGTTATCTAAGTAAATTAAAGGCTTATCTTTAATGGATTGGTGTAAAATAGGGAAGTCCGCGCGATAGATACTCATGTCCATTACAACATCTCCAAAATGGTCGGATCTTGAGCTAACTGCTGGATAATACAGTGGCGCAAGTAATGACGTAGCGGTGTTTGATTGACAAACTCCAATAGTTCATTAGCAAAAGCAAAGGTTAGAACACTGCGAGCCGTTGGTTCATTTAAACCACGCGAGCGTAAGTAAAAAAGCTCGCTAGCATTGAGTTGACCCACCGTCGCACCGTGAGCGCATTTAACGTCATCGGCATAGATCTCAAGTTCGGGTTTGGTGTCAATCTCGGCTTGCTCCGATAATAATAGATTTTTATTGGTTTGCGCCGCATCAATTTTCTGGGCATCTTGCCTAACCAATACCTTGCCATTAAAAACCGCACGGCCTTGCTCATTGATAATGCCTTTATAGAGTTCCCGACTGCGGCCATAAGCCTTTGCATGTTCAATAGTGGTGTGATGGTCAATATGTTGTTTACCTTTAGCCAGATAAAGGCCATTAAGCTCACAATTGGCATGTTCTGCCGCTTGTATGACATCAATATCGCTGCGAACTAACCTTCCACCTAGGGCAAAGGAGTGAGAGTTAAATTGGCTATGTGCAAATTGCCGTATATTTAAGCTTCCCGTGTGGTAAGCCGCTTGATTTTCCTGTAGCAATTTAAAATGTTCGACTTGAGCGTAATCCGCTACCTGTATCTCCGTAAGAGTATTGGTCCAATAATTACTGTTACCCATACCGATATAATTTTCGATGAGGGTAAGCTGGCAGTGAGTATCGGCTATGACTAAATTACGTAGCTGATAAGCAGTTGGTTGTGGTTGTTCGGTAGTTAGAAATACCACTTGAATGGGTTTAGTGAGCCTTATATGGGCCGGTACATGTAGAAAGTAACCCGTTTGCATATAGGCGGTATTTAAGGCATTAAGTCCGGGTTTTTCCGTGGCCGCTATTTGGGCTAAATGAGCCTGCACAAGAGCGGGATGTCGAGTTAAAGCCTCGGTTAATTCACAGAGAATTACATTGGCTGGCAAAATCGTTAATTCGGCTTGGTATTGACCATCAATAAAAACTAGCAAATAGCTATCTAAATCTGGAATTAAATGTTCGGTAATCTGCTGAGCCGATAGCTGAGTTTTAGTGGGTAAATGATAAATTTGCTCGGCCAGCGACGTTATTTTGGTATATTTCCAAGCTTCTTGCCGAGTAGTTGGAAAACCATGTTGTTGGAAATATTGTAAACCGGTTTGCCGAATTTGTTGTAGCCAAAGTGGTTCCCCTGCGGGGATCTGAAAATTTTGTAAATTATTCATCACTATGCACGCGCCTCGGTTAACCAACCATAGCCTTGTTGTTCCAATTCTAGGGCTAAGTTTTTATCCCCCGATTTAATAATTTGGCCACCGGATAAGACGTGGACAAAATCGGGAACAATATAGTCAAGTAAACGCTGATAGTGAGTGACTAATACAATGGCCCGCTCTGAATTACGCAGGGCATTAACGCCGTCCGCTACAATTTTCAAGGCATCAATGTCTAATCCCGAATCCGTTTCGTCCAATAAAGCCAATTTAGGTTCTAACAATAACATCTGTAAGACTTCATTGCGTTTTTTTTCACCACCGGAAAAACCTTCGTTCACCGAGCGGTATAAGAAGTCGGGGTTCATTTTGACTTGCTGCATTTTATCTTTAACTTGCTGTAGTAAATCCATGGCATCAAGCTTAGCTAAACCGCGTGCGGCTCGTACGTTATTAAGGGCTGCCTTGAGAAAATTAATATTACTCACACCAGGAATTTCCACGGGATATTGAAAAGCTAAAAAAATACCTGCGCGAGCCCGCTCTTCTGGAGTTAGCTCCAATAAATCTTGCTGTTCAAATCTTACCTCACCTTGGGTAACTTCATATTCTTCTCGTCCCGCTAAAACATTCACTAAAGTGCTTTTGCCGGAACCATTAGGGCCCATGATAGCATGTACTTCCCCGGGATTAACCTGCAAGTTAATTCCTTTTAAAATAGCTTTATCGTCGATATTGGCATGTAAATTTTTAATGCTTAACATTCATTTTTTCTCTTTTTATGATACCTATTGAAATAGTAAATTGACGCGCTGCACAACTTTTTTCAAAAGCTTGTTTTATCCCACGCTGCCTTCTAAGCTAATTCCCAATAATTTCTGGGCTTCTACAGCAAATTCCATGGGTAACTCTTTTAACACTTCCTTACAAAACCCATTCACAATCATGGAAACCGCATCTTCAATCCCCATGCCGCGCTGACGGCAATAAAATAATTGATCCTCACTGATTTTAGAAGTGGAAGCCTCATGTTCGATTTGAGCCGTTGGATTTTTTACCTCAATATAAGGAAATGTATGAGCCCCGCAACGGTCTCCTAGTAAGAGCGAATCGCATTGAGTGTAGTTACGGGCATTCCTGGCATTTTTAAGTACCTTGACTAAACCCCGGTAACTATTTTGGCCGAAACCCGCCGAAATACCCTTAGAAATAATGGTGCTACGAGTGTTTTTGCCAATATGGATCATTTTAGTGCCGGTGTCAGCTTGCTGGCGGTTATTAGTTAAGGCCACCGAATAAAATTCACCAATGGTATTATCCGCCTCTAAAAGAACGCTGGGATATTTCCAAGTGATGGCAGAGCCCGTCTCTACTTGGGTCCAGGAAATTTTGGCCTGTTTACCACGGCAAGCGCCACGCTTAGTTACAAAATTATAAATACCTCCACGGCCTTCTTTATCCCCTGGATACCAATTTTGCACGGTAGAGTATTTAATCTGGGCATTTTCCAAAGCTATTAATTCAACGACGGCGGCATGGAGTTGGTTTTCATCTCGCATAGGAGCGGTACAACCTTCTAAATAGCTCACATAGCTGCCTTCTTCGGCCACGATTAAGGTTCTTTCAAATTGACCGCTGGATTTAGCATTGATCCTAAAATAGGTGGAAAGCTCCATAGGACAGCGTACGCCTTTAGGGATATAGCAAAATGAGCCATCGCTAAATACCGCGGCATTTAAGGCTGCAAAAAAATTATCGGTATGAGGCACTACGGAGCCTAGGTATTTTTTGACTAAGTCGGGATGCTCTTGCAAAGCCTCGGAAAAAGAACAAAAAATAATGCCTTTTTCGGCCAGTTTACTTTTAAAGGTGGTAGCAACCGATACGCTATCAAACACGGCATCAACGGCGACTCCGGCTAACATTTCTTGCTCTTTCAACGGAATGCCCAGTTTCTCATAGGTTTTAAGCAATTCGGGATCGACCTCATCCAAACTTTTAGGCGCATCTTTATTAAATTTGGGAGCAGAGTAATAAGTTATCGCTTGATAATCTATGGGGTCAATCTTTAATTTGGCCCAATCCGGAGGTGTCATGGTTAGCCAATGTCTATAGGCCTTTAAGCGATAAGCTAACATGAACTCGGGTTCGTTTTTTTTGGCCGAAATGGTGCGAATTACCTCTTCATCAAGGCCTGGGGGTAAGGAATCGGTTTCAATTTCCGTCACAAACCCATGTTGATATTCTTGTGATAATAAATTAGTCAGCTGTGATTGGGGGGCTGCCATTATTTAAACTCCGTTACATTGTTCGCCATTTTTATTTATTTCTAGGTAAATTCTGATAAATTACGCTTTTTGCGTCCACCTGAAAATTCGATGGCGGCGAATGTGTTTTTTCATTTTTTAAAATACGATAGTGGGCTTGTTGAAAACGTTGTTTTTCATCGGCTAAATCAGCCAGCGAAATGGTTTTTAACGCCTCATAAACAACCTGATTAATCAAACGCCAATTATTGCGGATAGTGCAAATGAGTTCTAAAGAACATTCACTCACCGCGCTACTGCAATCGGTCAAGGCAATATTACCATCAAGGGCTGCAATGATCTCTACCACATTAATATGTTGCGGTTCACGTGCCATGCTATAACCGCCTTGAGCGCCTCGAGCCGAATTAAGTAAACCGGCTTGAGTCAGTAACTTTAATATTTTACTAGCCATGGGCAAGGTAATTTGAGTATGAGCCGCTATGGTTTTAGCCGTATGCAGTTCATCGGGATGTTTTGCCATGTAGGTCATTAAAACGGTGCCATAATCCGCAAGTTTGCTAATACGTAACATGTATAGACCTAAAACCCTTAAATTTATATAGTACTATATTAGTGCTATTTGACCTTGATTGCAATTGTTAAAGGGAAAGCGTTACACTGAGTTTAACCTTAAACTTGCTTAAGATAATCCCAATCCTGTTAAGCAATCTACCATAGCCCAGGTAAGAGCGAGTAGAGCTAGGCTAAGCTTAATTAAGCTCCAAGGCACCTCCCTGTGCCATCCCGCTATCATCCTGATACCTAGTCGCTCCTTAAGCTTAGCCTAGCTCTACTCGCTCTCATAAGGTAGATTGTTTAACAGGGTTGGTATAACTTTATTTTTATGGCAAGCTAAAAGAGGGTAATTTTTCCTCCAGTTTTTATAGTGGATCTTATATGAGTTTAAGCGAAATTTTACTAATTTTACTGGTAGCCCTGATTGTGCTAGGCCCTAAACGTTTACCCGAAGTTGCCTACTGGTTGGGCCGGGTTATGCAATGGTTAAATGCCGTGCGTTGCAAATTGCAAACCGAGTTTAATAACCAAGTTAAAGTCGCAGAGCTAAGGCATAATGAAGCTAAGGCGGCTGCCGCTGAGCAACAAGCCGAACTAAAAAAACAACAGACGTTACCCGATTCGGAGTCTTGATGAGTGAGTTTATTAATACCGAGTTTGTAACTCATTTGCTTGAACTACGCCGCCGCTTACTACAATACTTTATGATCTTACTGATGGTATTTATTGGGTTATATTTTTTTGCCGATAAACTTTATCAGCTATTAGCAATACCCGTGTTAAACCAGTTACCTCACACTAGCCATCTAATTGCTACCAATATTGCCGCTCCTTTTTTTGTACCGTTAAAGTTTGCTGCTTTTTTAGCGCTATTTTTAACTATTCCATGCTTTCTATATCATTTGTGGGCTTTTACCGCTCCGGCGCTTTACCAACATGAAAAACGTTGGTTATGGTTACTATTGCTAGCCAGTAGTGGTTTATTTTATCTAGGCATAGCCTTTGCATTTTTTGTGGTTTTTCCCTTGATGTTTAAATTCTTCGTCATGATAGCGCCGCAAGGGGTTGTGGTGATGCCGGATATGAGTAGTTATTTAGATTTTGCTTTGAAATTATTTTTCGCTTTTGGTATCGCTTTCCAAGTGCCCGTCTTAACAATAATGAGTATAAAGCTGAGCTGGGTAACGGTAGCGCAACTCGAGCAGAAACGTCCTTATATTATTGTGTTGGCCTTTGTACTAGGGATGTTATTGACTCCGCCCGATGTGCTTTCACAAGTGTTGCTAGCTCTGCCTATGTGGGGATTATTTGAAATAGGACTGGTTATTGGCAAGCGCTTGGAAAAAAGTTGAGCAGCGCGTATTAGCGATAAAATTGTATAAAATAGGACTTACGCAAAATGATGCTAGGTTAGGCAAAAATAGGTGAAAAACCGGAGTTTACATTCAGTAAATGAGGATTTTGAACCTATTTTTAACAACGCATAGCGCATTTTGCGTAAGTCCTATAAAAAAATAGATACTGCCAGAATCCTTAATCTTTGTTAAAATTAGCGTAATACTTTCAAGGTAATTACCCTATGCAAACCTCATCTGCTAACAGACATTATACCCCTTGGGATCGATTGTTATTACAGGCCGATCAAACTCTTCGTACCTTATTTGCCAATTATGCTATTTCTAGTCGACCCCATCCAGCCGATGAATTAACCGAAATAGCTTTAACTGATAAGGAGCGTCAACATGCGGCAGGTTTAATGCGGGTTAATCATGTAGGCGAAATTTGCGCGCAGGCGCTTTATCAAGGCCAAGCCTTAACGGCAAGAACACCCGAGATACGAGATAGTATGCAAGAAGCTGCTACCGAAGAATTTGATCATTTGGCCTGGTGTAAAACACGCTTAGAGGAATTAGAAAGTCGCCCCAGTTATTTAAATCCCTTGTGGTACAGCGGTTCATTGGTCCTGGGGGTTTTAGCTGGAATAGCCGGAGACAAATGGAATCTGGGTTTTTTAGCGGAAACGGAACGCCAGGTAGTAAAGCACTTAGATAGCCACTTAGGCGAGTTACCCAGCGCAGATTTAAAAAGCCGTGCCATAGTGGCGCAAATGCGAACAGACGAGTCTAAACATGCCGAACAAGCGGTAGCAAACGGGGCGGCTGAGCTGCCATGGTCTATAAAAAAACTCATGGCAGCTATGTCTAAAGTCATGACCACGGTTGCCTATAGGATTTAATAGGCATTTTTCAAGTGGACTAAAATTATACCATGCGAAATACGCCTTCATAAGGATCTTGGGTTGGATAAGCGTCATTGATTTCCATACCATAAGTCCCTATGGGGGACTCATATGACGGAAGATTCTGAGAACTGGGCTGCTTTAACCAGGATTCTATCATACCTGCCACTTTACTGCATTGCTGGAAAGTAAATCGGCCGTCGAAAAACAGGGTGCTTGCACTATCTAAAATGGCGGCAACGATGCTCATACCCAAAATGGTTTTTGAGTCAAGACTCTCAAATGATTTCAAAATATCTTGACTGGCAAGAAAGTTAAGCACGCCATCTTGAGAAGAGCCATAAACAGCAATAGCAGCCCCGAAAACAACTCCAATATATTTGATTAAATCTAACTCGTGATCCAAACAATTAGGCAGGTTGCTAGCAGAAAAAAATCGCTGAGGATTCTTTAGCTTTTGTAATCCCTGCCAAGCCATATTTCCTATGTTTTTAAATATCTCTAAAGCAGAATTACCCTCCATACATATATTCTGTAAGGTTTTTAGGATCATATTGGAATATACGATGGTTTCCACCGTTTTGGAATTACAGCCCCAATTAGTCGCCATTAATTTTAGGCCATAGCTTGTATTGGCGGCATTGATCAAGCAGGGAATGCCTATGATAGGAATAGTTAAAGTTTTGCTGAGGATGGAGCGTAAGCATAAAGAATCGGATAGGACCGCTTTAAATTCGTTCCAGGATAAACGGGATAAGCGTTGCAGTTGATCTTTTATATAGGCTATAGAGGGTAGGCTGGGTAGAGTTTCACTGATATAGCTATAAATAGTCGAAAAATTACAGGTGGCTTCTATGCTGGTAATGATAGCTACGAGGGCGGTAAGTACCGGGGTTGGTATACCACTTATGATACCAAACGTGGCGTAGGCACCCTCTGCCGTTAAACAAGCCCCAACGGCAGTTCCATAAAATGCCATTGCACCAATCAATAATATAGTGATTAACTTCTTTTGTTCAGGTGCTTGCTCCTTGTTTAATTCAGCGCTATTGTTTGTTAGATAATGCCATCCCTTTTGGGCCTTGTGTCCCAATTTTTCAAATAGATCGTGAGTAAACTGCCAGTCGGTACCCATAGCCATCAGGGCCTTCGTTAAACCTGCGCTTAACATAAGCAAATGCTGCTGAGTCAGGGATAATTTTTGTTGCTCAGTGAGCTGTTTCATGGCAAAGCTTGCTACCGCGCCATTAGCCAGTCCATTACCAAGTACAAAGGCTGTAGCGAGGTAACCGGAGGCCAGACTTAAAGCGGTTTTTGGATTCTCGGCCGCCGTGATGGGGAGTGTAGGCGGCTCTGATTCTAGAGAGACTAAATCAAGTTCACCATTGATACTCAAGGCGTGTGAGTTGGGTAGGGGATTTATTAAAGCGGGGGTATCACATGAACCATAGTTTGAAGCTAATTTTTGCTGATTAATTTTCTTTATTCCTCAATTGATGCCAAACAAAACCCCCATTGAAAAGTCTAATAGGGGAACTTAAACTCACGCATATTACTTTAGCTTGGTTATTTTGGGTAGTTTTAAACTTTCAATATGATAATGAACCGAGCATGATTAAGCCTTAAAATGGCATTGAAACGAGGTAATTGTACTAAAGTTCTTTGTTAGGTGAGGTTTGCTCGTGCGTTGGTAGAGCCGGTATTTCACCGGCTGATTAATTTAAGGTTAATTCAAGAGGTTTTTATGGCTTTTAGCCGCTGTTCTAGGATGGTCTTTAGGGGTAAATCATGCCTATAATCGGTCACGGCCTCTAACCAATCACCATACATGGGATTAGGTAATAAAATAAATTTTTGACCGAAGGCATCTCGCATTTTTTTGACTTCCTTATCACGTTTAAGCAAGGAAGTTTGATCAAATACAGCGCTTAAATCGGTGAGTTTATCGCCGATTAACATGATAATTTCGTAAGTGGCACTAATCCTTTGCCGGCGATGCTCTTTACTTTCATCGGTGGTTTTAAATAACAAATGCGAGGCTTTTAGTTGGGGGAAACCATATTTCTGCAAATTTTTTATGGTGGCTTCCTTTTTATCTGTTTTTCTATTGGTGATATAAAAAATAGTCACATTTTGGGAGTTAGCATAATTTAAAAATTCTAGCGCACCTGGTAGGGGCTTGGCTTTAGCCTCATTAACCCATTCCAACCAACCTTGGGGATAGGATTGTTTATCAACAATCATGCTAGCCGCATAGGGTGAATTATCTAGCACAGTCTCATCAATATCCATGACTATGGCAGGCAATTTATTCTTATTATACGTTTTGAGCGTTTGCTCTAACTGCCAACGAGCTAGATTAAAGGTTTGATAATATAGGGCCTTAGCTTCGGCAGATTGTTGCCATAGAATCGCATTTAAACTTTGCTCGGTAATTCTAATGACATCTTTGCTAATATTTTTTTCTATGGGTTTAGCTACGGCCGTAAAACTAAGCAGTAGTAATCCACTCAAGAAAATGGTCTTAATATTTCTGTAGCGGTTAATTGGCATAATTTAGTTAACCTAAAGGTAAGATAGCTACTATCTTACTCATTCTCACCGAGCGGTGTAAAGTGATTGTTGCATCGATTAAACTATAGTAAGCGTGATATTTAATTTATAATCATTAATTAAGGGTTTTGATTAACTTTATTATGAAAAATAACCCCTTTCTTGAAACCCAGCGGCTATTTATTCGGCCGGTTCGGCTACATGATTTTACCGAACTTGCTGCTATCTGGGCCGATCCCAAAGTGATGCAATTTATTGATGGGTCTAAAACACAAGCAGAATCAAAAACACAACTTAAGCATTGGATAGTAGATTATGAAAAACAGGGCTATGGTTTTATAGCTTTGCAATGTAAAAGCAATGGCAAGATCATAGGTAATAGTGGATTTTTACGGCAAGTGCTTGATAGTAAAGTTTATATTGAACTGGGTTATTGTTTAGCCCAAGAATATTGGGGGCAAGGTTATGCCACGGAAGCTGTCACAGCCTTAATACATTATGGGTTTTCCGTACTGAAATTTCCCGAGCTGATTGCCATCATACGTGAAGAGAATTTAGCCTCTTTGCAAGTAGCTAACAAAATAGGTTTGCGTTTGTTGAAAATAATGGCTGTCGATGGACAGCGTAGCAAAATTTTTCATATCTTAAGAGGTGACTATGAAAACAGCTCATAAGAAATTTGAGATAGCGGTTTTGCAAACAAAACGTTTATTTGCTCGCCAATTAACTGCTGAGGATTTTCCATTACTTTTCAAAATGAATCAAAATGCCTACACAATGGCAAATTTAGGTGGGATTCGTACCGTAGAGGCAACCCGTAAGAATTTGGCATGGAATTTAGCTCAATGGCAAGAAAATGGGTTTGGCCTTTGGCTATGGTTTGAAAAACAAACGAAGCAATTGGTAGGACGCGGGGGTTTACGTAAGATTACGATAGAATCACAACTAGAAATAGAAATAAGTTACGCTTTATTCCCGGAATTCTGGGGACAAGGGTTTGCTACAGAAATAGCCCAGGCCTGTATGGAGATAGGTTTTATGCAATTAAAGCTTCCTAAACTGGTTTGTCATACTACCATTACTAATAAAGCTTCCCAGCGAGTGATGGAAAAAGTAGGCTTACATTTTGTTAGGTATTTTACTCAACACGATGAGCCGCATATATTATATAAGCTTGAGGCAAATGATTATTATCAGCACATGATTTCCTTTAAACCGTTGGCTGTAACCGATCTTGAGCTTCTGGTAAACTGGCTAAATAAACCCCATGTTAAAGCCTGGTGGGATGATAATTTAACTGCAGAACAAATCCGTGAGAAATATCGGGGCAGAATGGGTGATCAAACGACCTACGGTTTTATCATTTATTTTAATGAAAAACCCCTAGGATTTATCCAATATTATTATGCCAATCGAGTAGGCGAGGGCTGGTGGCCAGAAGAGGTTGAAGGAACCGTAGGAATTGATCAATATATTGGTGAAGAGGCCTATATTAATAGGGGTTATGGCAGTTTAATTATTAAAACCTTCGTAACAAAATTATTGGACCATCCTAGGATTAAAAAAATTATCGTCGATGTGGATCCTAATAATTTGCGCGCCATCCGTTGTTATGAAAAAGTGGGTTTTAAACTCATTAAACCCATACAGACCCCCGATGGCCTTGCGTTATTAATGGAATTTATGCAAAAGAATCAATAAAGAGCCTATTCGACAAATAGGATTGCATTAGGTGCGTATCAGCCAAACTTAAGTTAAAATGCCATATGTATGATTTTTTCCAATTTGAAATTCGCAACTTAGCTCGTTATCGCCAGCAAATTCGTAAGCTATTTACTAAGCTAAAGGAGCGCAAGGCCCTTTTTACGACTCAACAAGCGGGCGTAAATTATTTTAGTTTTGGTTTGCAAGAGGCTAAGCTTGCCAAGTTATTGCGTAATGCAGTAGTCAGCGAAACTTATCGATTTCAACCGGCTAAGCAGCGCGTTATCTTAGTCAATAATAAACATCGGGTAATTTACGATTTTGTTTTGCTAGATAAAATTGTGATTAGCGTCTTGATGAGCATTTTATTGGAATTAGCCGAGAGCTACCTTTCGAATCAGTTATTTTCTTACCGTAAGGGAAGGCGGCCACTACATGCCGTTAAAAAACTTTGCCATTATATTCAAACTCAACGGGCGCAGTTAAAGGAAATGGGCGCAGATTGCCATGTTTTAAAGGCGGACATAGCCGATTATACCGATAATATTCGTTTAGATTCCCATTCAAAGTTATGGCAGTTAGTAAATGCCATGTTAGCTAAAGCCAATTGTCAACTGACGGAGTACCAGCAAGCGCTTATAAATAGCTGTTTTCGGCCCGAATATATTAATCTAGATGGGTTGCTGCAATGTAATATTAAGGGCGTTCCAACCGGCTCAATTGCCAGTACATTAGCCTATAATTTATATCTGAGTGAAATTGATCAGCAAATGACCCAAATAGCCGGTTTATATTATTCGCGTTACAGTGATGATATTTTATTAGCCCACGTCGAACCGGTGGCTTTAAAAATCGCTATTGAACGATTTAATCAAATGCTGTCTGAACTGGGTTTAATGCGTAAGCTGGCTAAGGATAAGGCTTTATATTTAACTAAAGCGGGACGGGCTTCGGTGGATCCCTTCTGGTTGGGCGCGCACAAATTAATTTACCTGGGCTATGAGGTATATGCCAATGGTACCTTTATGCTTTCGACTAAACGGCAAGCTAAATTATTAATGGCCATCAGACAGCGAATTGCTAATGTATTAAATTTATGCGATGGCAAATTACCCTTAGAAAAATTAGGTAACACCTTATGCCAAGCCATCAATAAAGCCCTACAAGATGAAACCTTTGGTGAGCAGGCGGTCACGGCTTTATTGGAATGTAATCATGTGGGAATGCTAAAGCATCTAGATTATTTTATTGCCTTGAGTATTGCAGAAGCCGTGAGTGGACAGCGGGGAGTAAAAGCTTTTCGTAAAGTATCTTATGCAAAAATACGCCGTGATTGGCAGTTAGTCTCTTTAGTTAAGTGGCGGATTTCATTGTTTTGACCTTAAGCGCTGTTATCCAAGGCTCTTGCTAAACTGGATTTCTATTGATATAAGTGCGTCAATTGGCTGCATAGCGCTGGATGGTATTTGATATTCTTTTACTGAATAAGGATGATAGAAATTGGATGATGATCGCAGGTCTGGAGTAAGGCCTAATTCAAGCGAGTTTTACCTGGTGCTAGGAGGCGGGCCAGTGGGGTGTTATCTGGCCTATAAACTACTGACTAAACACGGTGCCAAGGTCGCTCTTTTTGAGGGGCGCTTATTGAATAGGCCACAAGTCGTGCGTATCCCTTTTGCCATTGCTAAAGATTTGCCAGCGGACATTAAAAATGAGCTATGGTGTGACAGTACGACTCAGGAGCGCATTTTTAACCACCATAGCATTACTGCCATCGATTTTTGGCCCAAACCTGGTTATCTTTATTGGCCTTGGTTCAGCATAGGTAGTTTCCAGACTGCCATGATTAATTTTCTGCAAACTAATAGTGAGTATAAAGAAAGATTTTTTTTCGTTCCGCAAGCGCAAGATATAGCCGAGCTTAATCCAAGCGTGGCCCTAAAAGCTATATATCCCGATGCCGAACTGCCGGATGCCGCGGCTATTTTTTGTACCTGTGGCAATTATGCCAAATCATTTAGAGATCAGCTGGGTTTACAGTTAGGAAAAACCACCGAGCTAAAGGGACATGGAATTTATTTAATTTATCAAAATGATCAAATAGAGAATTACTGGCGTGATGGCAAGCCCATTTCTTATAGTGAATTGGGCGAAAAAGGCATTTCTTATGCGGCTGCTAATAATCGTAGTCTCGATGTGCAATTATATACTTATCCTGCTGGTAAACTCGCGGATGTTTTCCTGCAGATGCCGCAGAGTTTTATGGAATATAGCCAATATCGTTCCATGGACCAAGCCCTAACCATGACTGGCGAAGGGTTACCGGAAGATGCCAGGCAGTGGTTTGAAACTTATAAGGCCGTATTAGTTGAACAAATGCGGTTTTTCAACCTGCGACTGCCTCAGGAACCTAGTAAAATCAGGGTTTTTTATGCCGCTAGAAGTGAATATTATTGGGACGCTGTGACAAGTGATATGGAAATACCCATCAATTGCCCATTATTTTTTTTAGGCGACAGCGCCGGCAGTACGGATTATAAATTTGGGTTGAGTGTGGGAAGAGGCTTGTTAGCCGCGCAGCAATTAAGCTCTGTCCTGACGCGACATCCACATGACTTAAGCTTTCTAAGGGCTAATTATCAAGCTTATTGGAATGAGGTGATTAAGCGTGAGTTCAATAAGGGACCAACCTTAACGGCGGAACCTTGGATTCAATATCAATATTTGGTAAAAGGACGGAAAGTTATTTATCCGCAGGGTAATGCTATAACCTACCGAGATGATAAAGATTATCCATTTTATTTAAATGACTATCAGGATTTGGTGCCGGGTTATGCCAATACCAGCGAAGCCAGTGCAGTCTTATATATTAATACTCGGGCAGTGCGCGAAAATATAGCCAATATTACGGCACTCGCCCACGGTTTAAATGGTTCAAAAATTGTGGCCGTGGTAAAAGGTGATGGTTATGGACTCGGTGCTAAACTAATGGCTGAACTTGCCATAAGTGCCGGTGTTAAATTTTTAGGCGTTGCAAAACTACGTGAGGCCATTGCCTTGCGAGAGGCCGGTTTTGTACCACCTATTCGCCTGATGGTATTTGAGCCTCCTTTATTACATGATTTAAGCAGCTATGCTAAACATAATATTGAACTTGTTTTGCCATCTAGCCCTAATGGTGAATCGGTAGACATACTGGCAAACTGGTTACATGCTCATCAAGCTTTAAGCGCTACTGGTTTGAAAGTTCATATTATGGTAGATACTGGTTTAAGGCGAGAGGGAGGATTTAGTGCCAATACCCCAGAAGCTGTTTGGCAAACCATAGCAGCTATGCAACGTTTTTCTAAAAGCGGGCTTTTTCTGGCAGGCATTGCGACTCATTTAGCCTGTTATCGTTGTACCGATTATAACGGCGAGGAAGTCATTGATTATCGGGCGTTACAGCTGCAACGCTTACGGGCAGTTCTTGAGTATCTCTTGTCCAAAGGGATTAAGATACCCATGGTGCATGTGGGTGGTGGGTTAGGACTCTTGGCCGAGCATTGGCCTAAGTACTTTGCCGATTTAGCAGATAAGCATAGTATACAGCTTTATACCCGGGTAGGTCATGGTATGTATGGCATGGAATTAGCCGAAGAGCTAAATCCGGCTAGCCCCCAATTACGCCCTACGGTAGAGATGAATTTGCAGGTACGTAATATATTTCATGTTGAGGCAGGAGAGCCGGTTTCTTATGGAGGTTATTGGCGGGCGCCTCAACAGGGGACCTGGGTGGCAACTTTATCCGGTGGTTGGGATGAAGGCATTCCTCGCACGGTTAAGACCTTAGGGCTATGGGATGAGGGTATGTCGGTTTGTATTAATGGGGAATTATATCCAGCAATTGGAACCATCAATATGAATGCCATGATGGTTAATCTAGGTACAGAAACCAGCGTGCGGCCCGGAGACAGGGCCGTGATATTTGGTTGGCAGCCGCATCATCCTAAATTACGTGATCTAGCAGCGCTTAGCGGACAAATAAGTCCATCGGTTACCGTTAATATTCCTGCTTATATTCCCAGAATAGCGGTGGAAGATTAAACTGACAATGATAGCATTGATAATCTATGATGAAATTAAACCAATGGCTTTCAAATCAAGCTAAACGCGGTGAAAGGTTTATTAGTATTGCCGATTTATTATTTTCCAATAAAAGTGTGGCCTATATTTATTTTCGCCTGCGTTATTTTAATTGGTTAGTACTAATTCGGTTAGTCTTTCACCTTAGCATTTTTGCCGGATTACATCAGAGCTTACCGGCGCGCAATTTTAGTATAGTGGCCTTGGTATGGGCAGCGACCCTTATCATTAATGCGGCTTGGTGGGGTGGACTTGAGGTATTACGAACTCGGGTTAGAGATTATTATCATACTAAAAATACCGAGGCCTTGCAGCAGGAAATTAGCTATTGGTTAATCCTAGGAATATTAGGCGGCATAATTTTAACCCTATTGAGTTTAATGTTTGGGGTTTACGGAATAAGTTCAGGTCAACCTACTCTGATTTTTCTCTGGAGTTTCGCTGGCAGTTTGTGTTTAAGCCTTGCCATAAGATTGAGCTTTGAACCCTACCACTCGGGGATTTATGCCATTTCTCGCGTTTTACGCCCCTTATGGTCTTTAGTGATAGGCGAGGTATTTAGCTTTCTCTTCATCTTGATTGGCTGGCATTGGCTGCAACATTGGGTATTGCCTATAGCCATGATATTAACCAGCTTAATTAATACCTTATTGCGCTATTATTATTGTAAGCGCTTATATGATTTTTATGAATGGCGCTTATCATTTAACCCATTAACTATCGGACGTTGGTTACGCGAGTTACCCTTAAGAGATTTAGTTTTGGCGGCCTTGGCTATGTCGTTGATGCAGTTAGAGGGGCCGGCCTTATTAGCCAGTGTCAAGTTTCAACAAACCCATGAGCTATATTATCAATTATTTAACGCCTTATTTTTAACTCTACCCTTGCTTAATGCCAGTAGTGAATGGGCGCAGTTATTTTATTTTGACTGGAAAAAATTGCGCCGTTTTAACTTTAGTGGTTTGCATCAACGTTATGATAAAACAATTTTGCTACTATCTCCTATGATGGGTTGTTTTTTAGGCTTAGCTGCAGTGGGGGTTAGTCATTTTTTTCTGCCTAATTTATCGTCTATGGTCTATGGTATGGTGGCTTTATTAATTATTTTACGAGCGATAATCGCCTATTTGCAAATTCGCTCCTTTGCATGTTTTTACTATTGGGACGTTATTGTAGGCGCAGCGATGTTATTAGGTATCCTGGGTATTGCCTATATCTATATGGCTAATCCATGGTTTAGTATGGCGAGTATGGGGCTAGGATCAATTTTGTTAATCTATTGGTTAATAAAACCACGTTTAAGTGTCATAGATAAAGCCAGCCAATTTAAACAGCAAGTTATTTTTTATGATTGGCTCACCCAATTATGCCAAGTAAAAGGGGCCTTGCAAATAGGAGTACTCAGTGTAGCGCCCTATACTAGCTATTATAAAGTGCTGCGAATAGTGAGCTGGTTAATACAATCATTTCTACAAAAGCAAGATCGGGTGTGTATCGTTGCTAATAAAATTATTTTTTATCAAATAAACCCTGGATCCGAAAAAAGTATTGAGCTTAATCAGATAGCGATTAATACCGGTGGCTTGGTTCAAGACTTTAGCCTATCATCGGTAATTTACAAGCAACAAAAGAGCATTTTATTCGAGTTACAAGCTTATCTAAAGGAGAATGTCCTTAAACACCTTATTGAAAAAGTACCCGCTAGCGATTTTTTTACCCGTTTTCCCGATGGACTTATGTTTACTCCAAAAGGAATTATGGGGCCGCTTGCTAAAACGGCGGATAAAAATACCATACAGGGTTTATTGTATCAGGCCGAGCTTTATTTGACTGGGCAAGCAACCGGGCCTTTTCCGTATGAAGTGGTGGTAAGCTATGACCAAGGCACCATTA
>Ga0182739_1001636_pt1 | contig 22759 bp, 20 predicted proteins | sample eDN5th30CBELigBY_FD_128873 | JGI IMG/M metagenome (GOLD analysis project Ga0182739, IMG submission 128873) | Enriched backyard soil microbial communities from Emeryville, California, USA - eDNA 5th pass 30_C BE-Lig BY (version 2) (version 2) | ecosystem: Environmental > Terrestrial > Soil >...
CTGGATGTCATCGACCGACAGGGCTTTGTGGACGGCGCGCCGATGAAACCATTCCAGCGCCTTGGCGGCCGCCTTGGCCTGGGGGCCTTCGATGGCCACGCGGCTTCCGCGCCGGTTCAGGGTGACATTCCATCCGTCGGCAATCTGGCGCAGGTTTTCGTCCAGCGGGCCGCAGATGTTGGCCAGATGGGTGTTATCGCCCTCCAGTGTCACGATCACAGGCGCCCTGTGGCCCGCGCGCGTCATGCGGACTCCTGGGCGTCGGAGCCCTTGATGACAATCTCGCCTTTCAGCGAGTTGGTCAGTGTCTGGGTGATGCGCACGTCGACCATCTGGCCGATCAGGCGCGGCTGGCCAACGAAATTGACCATGCGGTTGTTTTCGCTGCGGCCGGATAGTTCGGCCGGGTCGCGCTTGGAGGGCTTCTCGACCAGAACGCGCTGGATGCTGCCGACCATGTCGCGGCTGATCTGGTTGGCTTGTTCGGTGACCAGGGCCTGGAGCCGGTGCAACCTGTCGAGCTTGACTTGCTTCGGCGTGTCGTCCTGCAAGTCGGCGGCTGGTGTGCCGGGGCGACGCGAGTACACAAAGGAGAAGGACTGATCGAAGCCCACGTCGCGAATCAGGGACATGGTCTTTTCGAAGTCGGCCTCGGTTTCCCCAGGAAAGCCGACGATAAAGTCCGAGGACAAGGTAAGGCCGGGCCGCGCTGCGCGCAGCCGGCGTACGATGGACTTGAATTCCAGGGTCGTATAGCCGCGCTTCATGGCTGCCAGAACGCGGTCGCTGCCTGCCTGCACGGGCAGGTGCAGGAAGGGCACGAGCTTGGGCAGGGATCCGTGCGCCTCGATCAGGCGTGTCGTCATCTCTTTGGGATGGGACGTCGTGTAGCGGATACGTTCGATGCCCGGGATCTCGTGCACGTACTCCAGCAACATGGCGAAGTCGGCAATTTCATTGCTTTCGCCCATGGGGCCGCGGTAGGCATTGACGTTTTGCCCCAGCAAGGTGACTTCCTTGACGCCCTGGTCGGCCAGGTCGGCGACTTCGACCAGCACGTCATCGAAGGGCCTGGAGACTTCGGGGCCTCGCGTGTAGGGCACCACACAGAAGCTGCAGTATTTGCTGCAGCCTTCCATGATCGAGACAAACGCCGTGGGCCCTTCGATTCGCGCAGGGGGCAGGGCATCGAACTTCTCGATTTCCGGAAAACTGATGTCGACCTGCGAATGCCCTGTGTTGCGCCGGCGCGCGATAAGGTCGGGCAGGCGGTGCAGCGTCTGGGGGCCGAAAACCACGTCCACGTACCCCGCGCGCTTGACGATGGCTTCGCCTTCCTGGCTGGCGACGCAACCGCCCACGCCGATAATGAGATTTGGGTTCGACTGCTTCAGGTGCTGGACCCGGCCGAGATCGGAGAAGACCTTTTCCTGCGCCTTTTCACGTACGGAGCACGTGTTGAAGAGGATGATATCGGCCTCTTCGGGATTCTGGGTCAGTTCGACACCACCGTTTTCGCGCAGGACATCGACCATCTTGTCGGAATCGTACTCGTTCATCTGGCAGCCGAAGGTGCGGATGAAGAGCTTGCGGTGCGTCGTCTGAGTGGAGGTCGAAGGGGCGGGCGCCGGCGTAGCAGCCGGGCTGGCAGTCGCGGCAGTGCGCTTGATGTCGATCGAATGCATGGTATGGGCCGTGGCGGGTGTATATCCCGGGGGCTGAATGGGTAACGCGATATTGTACTTTATCGGCCTGATGCGACGAGCTTATATCCTCGGGCTATGTTCATATGGCGAAAAACCTTGTAACCTATAGGGTCAATATATCGCGCCTGAACGACGGCACGGCGCGTGAAGCTTTATCCCCGAATTTATTGTCCCGAAGTGCCTGTCGCATTTACATCCAGCGAGGAAACGTCATGAATGAACCAACGAACCTGAGCCGACGCCGCATGCTTGCGTCCAGTGGCGGCATGGTGGCCCTGGCCGGCCTGGGCGGCATGGGCACTGCGGCGGCCCAATCAGCGGCACCGGCTGCAGCGCCTGCCGCGGCCGGCGCCAAGCCGCTGCCCGAATACGTCAAGTGGAAAAATGCCGACAGCCTCATCGTCCATAGCGCCAACACCATCGAGACCAAGCGCACGGCTTTCGGTTCCAGCGTCATCACGCCCACCGACCGGCTTTTCGTCCGCAACAACGTCGCGCCGCCGTCTGCCGATATCGTGAAGGATCCGGACAGCTGGACGCTGGAAGTCAGCGGCGTCGGCAAGCCTCGCAGCTTCACGGTGGCCGAACTCAAAACGCTGGGCCTGCAAGCCTTGCCCATGGTGTTGCAATGCTCGGGCAACGGCCGCGCCTGGTTCCCCAGCAAGCCCAGCGGAACGCAATGGACAGTGGGCGCCGCGGGTTGCGTGGTGTTCACCGGTGTACCGGTTTCAGCCGTGCTCGAGGCCGCCGGCGGCATGACCGACGGTATGGTCTACATGACCAGCACCGGCGGCGAGGAAATCCCCGCGGGGCTGGATCCCAAGACCGTCATGGTCGAACGCTCGGTGCCCATTTCTGCCGTGAAGGACGCCATCCTGGCCTGGGAAATCAATGGCGAGCCCCTGCCGCTGGCCCATGGCGGTCCGCTGCGCATCATCGTGCCCGGGTATACCGGCGTGAACAGCGTCAAGTACATCAAGCACCTGGCGTTCACCAAGGAACAATCCCCGGCCAATATCCAGCAGACGGGCTATCGTTTTGCACCGGTCGGCACCAAGGGGGCACCCACCCATGCATCGATCTGGGAAATGCCGCCGAAGTCGTGGATCAATTACCCGTCGGATGAAAAGCAGCAAGTGAAGGCGGGCCGGGTACAAATCAGCGGCGTCGCGATGGGCGGCATGTCGGCAGCCAAGAAGATTGAAGTGTCGGTGAATGGCGGCAAGGACTGGCAGCCGGCGACCTTCGTAGGCCCGGACCTCGGACCCTACGCGTGGCGGGAATTCGTGCTGTCGGCCAAGCTGGAACCCGGGACGCATCAACTGGCCAGCCGCACGACAAACGAGGCAGGCCAGGCGCAGCCCGAGGAGCGGCTGGAGAACAACCGCGGCTACATCAATAACAGTTGGCGCGACCACATGGTGTCGATCACGGTAGTGTGACGCCTGTTTTTTAGCGGGCCTGATGCTGCCTTTATCGGCTGCATCCCGACGCTTGTTCGGGATTCAGCCTTGGTTGGTGGCCCCGGTTGTATGTCGATATGCCCCGATGCAGGGGCATATCCTTTGTGTGAAAAGGAATAGCAATGAAGTTTCGTGTGTTGTCCGGCGCAGCCGTGATCCTGTCGATGTGTCTTGCGGGAGCAAGCATGGCAGCTGAGCCGGATGCGGCGCAATTGGAAAAGGGCAAGACCTTGTTCAAATCCGGCGCCGTGCCGGCCTGTGCAATTTGCCATACGTTGAAGGACGCGGAAGCTGCAGGAACGATCGGTCCGGACCTGGATGAGCTGAAGCCGAATGCGCAGCGAGTGAAGCAGATCATGAAGGAAGGCGCCGGCGCGATGCCGTCGTTTGCGGCGACGATGGACGAGGAGTCCATGGACGCGGTGGCCGCCTATGTGGCCAAGGTGACTGGCGCGGCGCAGTAATTGGCGTTCGCCGGATTGCATGTCCGTCTGAGAGCTGCATCCGGGGTAATGCACTGCACTTGTCTTGACGTGTGAGGGTAACGCATTGCCTCTGTCTTGACGTGTAAGATTGGTAAGCACGTCGGGGCCAGCACATGGACCGGGCTTAGGCGCTCCCGGTCCGGGCAAGCCCGGACTTCCCGGTCCAAGGCACCGGGCCAGGGCGGCCATGAACTCGCGGAACGGGCAGCCACTGGCTGCCCGTAAACGAATCGCTCGAACATGCATGGCCTTGCATCCCTGTCCCGGCACCTCGGCCCGGCGTACGCGCAACACGCCCGGCCCACGCGCCGGCCCCGACGTGCCAACTCACATCACGGCATGAGGGCGAAATTCCCATTAGCGGACGACCTTCCAGCTCATTGTGCTGCAGGTGTGGTGGGTATGCCCTGGCGCTGACGATTTTCGCGCAAGCCGCGAGATCACCCTGAATCGGGATCCAAGAGCGCGCATGTTCGAGCAAGGCGGGTGCACAGAGTCCAGTGGACTCTGTGCCTTGCGAGTTCGCGCTCGCCCGATTCTCGGTGATCTCGCGGGACGTCCCGGAACGGGACCTTGCGCGTCTAGCCAGGGCCAGGGCATACCCACCACGCCGCCCACAAAGCGAAAAGGTCCCCGCACAGACGCATCCAGCCCACAAAGCACCCATAACCGACAGGCACCATCAACCCGCCGCCCATAAAAAAGCCGCGTCAGCCAACAGCTCGACGCGGCCCCTGAACCGCGACAGCACTTGCTGCACGCGGCTTCTAAAAAGTCAGACGATCTCGGCGCTCGGATCGTCCTTCTTGATCGGCTTCACCAAGTCCTCGCGCTTCACACCCAGCCACATCGAAATTGCGGCCGCCACGAACACCGACGAATAAATCCCGAACCAGATACCGATCGTCAGTGCCAGCGCGAAGTAGTGCAGCGTCGGGCCGCCGAAGAAGAACATCGACAACACCACCATCTGCGTCGAACCGTGCGTGATGATCGTACGCGAAATGTTCTGCGTGATCGACAGATCGATAATCCCCGACACCGACATCTTTCGCTGCTTCCGGAAGTTTTCACGGATACGGTCCATGACCACCACCGACTCGTTCACCGAATAGCCCAGGACCGCCAGCACCCCCGCAAGCACCGAGAGCGAGAACTCCCACTGGAAGAGGGCGAAAAAGCCCAGGATGATCACCACGTCGTGCAAGTTCGCAATCGCGCAGGCCAGGGCCAATTTCCATTCGAACCGGAATCCCAGGTAAATCAGGATGCCCGCCACCACGAACAGCAGCGCCATCAGCCCGTTGTGCAGCAGTTCCTGTCCCACCTGCGGTCCGACGAATTCCACCCGCCGCAGGCTGGCGTCGCTATGCTTCTGCTGCAGTGCCTGCATTACGTTTTCGCTTTGCTTGCCCGCGTCCTCGCCGCCACGGGCCGGCAGGCGGATCATGATGTCCTGCGACGTCCCGAAGTTCTGTACCTGAAAGTCCGTGTAGCCGAGGCCCTGTAGCGAGTCGCGTACATCGTCCACTTGCACCGCTTGCTGGTAGTGCACCTCCATCACCGTGCCACCCGTGAACTCGATGGACAGGTGGAAGCCACGCAACACGATGAAGACGACAGCCGCCACGAACGTGATCAGACTGATCAGGTTGAGCACCAGCGCATGCCGCATGAACGGGAAGGTGCGATGAATACGAAAAAATTCCATGATGCTATGCCTGTGTAGGGGTAAGGCGCCGACTGGATGCGGCGACTGACTATTTTTGCTCGGGCTTCCAGACCTGGCCGATCGAGATGGATTGCAGGCGGCGCTTGCTTCCATACCAGAGGTTGACCAAGGCGCGCACGCCGACAACCGACGAGAACATCGAGGTCAGGATGCCGATGCAGTGCACCACGGCGAAACCCCGTATGGGGCCGGTGCCGAAGGCCAGCAGGGCGACCCCTACAATCAGGCTCGTAAGGTTGGAGTCGAAAATCGTGGCCCAGGCACGGTCGAAACCCAGGTTGATGGCTTGCTGCGGCGAAGCCCCATTGCGCAACTCTTCACGTATCCGTTCATTGATCAGCACGTTCGCGTCGATGGCCATGCCCAGGGTCAATGCAATGGCTGCAATGCCGGGCAAGGTCAACGTGGCCTGCAGCATGGACAGGACCGCAAGCAGCAGCAGGACGTTGAAGGTCAGGCCCAGCGCGGAGAACAGCCCCATCATGTGGTAGTACAGGATGATGAAGACGACAATGGCCAGGAAGCCGTACAGCGTCGAGTCGAAGCCCTGCTTGATGTTGTCGGCGCCCAGGCTGGGGCCGATGGTGCGCTCTTCGATGATCTCCATCGGGGCCGCCAGCGCGCCTGCCCGCAAGAGCAGCGCCGTGTCGGCGGCCTCTTGGGCCGACATGCTGCCGGTGATCTGCACCTGGCCGCCCGGAATTTCGCTGCGGATGACGGGCGCCGTGACGACTTCACCTTTGCCCTGCTCGAACAGCACGATGGCCATGCGCTTGTTGATGTTGTTGCGCGTGACATCGCGGAAAATGCGTGCACCCTTTGAATCGAGCGTCAGGTTCACGGAAGGTTGTTGCGTCTGCTGATCGCGTCCCGGCTGTGCGTCCTGGAGGTTTTCTCCGGTCAGGATGACCTGGCGGCGCAGCAGCAGCGGCCGGCCGTCGCGATCGGTGTAACGCTCGAGGCCGAACGGTACGGTGCCGGCGTTCAGCGCGGCCATGGCGGACGGTGAGTCGTCGACCATGCGGATTTCCAGGGTGGCGGTACGGCCCAGGATTTCCTTGGCCTTGGCGACGTCCTGCACGCCCGGCAGCTGGACCACGATGCGGTCGGCGCCTTGCTGTTGAATGATAGGCTCGGCTACGCCGAGCTCGTTGATCCGGTTGTGCAGGGTATTGATATTCTGCTTCAGCGCATTGGTCTGGACCAGGCTCTGCGCCGTCGTGGTGAGCTTGCCGGTCAGGGGAAACTGCCCGCCGCTGGCCGCCGCATTCGTGAAGACCATGTCCGGCATGGCGCGACGCAGTTCGGATGCCGCTGCATCCCGCTCGTCGGCCGTGGGGAAGGTGGCAACGACGGACATGTCACTGCGCTCGACACCATTGCTGGGCAGCTTGGCGTCACGCAACACGTTGCGGGCGTCGCCCGCCAGGGAGTCGTAGCGGCTGGTCAACGCGCCCTTCATGTCGACCTGCAGCAGGAAATGGACGCCGCCGCGCAGGTCCAGGCCGAGGTACATCGGATGGGCGCCCAAGGCGGACAGCCAGTTGGGCGAGGCCGGCAACAGGTTCAGCGCGACGGTGTAGTCGGCATTCTGCGGATCGGGGTTGAGCGTTTTTTCGATGATGTCCTTGGCCTTGAGCTGGACATCGGTCGTGTCGAAACGCACCCGGACCGTGCCGATGGGGCCATTCTGTTCGAAATAGGCGCCGGTCGGGGTAATGTTGCTGCGCGCCAGGATCTCTTCGACCCTGGTCAAGACCGTGTTGTCGACTTTAACCGTGGATTTGGCGCCCGCGACCTGCACTGCGGGCGACTCGCCGAAAAAGTTGGGCAAGGTATACAGCAGGCCTATGGCAAGGGCCGCCAGTACCATCAGGTACTTCCAGAGGGGATAACGATTCATGGTCGATCACAGGCTTGAGCAGGAATGAAGCCCTGGACGGCCGCCCAGGGAGGGTCGCGACGGATTAAAGCGACTTGATCGTGCCTTTGGGCAGTATCGAGGTAACGGCCGTGCGCTGTACGATGGTCTCGACCGGTTTGTCGGCCAGGGCGCTGACTTCCAGGGTGATGTAGCTTTCGCTGACCTTGGTGACCTTGCCCAACAGGCCGCCCGAAGTGATGACCTCATCGCCCTTGGCCAAGGCGGCCACCATGTTCCGATGTTCTTTCTGGCGCTTCATCTGAGGACGGATCATCAGGAAATACAGGATCACGAACATCAGGATGATGGGCAACATTCCCATCAGCGCGTTTTCTCCACCCGCGGCGGCGGCTTGTGCGGGTATCAGGGTCAAGGTGTCGATAACGGACATCGGTTTGCTCCAGTAGGATTTTTAGTTAACTCGGTATTGTAGCGGGAAGTCGGCTATTCGACGCCACGTGCGCGGTCGCGGGCAAATTGTTCGCGCCACGACTGAAAGCGCCCTTCACTGATGGCCGCCCTCATCTCGTCCATGATGGTGAGGTAGAAATGCAGGTTGTGCAGGGTATTCAGGCGGGATCCCGTGATTTCGTTGGCCCGCTGCAGGTGGTGCAGGTACGCGCGCGAAAAATGGGCGCAGGTGTGGCACGAGCACGACGGGTCCAGCGGACGGGTGTCGTCGCGGTACCGCGCGTTGCGGATCTTGATGTCGCCGTAGCGGGTGAACAGCCAGCCATTGCGTGCATTGCGGGTGGGCATGACGCAGTCGAACATGTCCACGCCCTGGCTCACTCCTTCGACGAGGTCTTCCGGCGTACCGACGCCCATCAGGTAGCGCGGCGCCTCGGCCGGGAGGCGCGGCGCGACATGGGCGAGAACGCGCATCATGTCTTCCTTAGGCTCGCCGACCGACAGGCCGCCGATGGCGTAGCCCTCGAAACCGATGTCGGTCAGGCCAGCCAGGGATTCATCGCGCAGCGATTCGTACATGCCACCCTGGACAATGCCAAACAGGGCGTTCGGGTTCTCCTGCTGAAGGAAGGCATCGCGCGAGCGCTTGGCCCAGCGCAGCGACATGCGCATCGACTTGGCTGCTTCTTCGGCGGTCGCCGGGCGGCCCTCTATCGTGTAGGGCGTGCATTCGTCGAACACCATCGCAATGTCGGAATTCAGCGAGCGTTGTATGCGCATGGACTCTTCGGGCGTCAGAAAGAGGCGCGTCCCGTCGATGGGGGATGCGAACTTGACGCCTTCTTCGCTGATCTTGCGCAGTCCATTGAGGCTGAAGACCTGAAAGCCGCCCGAATCCGTCAGTATGGGCTTGTCCCATTGCATGAAACCATGCAGGCCGCCGTGCTTGTCCAGGACGTCCGTGCCGGGCCGCAACCATAGATGGAAGGTGTTGCCCAGCACGATCTGGGCGCCCGTTTCCTTCAACTCATGCGGCAACATGGCCTTGACGCTGCCATAGGTGCCCACCGGCATGAAGATGGGTGTCTGGACGACGCCGTGGTTGAGCGTGATCTGGCCGCGTCGGGCCGGGCCGTCGGTGGCCAGCAGCTTGAACTGTAAACCGGTCATTTAAGGGGATTCTATGAACATGGCATCGCCGTAACTGAAGAAACGATACCGGGATTGGACGGCATGCGCATAGGCGCGCCGGATGGGGTCCATGCCGGCAAGGGCCGACACCAGCATAAGCAAGGTGGACTGCGGCAGATGGAAGTTGGTAATCAGCGCATCGACCCAGGCGAAGGTATATCCGGGCGTGATGAACAGGCGCGTGTCACCCGCGATGGGGCCGTCGCCCGCGGGCTGCTGCGCCGCGGATTCGAGGGCCCGTACGCTTGTGGTGCCGACAGCGATCACCCGGCCGCCGGCTTCCCGGGTGGCCTTGATTCGCGCGACGGTGTCGGCGGGCACCGAATACAGTTCCGCGTGCATGATGTGGTCTTCCAGCCGCTGAACCCGCACGGGCTGAAACGTGCCGGCGCCCACATGCAGCGTCACGAACGCCTGGCCCACGCCCTGCTCGGCGAGCCGGCTCAGCATGGCTTCATCGAAATGCAGCCCGGCGGTGGGCGCCGCGACGGCCCCGGGCTCGCGTGCATAGACCGTCTGATAGCGCTCCTCGTCCTCCTGTCCGGCCGCATGCTCTATATAAGGGGGCAGCGGCGTCGCACCGTGTCGGTCCAGGAGGTCCAGGACGGGCTCCGGGAACACGAGTTCGAACAGCTCGCCCTGACGGCCCAGTACCGTGGCGGAGAAGGCATCGGCAAGGACCAGACTGGTGCCGGCCCGCGGCGATTTGCTGGACCGGATGTGGGCGAGCACGGTGTTCAGTCCCGTGATGCGCTCGACAAGGACTTCTATGCGGCCGCCTGTTTCCTTTTTGCCCAGCAGCCGCGCCTTGATGACCCGGGTGTTATTGAAGACCAGAAGGTCCTGGGGTTTGAGCAGGCTGGGTAGGTCCACGAATTGGCGATCGTGCAGGGCGCCGCCACGGTCCAGGTGGAGCAGGCGGCTGTCGACGCGATGGGTGGCGGGCGATTGGGCAATCAGTTCCTGTGGCAGCTCGTAATCGAACTGCGAAAGTTCAAGGCTAGGGTTCACGCGGGGTCTTCTGTGAAGTGAGCCGTTGGCCGGCGCACGAATGGTGATCTGCAACATTTTAAGCTGCTGACATCGATTTCTGCTTGGAGGCCGGTACAGGGGCGGATTCTTTTCGTTATGCTGATGCTTTTTGCAGGAATGGAGCGCCATGCGCTTGTGGATATCACGACGACCATCGCGCGGCTTGCATAGCCGCCTTGGGCCTTATGCCGCCTTGCTCGCCGGCTTGCTTGCCTGGGCCGCGGCCATCCCTGCGATGGCGCAGGCCTTGCCGCAGGAGCTGGCCAGTGCGTGGCGCGCCACGCGCTTGCCTTCGAGCTCACTGTCGGTGTTCGTGAAGGAGATCAACGGGCCGACCCTGGCCGCGGTCAACGCGGAAGTGCCGCGCAATCCGGCCTCGGTCATGAAGATGGTCACGACCTGGAGCGCCTTGTCGGGCCTGGGCCCGGAGTACACCTGGCGCACGACACTCCTGGCGAGTCCGACCGGGCAGGTCGATGCACAAGGAAACTTGTCCGGGCCCTTGTACCTCAAGGCCGGGGGCGATCCCTTGCTGACGGTGGAGGAGCTCTGGGGGCTCCTGCGCGGACTGCGGCTGCGCGGCGTGAAGAACATCAGCGAGGTCGTTGTTGACCGTTCCCTGTTCGGGCGAGTGGCCATCGATCCATCGGAATTCGACGGGGCGGGTGATCGTCCGTATAACGCGAGCCCGGATGCCATGATGGTCGGCCTGGGCGCCGTCCGTCTGCTGTTCCAGCCGGATACCCGTGCGCGCAAGTGGGTGCCGATCATCGATCCGCCTGTGCCGGGCTTGCGCGTGCACGGCGAGATCGGCTGGAGCGATGCGGCGTGCCCGGGCTCGCCCTCCATCTCGACGCAGTTGGTCAACAGCGGCTCGGGGCTGGTCGTCAACGTCGCCGGTACGGCTGCGGGTTCTTGCGGCGAATTCAGCGTGTATCGGCTTGCGCTGTCGCAGCCGGCCTATTTTTCGGCCTTGTTCCAGATGCTCTGGCGCGAGCTGGGCGGTACCTTGTCCAAAGGCATAGGCGAGGGCACCGTGCCGGCCGGGGCGCGGCCGCTTGTCTGGCACGATTCCGAAACGCTGGCCGACATGATCCGGCACATCAACAAGCAAAGCAACAATGTCATGGCGCGTACGCTGCTGTTGACGTTGGGCGCCGAGAAGGCGGGGGCCGGCGCAACGGTGCAGACCGGAGCGGGCGCCGTGCTGTCGGTCCTGAATAGTCAGCGCGTCGATACGCGGGGATGGATACTGGATAATGGTGCGGGATTATCCCGCGAAGGGCGGCTGACGGCACAAGGGCTGGGCAGCATGCTGGAGACGGCGTGGCGCTCTCCCTTGATGCCGGAATTTGTCTCGTCGCTGGCGATATCGGGCGTCGACGGCACCATGCGCCGGCGGTTGCGCCGGGACGAGGCCCGCGGTATGGCCCACTTGAAGACCGGATCGCTGCGCGATGTCCGGGCGCTGGCGGGTTATGTGCTGGGCGCGAGCGGCAAGCGTTATATTCTTGTCGGCTTCGTCAATCACGATAACTCGGCTGCTGCCCGCTCGTTCTACGACGCGATGGTCAGTTGGCTGGCTGCGCGCTAAGCACGCGGCCCGCCGCATTTTTGGACACACCATGCCTATACACGAAATCCGTCACCCCCTCATTCGTCACAAGCTCGGCCTGATGCGCCGGGGCGACCTCAGCACCAAGAATTTCCGCGAGATGGCTCAGGAAATCGCTGCATTGCTGACGTACGAGGCCTCCAAGGACCTTCCGCTGGAGCCGGCGACCATCCAGGGCTGGCAGGGCCCTATCGAGGTCGAGAAACTCGCCGGCAAGAAGGTGACGGTGGTTCCCATCCTGCGCGCCGGCATCGGCATGCTCGATGGCGTGCTGAGTCTCATACCAGGCGCCAAGGTCAGCGCCGTCGGGATCGCACGCAACGAAGAAACGCTCGAGGCGCAAACTTACCTCGAACGGCTCGTCGGCGCGCTCGACCAGCGCCTTGCGCTGATCGTCGATCCCATGCTGGCGACGGGCGGGTCCATGGTCGCCACCATCGATCTGTTGAAGAGGGCGGGCTGCGTTAACGTCAGGGCGCTGGTGCTGGTCGCGGCGCCGGAGGGCATACGGGCGGTCGAAGAGCGGCATCCCGATGTCCATGTCTACACGGCCTCGATAGACAGCCACCTGGACGAGAACGGCTACATCATTCCCGGCCTCGGCGACGCCGGCGATCGCATCTTCGGCACCCGCCAAAAGGATGCCTGAACCGGGGACGGCCGCAGGATGGTAACTGCCTCAAACGCGTGTTACGTTTAATAATGTATTGCGTCAATGCAGGCGCGCAAATAAGGTAGTATGAAGGTTCCATATCTTTGACGGGCGAAGTGCATGCGTAGACGTTGGTACTGGACTCTTGCGTTGCTGACTGCGGGCTTTACCGCCGGCACGGCTTACGCGGGCTTGTGCGAAGCGCCGTTCATGCATGATGGCGGCCAGGCGCAACTGGTCGGATCGGGGGGCCTCCGCCTGGGCGCCGACTTGGCCTTTTCCGATGTCACCAAGCACAGCAGCGACGTATGCGAAGCCCGCGTCCGCGGCTCGGCCACTTACGGACTGATGGGCCTTCCGCCTGGCAAATCGACGCTCGACTACTGGATGGCCGTCAAGGACGGCAAAGCCACTTTCGAGCGCGAAAACGACCAGGGCAAGCGCGAGCCGGTCAACGGCAAGTTCGACCTGCGCATGCTGGGCCTTTTCGCGTACGGCACACCGGTTACCAAGGTGGGCCAGACTTTCCCGGCCCAGCGTTTCCAGATCAATGTCGACAAGAAGGCCGTCCAGGCGGACCCGGTGGTCGTCAACACGGGCATCAAGACAGTTGGCGAACGCCAGACGATCCAGACCGCGGCGGGCGAGCAGTCTTGCTGGCCCATCCGGTACACGCGCGTCATTGATCCCACGCAGGCCAGTTTCAATGGCCTGGTACTTCCCATTCCGGGCATGACTTCCGACGTCACCGACTGGTTTTGTCCCGACCTGAATATGGTGATGAAGCAGGAAAGCGCGCAAAGCGGCGTGGTTTCCACCGTCGAGGTCACCCGGCTCGAATAGATGTAGCACACACCTCAACCCGTATCCACGGCATATGAATAGGAGCTGAATCATGGCAACAAGACAGAACGATCAAGCAAATGAAGAGCAATTCATCGATAGCGTCAAGACCAGCCTCGATGATGCCGAGAAGCTCCTGCGTGAAGCCGCCGAAAGCACCGGCGACAAGGCCGCTGAACTGCGCGAGAGCGCCATGCGTTCATTGCGCCGCACGCGCGAAGCGCTGTACGACACGCAGGACGCACTGATGGAACGCGGGCGCCGCGCTGCGCGCGTCACCGACGACTATGTCCACGACAACCCCTGGCAAGCCATCGGCATGGCCGGCCTGGCTGGGCTGGTGATCGGGGCGCTGATGTGCCGGCGCTGACCCTCGCTTAACGAGGTCAAGGCTCGAGAAGATGAACGCGTAATATAAAAGGACATCCGCCATGGCACTACGACAATCCGTTGGCGAGATCGCGTGCACATTGCTGTCCATTGTGCGTACCCGGCTCGAACTGTTCGCGCTTGAAGCGTCCGGACAAAAGGCGCACCTGATTGCCATTCTCGGCATGGCTTTCGGTGCGCTCTTGTTCCTGACGCTGGCCGTATTGGTGTTTTCCATCGCAGTGGCTCTGTATTTCTGGCCGACCGACCAACGCTACATGGCACTGGGACTGCTTGCGCTGTTCTATCTCCTGCTTGGCGTCGGCCTTTTCTGGGGCGTGCGGCACAAACTCGTTTACGCCGCGATGCCGTTTGCGGCCACGGTGGACGAACTCCGGCGTGATCTTTCCTTGCTGGAACGTTTGAAGGAACCCTCCTCCATACCGGAAACTCCGGGATGGACCGGCAACAAGGATCTGTCATGAAACAATCCTGGACATCCAAAGAACGCGCCCTGCACATCGAGGTCGTCCGGGCGCGGGCGGCGCTCGAGCGCCAAAGTCTGGCCAGCAACGTCAAGGTGCTCAGCCATTCGTTGACGCCGGGCGCATTGGTCAAGGGTTTGTTTCTCGGAAAATCGTCCCGATCACGCTCGCCGGCCGATTGGGTGTTCAACGCGTTGACGCTGACCCGGCGTTATCCGTTGCTGGCCTCGAGCGTCTCGGCCGTCCTGTCGGGCGTCGGCAAGCGCCGCCGGTGGTGGCGCATTGCCGGCGGGCTGCTGCTTAGCTGGCAGCTCGCGCGGGCGATGAAGCGCTAAGCGCTACAGACCCAGTTTTCCCCACAGGGCATCGACCCGAGCCCTGACGTCGGCGTCCATCTGTATGGGTGTACCCCATTCTCGTTGGGTTTCCCCCGGCCATTTATTGGTCGCGTCCAGGCCCATCTTCCCGCCCAGTCCCGATACTGGCGACGCAAAGTCGAGGTAATCGATCGGCGTGTTCTCGACCAGCACGGTATCGCGGACGGGATCCATACGGGTCGTCATGGCCCAGACCACGTCCTTCCAATTTCGCGGATCGATGTCGTCGTCCACGACGACGATGAATTTCGTGTACATGAACTGGCGCAGCACGCTCCAGAGGCCGAACATCACTCGTTTGGCATGGCCGGCGTACTGCTTGCGCATCGACACGACAGCCAGGCGGTAGCTGCACCCCTCCGGCGGGAGATAGAAATCCACGATCTCGGGTAGCTGCCGCTTCAGCAAGGGGACGAACACCTCGTTCAGGGCAACCCCCAGGACCGCCGGCTCGTCGGGCGGCTTTCCGGTATACGTACTGTGATAGATGGGGTTGCGGCGCATGGTGATGCGCTCGACGGTGAAGACCGGGAACCAGTCCTGTTCGTTGTAATAGCCGGTGTGGTCGCCGTAGGGCCCCTCCAGGGCCATCTCGTATCCGGTGTCGGGGGGCGGCGGCATGCCGTCGCCCGGTTGGGCGGGCGCGATGGCGCGCGGGTCGGTGGACGGCAGTATGTGGCCTTCCAGGACGATCTCGGCATAGGCGGGCACCGATAGGTCGCTGCCCAACGCCTTGGCGACTTCGGTGCGCGAGCCGCGAAGCAGGCCCGCAAACTGGTATTCGGACAGGCTGTCCGGCACGGGCGTGACCGCGCCCAGTATCGTGGCCGGGTCGGCGCCCAAAGCCACGGCAATGGGGAAAGGCTTGCCCGGGTGGGCCAGGGCATGGTCGCGAAAATCCAGCGCGCCGCCCCGGTGGGAAAGCCAGCGCATGATCAGCTTGTTGCGGCCGATGAGCTGTTGCCGGTAAATGCCCAGGTTTTGCCGTCTGGCGTTGGGGCCGCGGGTGATGACCAGGCCCCAGGTCAACAGCGGCGCGCCGTCTCCCGGCCAGCAGCGCTGCAAGGGTATGGCATCCAGGTCGACATCGTCGCCCTTGAGGACGATGTCCTGGCAGGCTGGCCCCTTGATCGACTTGGGACTCATGTCCCACAGGGCTGCCTTCAGCTTCGATACGGTCGCAAGGGCGTCGCGCAGCCCTTTGGGCGCCTCGGGTTCGCGCAGCGAGGCGAGCAGTTCGCCCGTCAGGCGCAGCGCCCCGACGTCGTCGGCGCCCATGCCCCAGGCCACGCGCTTCGGTGTGCCGAACAGGTTGGTCAGCACGGGCATCGTGGCATCGCCGCCCCGGTGCTGCGGCCGCTCGAACAGCAATGCGGGGCCTTCGGCGCGCAGCACGCGGTCGCTGATTTCCGTCATGTCGAGGTCAGTCGACACGGGATGTGCGATGCGCTTGAGCTCGCCGGCCTTTTCCAGTTGAGCGATGAAGTCTCTTAGATCACGATATTTCACAGATTTACGCCAGTCAGGTTACATTCGCACGACAGTAGAAGGTTAACATCGACCTCTCTCATTGAATGGAAGGGCCGGATGGCTGTTATGGGTCACGATAGCCTGGTGAGTCGCTCCGCGCGCGGCGCGATGCACCAGCTAAGCGAAATTGTCCACGTTTGCGCCATTTACCTGGGCATAGGCGTGCTGGTGACCGTCGTCCTGAGCGCGACGGTCCCTTCATTGCGCACACAGGCGGGCCGCATCCACACGGCCTTGGTCATCGCACTGCGGCCCGATGGGTTCAAGAACGACTTGTTCGCCACGTTCGGGCCGGGGGAGGATGGCTACTTCCTGGGAGAGGACAGCGAAACGGCGGGTGGTTCCGCGGGCAAGCCGCCCGGCCAAGGGGAAAAAGGCCAGCCCAGTTTCAGTACGGCCCTGCAGGCATCGACAGAAGGGCATGCGATCGCCGGCATGACGAACTCGCAAGCCCAGGCATTGCGCAGCTATATCGCCCGCAAGTACAAGATCGCACATAGCGTTGCGGGCGCACTCATCAGCACCACATTCGTCGTCGGCCGGGAAATGAACCTGGACCCTCAACTGCTGCTGGCCGTCATCGCCATCGAGTCCCGCTATAACCCGTATGCGGAAAGCCATGTGGGCGCCCAGGGATTGATGCAGGTGATGACGAGGGTCCACAAGGAGAAGTTCGAGCCCTACATCGACGGCCCTATTGCTGCGCTCAATCCCATCGCCAATATCAGGGTGGGTTCCCAGATCTTGCGCGACTGCATCAAGCGGCGCGGTTCCGTGGAAGGCGGGCTGGCCTGCTATGTCGGCGCGACAGGCCCCGGCGATGGCGGGTACGGCGCCAAGGTGCTGGCCGAGCGGCGGCGCATTGCCCTGGCGTCGGGCATACCAGTCGGCCCATAGCGGCAGCGCCTGCACGGCCCGCACGCACGTTGCCCGTACGCCGTCGGGGCAAGATGCCGTTACGCCAGGAACCGCGCCATGCGGTTTACGGCTTCTTCGAGCCGATCCAGCCCGGTCGCATACGAGAAACGCAACATCCTGGAGGCGTGAGCGGGGCCGAAATCCCTGCCCGGGACCGCTGCGACGCTTGCCTCATGCAGCAGCCGGTGCGAAAAATCGTCGCTGTCCCGACTGTGCTGGCTGATGTCGGCATAAATATAGAAGGCGCCGTCCGGCTTGACCGGCACATGCAGGCCCAGACGCTCGAAGTGGGGCAACAGGAAGTCGCGCCGCTGCTTGAAGGACAGGCGGCGGGTTTCGTAGATGTGCATGACTTCCGGCTCGAAGCAGGTGAGCGCGGCATGCTGGGCCAGCGACGGTGCGCAGATGGCCAGGCTTGCGCCCAGTTTCTCTATGGCGGGGATGATGTCCGGGGGCGCGATGATCCAGCCCAGCCGCCATCCCGTCATGTGGAAATACTTGGAGAAGCTGTTGATGATGACGATGCGGTCGTCCAGGGTCAGCGCGCTGCGCGGGGCCTCGTCGTAGTAGAGACCCAGGTAGATCTCGTCCATGATGATGAAACCATCGCGCTGCCGAACCTCGGCAATCAGTTCCTTCAGGTCTTCGCGCGCGATCGTGGTGCCGGTCGGATTGCTGGGGGATGCGATGAGCACGCCTCGTGTGGCCGGACCCCAGTGTTCGCGTACGTGGTCGGCGCTAAGCTGGAAACGTTGTTCGGGCGTCGAGGGAATCAGTCGCGGAATACCGCCCGCGGCCGTGATGAAGTTCTGGTTTGCGGGATAAGACGGGTCCGGCATCAATATTTCGTCGCCGGGGTTGATGAGTGCCATTGCGGCCAACAGCAGGGCGCCGGAAGCGCCCGACGTGACGATGATGCGCGCGGGGTCGACGCGCGCACCGAACTGCTGCTCGTAGTAATCGGCAATGGCGACGCGCAGCGGCGCGATGCCCGCCGGCGACGTGTAGCCGCCCAGTCCGGCTTGTGTGGCCCGATTCAGCGTTTCAACGACTTGCGCAGGTGCGGTAAAGTCGGGTTCGCCGATGCCCAGGCTGATGATGTCGCGGCCCTCGGCGTTCAGCGCGCTGGCCTGTTTGAAGAGTTCCACAGCGTAGAATGGCATCACTTGTTCAGTACGCTTGGCGAGGCGGGGCATAAGGCAAATCTCAGGCAAAAACCAAGATTGTAATGGCTGGTCCCGGCATGCCGGGACAACCGGTACACGTTAAAAGGATTCTGAAGCATGCAGTCCAATTCCCGTCGCGCCTTCCTGACCGGCCGGCGCGTCACACAAACCCCCTGGGAGGCCTTCTGCCAGCGGATGCGGCGGACCGTAGCCGGGACGTTTTTCGAGTTCGATGCGCATGACGGCATGGGCAGCGCCCGCCTGGTGCCGAAGCAGGCGTCCGACGTGCATCATGCTCGCGCCCTGTGCTCGGAATTTGGCGTATTGATGGCTCTGGACGGCGTACCGCACGCGGCACGCCTGTCCGACCATCCTGTGCTGTGGGTGGAGCCGGGCCGCGACATGGCCAGCTGTCAGCGGCTGGATTCCGGCAGCAACCAGTGGTTCATCCAGCCGGGCTGTCTTCTGGGCGAACTCGAGGCCGCGGGCCTGACGCAGTTCGCCGACCTTCCGTGCCATATCACCGTGGCGGCCTGGCTGGCCGACCGTTCGTTGTGCGACTGGGCCACCGGACAGACTGCCCACTCGGGGGTGACGCTCGCCTCGGTCCTGATGGACGATGGCAACACCGTGACGTTGGGCCCTTTCGGGGAAAAGAACAACAAGCCGCTCAATGGATTGCGCCTGCAGCGCATGGTGCCGGAGCTCTTTCAGTTGGCCGGCGGCAGCGACGTGCAAGCATGCAGGGAGGCCAGCCGGTGGCCCGCCCGGTACCGGGTAGATGCGTTGCTGCCGCAGCCCGGCCATTCGGTAAATCTGGCGCATCTGCTGCTGGGCCATGGCGGAGACCTCGGCTGGATCGAATGGATCGTCCTGGACCAGGACGCGGCGCTGCCCCAGGCCGAAGTTCCTTACGCGGAACGCTATTCCGACAAGCGGCCTGCTGCGGCCGGCGTGGCCTCGCAGGCGGGCGAGGCCGACGCACGCATCAAGTCCCTTTTCGATCCCTCGTATCTGTTCCCCTATCCCGGGCAGGAGCTTTGATCGGCGCCCCCGCCCTCTTTATGGCGGGGCATTGTTCCAAAACGTAGCTAGGGGGCTAGAATGAGCGTCTACTTCACCACTCTACATAGCAGACACGATCATGGAAGAAATCCTTCGAAAAGCGGCGCTCGAATATCATGAACATGGTGGCCCCGGAAAAATCTCGGTTACACCCACCAAGCAGCTCTCCAATCAGCGCGATCTGGCCCTGGCCTATTCGCCGGGCGTAGCCGCCGCTTGCGAAGAAATCGTTTCCGACCCGCAGAACGCATTCCGTTACACGGCTCGCGGCAACCTCGTCGGCGTCATCACCAATGGCACGGCTGTCCTCGGCCTGGGGAACATCGGCGCCCTGGCGTCCAAGCCGGTCATGGAAGGCAAGGCCGTCCTGTTCAAGAAGTTCGCGGGCATCGACGTCTTCGATATCGAAATCAACGAGACGGATCCCGACAAGCTGGTCGAGATCATCGCCGGCCTGGAACCGACGTTCGGCGGCATCAACCTCGAGGACATCAAGGCGCCCGAATGCTTCACGGTCGAACGCCGTCTGCGCGAGCGCATGAACATTCCAGTCTTCCACGATGACCAGCACGGCACCGCCATCTGTGTCTCCGCCGCCTTCATCAATGGCCTCCATGTCATTGGCAAGGACATATCCAAGGTAAAGGTAGTGGTGTCGGGCGCGGGCGCTGCGGCGCTTGCGTGCCTGGACCTCATGGTCGACATGGGCCTTCCGCTGGAGCATATCTGGGTGTCCGACATCGAAGGCGTCGTCTACAAGGGTCGCACCGTGCTGATGGATCCGGACAAGGCCCGATTCGCGCAAGACACGCCGGCGCGCAAGCTCGCCGACATCATCGAGGGTGCCGATGTATTCCTGGGGCTGTCGGCGGGCGGGGTCCTCAAGCCCGAGATGGTCGCCCGGATGGCTGACAAGCCGCTCATCCTCGCGCTGGCCAACCCCAATCCGGAAATCCTTCCCGAAGACGCGCTCAAGGTCCGCAACGACGTAGTGATGGCGACGGGCCGCTCCGATTACCCCAACCAGGTCAACAATGTCCTGTGCTTCCCGTACATATTCCGGGGCGCGCTCGACGTGGGCGCCACCACCATCACGCGTGGCATGGAAAAGGCGGCTGTCCTGGCCATCTGCAAGCTGGCCCAGGAGGAACAGAACGACGTGGTGGCGGCCGCCTATGGCACCTATGGCGTGTCCTTCGGCCCCGAGTATTTCATTCCCAAGCCTTTCGATCCGCGCCTGATCGTGCGCATCGCCGTGGCAGTCGCTGCGGCGGCCATGCAGGACGGCGTGGCGACGCGTCCTATCGCCGATATCGACAGCTATGCCGAACAACTGCAGCAGTTCGTCTATCGCTCCGGTTCCTTCATGAAGCCGCTGTTCTCGGTGGCCAAGACGATGGTGCGCGATGGCGGCAAGACGCGCATCGTGTTTACGGAAGGGGAAGACGAGCGCGTCCTGCGGGCTGTCCAGATCGTGGTGGACGAAAAGCTGGCCAAGCCTATCCTGGTCGGCCGCCCCGAAGTCCTCCAGGCTCGCATCAAGAAGTTCGGCCTGCGCCTCAAGCTGGGCGAAGACGTCGAAGTCACCAACCCGGACTACGACGAACGCTTCCATCGCTACTGGACGACGTACTGGGAACTCATGTGCCGTCGCGGCATCAGCAAGGAAATGGCGCGCGTGGAAATGCGCCGGCGCCTCACCCTGATCGGCGCCATGATGGTCCATCTGGGCGACGCCGACGGCCTTATCTGCGGTACCGTGGGCGCGTATGGCGATCACCTTCGCTTCATCGACGAAGTCATTGGCATGACGCCCGGCACCAAGACGTACGCCGCGATGAACATCCTGTTGCTGGCCGAACGCACCATCGCCCTGGCGGACACGCACATCAACGACAATCCGGACGCTGAACAGATCGCCGAGATCACGCTGGCGGCGGCGACCGAGATGCGCCGGCTCAACATGGAGCCCAAGGTGGCCCTGTTGTCGCGCTCCAACTTCGGCACAGGAAGCTCGTCGTCGGGCAGGAAAATGCAGGATGCCCTGGCCCTGATACGAGAGCGCGCACCCGAACTCGAGATCGACGGGGAAATGCATGGCGACTGCGCCCTCGACGAAAAGCTGCGCCAGCGCATCCTGCCGTCCACCACCCTGCATGGCGAAGCCAACTTGCTGATCTGCCCCAGCGTCGATTCAGGCAATATCGCCTACAACTTGCTCAAGACGGCGGCCGGCGGCAATGTTGCCGTCGGGCCCTTCCTGTTGGGCGCGAATGCGCCCGTTCACATCCTGACGTCCAGCTCCACGGTACGCAGGATCGTGAATATGGCGGCACTGACGGTGGTCGATGCCAACACACCGCGCAACACCTGAGCCTGCACCCGTCAGCGCACAGCCCGTCGGGCTGATCCTGACGGGCGGCGGTGCCCGTGCCGCCTATCAGGCCGGCGTCCTGTCCGGCGTGATGGAGATCCTGAATCCCGGCCGGTCGCCGCATTTCCGTAATCCGTTCCGGATCATCTGTGGGTCGTCCGCGGGCGCCATCAACGCGGCGGCGCTGGCGTGCAATGCGCACGAGCCGCACATTGCCATCGACCGCCTCGATGATTTGTGGGGCAGTTTGCGCACCGGCATGGTCTACCACGCCGATGCCCCGGGTTTGCTGCGGACGGGGCTGCGCTGGTTCGCCATGCTGGCGCTCGGCTGGCTCCTGCCCGATTTGCGGAACCGGCAGCCTCGCTCCCTGCTCGATAACGAACCCCTGGGCCGGCTGTTGGCCGAGACGCTCAATTTCGAAGACCTCGGCAGCAACCTATCCGGCGGGCTGCTCGATGCGCTGGCCATTACGGCGACGGCCTATACGACCGGGGAACACCTGACCTTCTATCAGGCGCAGACCACCATCAAGCCGTGGCAGCGCTCGTTGCGTCGCGCAATACCCTGCAATATCGGCGTGGATCACCTGCTGGCGTCAAGCTCCATCCCCTTCATTTTTCCGGCGCAGGCGATGCTCGTCCGCGGCCAGACCCAATGGTGCGGCGATGGTTCCATGCGCCAGTTGGCTCCCATGTCTCCCGCCATCCATCTGGGCGCTGAAAAGATCTTCGTCATCGGAACGGGATACAAGGACGATATTCATCCCGAGGAAAAGACGGCTGACTCCAAATACCCTACACTGGCGCAAATCGGCGGCCATGCCTTGTCCAATATCTTCCTGGACAGCCTGTCGATGGATGTGGAACGTATGCAACGTATCAATGACTTGCTTGCGCAAATACCGCCGGATGCATTAAAAAGCCAGTCCTTGCGTCCGGTCAGTACTTTCGTGATTACACCCAGTCGCTCCCTGGACGAGATGGCGCTGCCCCATCTGCATCAGATGCCGCCGGCCGCCCGCGCCCTGTTCCGTGTGGTGGGTGTAAACCCTGAATCCGGGCCGACAACGGGCGGCTCGCTGATATCGTATTTATTGTTCGAGGGCAGCTACACCCGCGAACTGATTCGTTTGGGAAAGGCCGACAGCTTGAACCGTGTTGACGAAGTGAAAGCGTTTTTCAAGGAGACGCTCCAATGAACCAGACGCAGTCATTGCAAAAGAAAATTCAGAAGGGCGGCTTGATCGAGGCGTCCTCCCTCTCTCAGGGCGACACGATCGCCGCTGCCAGCGAAGCGGGTCTTGCGGCGTTCGTCGTCGATTGCGACCGTGCCCGGAGCCGCTCGGCCGTCTTGCGGGCGATCGTCAAGGCGGTGGATTTTCCGGAGTTCTTTGGCGGCAATCTGGATGCCCTGTACGA
>Ga0182739_1001637_pt1 | contig 22746 bp, 22 predicted proteins | sample eDN5th30CBELigBY_FD_128873 | JGI IMG/M metagenome (GOLD analysis project Ga0182739, IMG submission 128873) | Enriched backyard soil microbial communities from Emeryville, California, USA - eDNA 5th pass 30_C BE-Lig BY (version 2) (version 2) | ecosystem: Environmental > Terrestrial > Soil >...
AGCGACGCCGTCCTCTTCTCCTTCTCCGATCGCCCGATCCAGGAGAAGCTCGACCTGTGGCGCGAAGAACGCGGCGGGAAATAGTCTTCTCGTCATCTCGACCGGAGCGCCGCAGGCGCGGAGGGGAGAGATCTCTTCTCCACGATCTGCAGCCTTTTGGCTGAGGCAAGGTCTCTCCACGACGCGCCTGCGGCGCTCCGGTCGAGACGACGGGTCTTTTACTTTTCGAGCCAGCCTGCTTCTCTGACGCTGTCCCGGTAGGTCTTGCTGACGGGCACGTGCAGGCCGTTGCGCAGGATCAGGACGAGCCGGCCCGGAGTGCGGTCGACCGAGGCGACGGCGCCCTCTGCGACCCACCAGGAGCGATGGACCTGCCGACCACGGTCAGGCCCTAGCTCTGACAGCGCATCGCGCAGACGCATCAGTATCAGGTCGCTGCCGAGGGCAGTGTGGATGCGGAGATAGTGGTCCTCCATCTCCAGCGCGATCAGGTCGCGGCCCAGGGCCGGCGGGATGCGGCGGAAGAAATCGGGTAGGGCCGGGGCCGGCTGGCTGGACGCGGGTTTGGACGCCGGCAGGGCGGCGACGCGTTCGCGCTCGGCATCTGCCTTCGCCCGCAGGCGCTGCTCGACGAACAGGCCGATCATCACCGAGACGACCACGGTCAGGAAGGCGTTCTCGGGATACAGTTGCGGTGCGAGTGAAAGCGGGATGGGTCGCACCAGCCAGGAATGAACGGCGATGACCTCGAAGGTGCTGGGGACCGCCGCCAGCAGCCCGACCAGGGTCATCCGACCCGCCACCGGCCAGCGGTCGATCGGCTCGATGGTCCCGAACCAGGCGGCCAGAAGGACCACCTGGATCCAGCTCAAGGCGCCAATGATGCCGAAATGGGCCAGCCGCTGGACGAGGTCCATGCGCTGGTAGGTGCCGAACGGACCGAGCACGGCCAGCACCAGCGCGATGCCGAGGACCGGCAGAAGCTGATACGGCAACGACCGGACGTAGGGCGATTCGCGCATCGTGAACGGATGAATGACGGCAGATGGCGAAAAACACCAGCCTTTCCGCGAAGCGATGATGGAGCCGGACCGGTAGCGCAGGGAAGGTGAAGGGCAACGCCATCTTCTCCGGGGTCCCCAATGTCATCACTTTACGAAACCGTACTTCAGATCGTCAGGAACACCCCGCTCTGGGTGTGGCCGCTGATGGTCCTTGTCGTCTGGCTGGGAATTCTCGGGCTCCGTTCCCGCACCCTGCCACTGTGGCGGCTGGCGGCGCTGCCGGCCGTCGGACTGGTCCTGTCCTTCGTCGGACTCGGTCAGGCCGCCCAGCCTGCGCTGGCCCTGGTCGCCTGGCTGGCGGCATTGGCGGTCGCGCTGCCGTTGGGCTTCCTGCTGGGCCGCCGTCGCACCGTGCGACACCTCGACGATGGACGACTGGAGATCGCCGGCGGCTGGTTCATGCTGGTCTTCGGCCTCTCGATCTTTGCTGCACGCTATGCGCTGGGTGTGATCTTCGGGATGGCGCCGGCGCTCCGGGCCGACCCGTTGTGGATCGCCCTGGCCGGCGCTGTCGGCGGCTTCGTGGCGGGGATCGGCCTTGGTTGGCTGGGCGGCGTGGGCGGACGGTCCAACCGCTGGGTCCAGCGGCTCGGCGCGGTGCCCGCGATCCTGCTGCTGGTCGTCGCGGCGGGGTTCGGTGGCGCGATCGTCTTCAGCACACCCGGTGAACTTCCGCGCCTGATGGCGGGCGATTCGCTGCCCGGCATGTCAGCCTGGAACATGGCCGAACTTCCTCCGGTCGAGCGCGTGGCGGCGCGCGACGGTGCGCCGCTCGCCTACCGCGTCTATCCGGCACGGGCCGACCGCGCCGTCGTGCTGGTCCACGGCTCGTCGAGCGCCAGCATCTCGATGCACAAGTCGGCGCAGGCGCTGCAGGCGGCCGGCGCGACGGTCTATTCGATCAGCCTGCGCGGCCATGGCGGCAGCGGCACGGCGAAAGGCGACACGTCGTATCGCGACCAGCTCGACGACGATCTCACGGATTTCGTGAAGGCGGTCGGTCTCACCGATTCCAGGATCCGCAAGACGCTGATCGGCTTCTCGTCCGGCGGCGGGTTCGTCTTGCGCACGGCGAGCGGCGCCAACCGGCAGGCCTTCGATGCCTATCTCGCGATCTCGCCCTACATCGCGCAGGATGCACCCACCACGCGACCGGCCTCCGGCGGCTGGGCGAGTGTGGCGGTGCCGCGCGTGGCCGCCCTCACGATCCTCGATGGCTTCGGCCTGCCGTGGTTCCAGGGACTTCCCGTGGTGCGCTTCGCCACGGCGTCGGCGCCCAGCGAGAATCGCACGCCGGCCTATTCCTTCCGGCTCGCTGCCGGCCTCCAGCTCAGCCGCAACTGGCGGAGCGAGATTGCTCGCATCGACCGGCCCATGATCGTCGCCGTCGGGGCGGATGACGAACTGTTCCGGGCCGAGCAGTACGCGCCGCTGCTCAGGGAACTGAATCCGCGTATTTCGGTGGAGGTCGTGCCGGGCCTTGGCCATCTCGACATGATCGCGCAGCAACGGGCCTGCGCAGCCATCGCCGCTCTCTGGCGGCAGCTCTCAGGCGAGAGCGGGACCTGAGGTCATCAGGCGACACGCTTCTTTTGCGCCACGACCGAACCGGCGCACTGGTCGGGCGGCAGCGGGCGGAGCTGGGTGTCGTAGGCGTCGGCGAATTCGGCGCGGAACGGCTGCCCGTCGCGCTGATACATCGAGATGAAGAGGGTGCAGGCGTCCGACTTGTAGCGCAGCACGCGGGCCGTTCCGTCCTTGCGATCGAGCTGCGGGGCGCCGAACAGCGCGACCAGTTGCGCTTCGTCCAGCCCCTTGATGCGATCGGCGGGGATCGGCGAGCCGGCGTTGCGCGAACTGAAGACGCCCTTCTCGCCGGCCCCCAGCGAGTATTCCTGAGAGCCGCCCGTCTGGCACCCGGCCAGCAGAAGGGTGGCCGCGAGCGCCCCAAATGCAGATTTCATGGCCTTCACTCTAACGCGGCGTCACCGGCCGGTTAAGAGGCGGCTTCAGGGTTTGGGCGATGTGGACCATCATCGCCATGCCGAGCACCGGGACGATCAGGTTGAGGATCGGGATTGTGCCCAGGAAGACGATGAGGATGCCGCTGAGCCAGAGGGTGCCGAGATTGGCCTTGCGCCAGGCCTTGACCTCCGCCGGATCGCGCCGGCGCAAGGCAACCTGCTCGTAATATTCCCGGCCCGCCAGCCAGCCGTTGACGCCGTAGAAGAGGACGGCGCCCAGCCCGGCGACGAACAGGGCCACCACATAGAAGGGCAGCATCACGAGGTTGATGGCGAGCAGCGCGAACAGGAACACGATGCCCGACCAGAGCCCGGTCCAGAGCGGGATGCCACGCGCCGGGCCGAGATGAGGATAGTGCCGCGCCTCGACGATGTCGGCGATCCGCTCCATGAACACCGAAATGACGATGCCAAAGCTCGCCGGGAACAGCATCAGCGCCAGGACGGCGACCGCGCCGCCGCCCAGCCAGCGGATCGTCTCGTTCACCCATGACCACTGGAAGGTCGCAAAGGACTGCAGCGCCCACCAGGCCAACACGCCCAGCGCGATCTGCAGCACCAGCGACAGCGCCAGCGACTGCCAGACGATGACGCGCAACTTGGGATCGCCGAGCTGCTGCACCGCCAGTTCGAAGGCACGGATCATGGGGTGTCCATCAGGTTGACGAGATCAGGCCTGCGGGCCGACGACGCCGGACGCCTTCAGTTCCTCGATCTCCTTGGCCGAGAAACCGCGCTCGCCGAGGATCTCGTCGGTATGCTGGCCGCGCTTCGCCGCGGGGCCCTTCACACCTTCCTTGGTGCGCGAGAAGCGCGGCGCGGCGGCCGGCTGCGCGAAGCCGGCGACGTCGACATAGGCGTTGCGTGCCTTGGCGTGGGGATGGTGCGGCGCTTCCTTCATGCTGAGCACCGGGGCGAAGCAGATGTCGGTGCCTTCCATGATCGCGCACCATTCGTCGCGTGTCTTGGTCTTGAAGATGGTGCCCAGCCGGTCTTTGAGCTGGCCCCAGGCCTTGCGATCCATCTGCGACGGCAGCGGCTCGTCCTTCAGGCCCGTCTTCTCGAGCAGCAGCGCGTAGAATTGCGGCTCGATCGAGCCGATGGAGACGTGTTTGCCGTCCCGGGTCTCGTAGGTGCCATAGAAGTGTGCGCCGCCATCGAGCATGTTGCCCTCGCGCTCGTCGCTCCACAGACCGGCTCCGGCCATGCCGTAGATCCCACCCAGCAGCAGGGCCGCGCCATCGACCATGGCGGCATCGACCACCTGGCCCTTGCCGGAGCGCTGGGCCTCGAGCAGGCCGCACACCATGCCGAAGGCCAGCAGCATGCCGCCGCCGCCGAAATCGCCCACCAGGTTGAGCGGCGGCACCGGCTTGTCCTTGCCGCCGATCGCATGCAGCGCGCCGGTCAGGGCGATGTAGTTGATGTCGTGGCCGGCGGCCTTGGCGAGCGGGCCATCCTGTCCCCAGCCCGTCATGCGGCCGTAAACGAGCTTGGGATTGCGCGCGAGGCAGACGTCCGGGCCGAGGCCCAGACGCTCGGCGACGCCGGGGCGGAACGGCTCGGTCATGCCGTCGGCCTTTTCGATCAGGCGCAGCACGACCTCGACGCCTTCCTTGCTCTGCAGGTCGACGGAAACCGACCGGCGGCTCCTGTTGTGCACGGCGAACTTCGGATCGGCCAACCGGTCCATGACGTGCGCCTTGGTGCGATCGACCCGGATCACGTCGGCCCCCATGTCGCCCAGCATCATCGAGCACATCGGTCCCGGACCGATTCCGGCCAGCTCGACGATCGTCAGTCCAGAAAGCGGACCCGCCATGATTTCCTCCTGCAGAATGAGCGTTCTTCTGTCGAACCGTGATCGTAGCCGAAGGGTTCGGCGTTACAAAACCTGTCACGCGGTCTAAAGTCCGCGCCGCGATTGGGACGTCGGAGGAAACGGGATGGGGTTGGGCCGCATTGTCGCGTCGGCGGTGATTGCGTTCGGCGTAACCGGTGGCGCGCTTGCGCAGCAGGCCGAAGCGCCGCCGCCCAAGGAGTACAGTCAGCAGTTCCTGGTGCCGGGCTCCTGGTTCCATGGCGTGCACGGGCTCGCCTTCAACAAGGACGACCAGCTGTTTGCCGGCTCGGTGATCGGTCAGACGCTGTACCGCGTCCAGGTCGACTCAGGCGAAGTCGACCGCGTGATCGATCCGCCGACCGGCATGGCCGACGACATCGCCTTTGCCGATGACGGCACCATGGCCTGGACGGCATTCCTGATCGGCAAGGTCTATGTCCGCAAGCCCAACGGCAAGACCATCGAGGTCGCGCAGGGGCTGAGTGGCCCCAATTCGCTTGCGTTCGGCAAGGATGGGCGGCTGTTCGTTTCCGAGGTCTTCCTCGGCGATGCGCTCTATGAAATCGACATCAAGAACGTCGACAAGCCCGACTTCAAGCCGCTGGGGCGGTCGGAGCTGCGCCGCATTTCCGAAAAGCTCGGCGGTCTCAACGGCTTCGAGGTCCACAAGGACGACGGCTTCCTCTACGGCCCGCTCTGGTTCAAGGGCGAGATCGTGAAGGTGAATCTCGAGACCGGCGCCACCGAAGTGATCGCCTCGGGCTTCAAGACCCCGGCCGCCGCCAACATCGATCCGCAGAACCGCGACAACCTCTACGTCGTCGATACCGGTACGGGCGGCATCTGGAGCGTCAGCCTCACCAGCAAGGCCAAGAAGCTGGTGGCCTCCATGAAGCCCGGCCTCGACAATCTCGCCTTCGATTCGCGCGGCCGCCTGTTCGTCACCTCGATGACCGACAATGGCGTCTACCTGGTCGACAAGCAGACGGGCGCGCATCGCACCATCGTCGAGGGCAAGCTCGCCGTTCCGACCGACCTCGCCGTGACCAGCGAAGGCGGCAAGGACACGGTGCACGTGGCCGACGTGTTCAGCTATCGCACGGTCGACGGCGCCAACGGCGACGTGACCGACGTGTTGCGCGTCCATGGCGAGACGCACGCCTATCCGATCGGCATCTCGGTCGGGCCGAAGAACGTGCTGCTCTCGAGCTGGTTCTCGAACACCGTCGAGAAGGTAGACCGCAAGACCGGCAAGGTGACGGCGACCTTGGGCGAGTTCGCCGCGCCGGTGGATGCGGTGGAGTTCGCCGATGGCACGATGTATGTGGCCGAGCTGGCGAGCGGCAACCTCGTGAAGGTGAGTGCCGACGGCAAGGAGCGCAGCACCGTCTTGAAGGAGCTGCGCGGTCCCGTCGCCATGGTCCACGGCTCGGGCCCGCTCATCTACGTCACCGAGATCTCGGCTGGCGCCGTCACCGAGATCAACGTCACCACGGGGACACGCAAGGTGGTGGCGGACAATCTCGCCGGCCCCGAGGGCATCGACCTCGGGCCGGATGGGAAGCTCTACGTCGCCGAGGTCGGTCAGAAGAGGGTCGTCGCCATCGATCCGGCGACGGGTGCCAAGACGGTGATCGCCTCCAATCTCGACATCGGCCTGGCGCCGTTCGCCGGTGGACCGCCGGCACTGGTTCCGACCGGCGTCGCCGTCGGCCGCACGGGCATCGTCTATGTCAGCGCCGACATCCGCAACGCGCTCTACAAGTTGACACCGCCGTAGTCGGCGCATTCCAAAGAGGCTGCCATGGCCGGTATTCCGTTCATCAGGGACTTCAAGTTCGACTACGGCACGGCGATGGAGGTGACGCCGCTGATCCGGCGGGTCGTCGCCAACAATCCGAGCGCCTTCACCTTCAAGGGCACCGGCACCTACATCATCGGACATGGCAATGTCGCGGTCGTCGATCCCGGTCCGGACGATCAGGAGCATATCGATGCCGTGCTGCGCGTGTTGCGCGGCGAGACGGTGACGCACATCCTGGTGACGCACACCCATATCGACCATGTGCCGGCGACGCCGGCGCTCGCCAAGGCGACCGGCGCCAAGGTCTACAGCTACGGGCCGCATCCCACGCCCGAAGGCGTGACGGCGGAGCAGGAGGGCGATTTCTCCTTCGCCCCCGACGTCAAGCTGAACGATGGCGACGTGATCCAGGGCGACGGCTGGAACGTCGAGGCGGTCCATACGCCGGGGCACATCTCCAACCATCTCTGCTTCGCGGTGAAGGAAGACAAGGCGCTGCTCTCGGGCGACCATGTCATGGGCTGGTCGACGGCGGTGATCTCGCCGCCCGACGGCAACATGGCCGACTACTTCAATTCGCTGCGCAAGCTGCTGCCGCGCGACGAGAGCCTCTACATCCCGACGCACGGCGCCGAGATCCGCGATCCCAATCCGTTCGTGCAGGCCTATATCGAGCATCGGCTGGGCCGCGAAGCGCAGATCATCGCGCGCCTCAAGGACGGTCCGCAGACCATCCCGCAGATGGTGGCCAAGAACTACGCCGACACGCCGGTCCATCTGCATCCGGCGGCCGGGCGGTCAATGCTGGCCCATCTCGTCCAGATGGTGAAGGACGGACGGGTCAGGACCGAGGATGGGCGCGCCGCCATCGACAGCGTCTACCGGCTGTGACAGGCCGTTGAAGTAGCCGAGTTCTGCAAATAAACGAAACAAACGAAATAAACGAATCAAACGAAGCGAGGGTCGCACCCCTGGAGCAGGTATCCTGGTACCGTTGACGGGGCGATCTTGTCCGCCGGCATCTGAAAAAGCCATTTCAACAGCCTGCCAAGGGGGAACGACCAATGGACCTGAAGCTGACGGGCAAGACCGTGCTGATTACCGGCGGCAGCCGGGGCATCGGCTTCGCCTGCGCCATGGGATTCGCGGCCGAAGGCTGCACGGTGCACATCGCCTCGCGGTCGAAGGAGTCCCTGGAAGCTGCCCGTGAAAAAATCCGCGCCCGCCACAACGTACCGGTCGAGATCCATCCCGCCGACTTCTCGAACGGCGACACCGCGCGCAGCATCGTTGAGGCGGTCGGCCATGCCGATATCCTCGTGAACAACGCGGGCGCCATCCCGCAGGGCGACGTCTTCGGCATGACCGAGCCGAAATGGCGCGAGGCCTGGGATCTCAAGGTGTTCGGCTATGTGAACGCCACGCGTGCCATGCTGGAGAAGATGTACGCGCGCAAGGCGGGCGTCGTCGTGAACGTGATCGGCCTCGCCGGCGAGAGCTTCAACTACGACTATGTCGCCGGCACGATGGGCAACGCCGGTATCATGGCCTTTACCCGCGCCGTGGGATCGAAGAGCGTCGATCACGGCGTTCGTGTCGTGGGAATCAATCCGCCGGCGACCCGCACCGACCGTATGCTGACGCGGTTACGCGCCCAGGCCGAACAGAAGTTCGGCGATGCCGAGCGCTGGGCGGAGCTGACCAAACACATGCCGTTCGGCCGTGCTGCCGAGCCCGACGAGGTCGCCGACCTCGCCGTCTTCCTCGCCTCCGACCGAGCCAGCTACATCAGCGGCGTGGTCGTGACCCTCGATGGCGGGCAGGCCGCCCGCCATTAGAGCCTTTGCCTCCCCATTCAAATGGGGAGGTGGCCCGCAGGGCCGGAGGGGTCATGAGAGGCCGATGGTCGTTCTTCCTTCGGCGCTCTCGGACATTACCCCAGGCAATGTCCTGCCGCTCCTTGGCTGAGCTTCGCTCAGCCCATCAGTAGACCTGGCGCATCACCTTGGCGGCGAAGCCGTCGACCGCCGCCTTCTTCTGCGCTTCGCTCAGCTTGCTGTCGGCCGCCACGGCCGGGCAGTAGGCCGTGAGGAGGTAGTTCACGACCTCGGCGCTCTCGACGCCGGGATAGCGGAGGCGGAGATCGGCCGTCGCCGAGGCAATGGCATTGAACGTGTCGCTGCTCGCCAGCTGCTTGCCGACGGCCGTCATCTGCGCCGGGGTTTCCTTCAGGATGCCGGGCTTGGCCGTCGGCTGCGGCTTCGGACAGTCGAGCGCGAAGGCGGGTGACGCTGCCGAGGCGACGAGGGCGGCGGCGGCCAGAGTGGCGAGGCGAAGCATTGATCGGTCTCCCGTGATGAATTCCGGAAGAGCGAATAGCAAAACCCGCTTCAATAGTCCCCTGTTCAGACGCGGTGGATGCCAATACGGATTGGCGCGGTCTGCTGGGAGGAACTGAGCGTGATCCGGTCCCCGACGGTCACCGCCGCGACCAGGACCAGAAGGCCGCCGGCCACGGCGCTCGGTCCATAGCCCCACCCCGCGCTGTGGCGCCAGCACGGAAAGGCCGCAATGCCTGCAGCCGCCAGCAGGACGGCAAGGCTCAATCCCAGCATGAGTATCCCCTTATCGTTGGCGAATGAACGAGCACAGGGAGTGCGGGTTCCGCCGCGGAATGGTCTTTATTCAGTACGGAACCGCCCAACGATCTTTCCCCAGCGACGGCGTTCCACATGGTCGCAGGCAGGCGGGCGGGGGTAGTTTGCCGCCGACGATGGACGGTCTCCTCCCCCGCGCTCGGGCGCTCCTGCATTCAGTGTTTGGTTTCAGCGCCTTCCGTCCCGGCCAGGAGGAAATCGTGCGCGCCGTGCTGGCCGGCGAGAACGTGCTGGCGGTGATGCCGACCGGCAGCGGCAAGTCGCTCTGCTACCAGCTTCCCGCCATCGTCCGGCCCGGCCTCACCCTGGTGGTATCGCCCTTGATCGCGCTGATGCGCGACCAGGTCCGGGCGCTCACCGCCGCCGGTGTCGCCGCCGGCAGCCTCAATTCCAGCAACGATCTGGCCGAGAACAGCCGCGTGCTGGGGCTGCTGCGCCGGGACGAGCTGCGTCTTCTCTATGTGGCGCCGGAGCGACTGGCCCGGCCCGACACGGTCGAGTTGCTGGCCGAGGCGCATGTCACGATGATGGCCATCGACGAGGCGCATTGCGTCTCGCAATGGGGGCATGATTTCCGGCCCGAATACCTGACGCTCGGCAATCTCGCGCGCCAGATCGGCGGCCGCCTGCAGACCCTGGCCTTCACCGCCACCGCCGATGCGCCGACCCGGGGCGATATCGTGGAGAAGCTGTTCGCTGCGGAGCCGCGCGTCTTCGTTCGCAGCTTCGATCGTCCCAACCTCCGGCTGGCCTTCAGGCCCAAGGAACGTTCGACGCGCCAGGTCCTGTCCTTCGTGCAGGCCCATCCGGGCGAAAGCGGCATCGTCTACTGCTCGTCTCGCCGCAAGGTCGAGGAGTTGGCCGAGGCGCTGATGGCGGCCGGTATCAAGGCGCGGCCCTATCACGCCGGTCTCGAGAAGGGCGTGCGCGACGCCAACCAGGATGCCTTCCAGCAGGAAGACGGGCTGGTGATGACGGCTACCGTCGCCTTCGGCATGGGGATCGACAAGCCCGACGTGCGCTTCGTGTGCCACGCCGACCTGCCGTCGAACGTCGAGGCCTACTATCAGGAGATCGGACGCGCCGGCCGTGACGGTCTGCCCGCCGATACCCTCACCCTCTACGGGCTGGGCGACATGCAGCTTCGGCGGCTGCAGATCGAGCAGAGCGATTCGTCGGATGAGCGCAAGCGCATCGAGCGCCAGCGGCTGGGCGCCCTGCTGGCGCTCGCCGAAGCACCCCGTTGCCGGCGCCAGACGCTCCTCGCCTATTTTGGCGAGGCGTCGGAGCCCTGCGGCAACTGCGATCTCTGCGTCGAGGGCGTCGAACTGTTCGACGCGACCGTCGACGCGCAGAAGGCGATGTCGGCCATCGTGCGCACCGGCGAACGCTTCGGCATGGAGCATCTCGTCGCCATCCTGACCGGCGACCTCACCGACAACGTGTCGAAGTTCAATCATGACCAGTTGCCGACTTTCGGCGTCGGCCGAAATCGCAAGGCGGCGGACTGGCGCTCGATCTTCCGCCAGCTTTCGGCGGTCGGGCTGATTGCGCAGGAGCTGATGGAGCATGGCCGCTGGCGGGTCACCGACGAAGGGTGGGCCGTGCTCAAGGGCAGGCAGACGGTCGAGCTGCGGAAGATCGCCGCGTCGAGTACCGCAAAGGGGGAGCGCCGCGGGCGGGCCACGGCGCCAGCGATCGTGAGCGACGCCGACAGCCAGCTTCTCGACTCGCTGCGCGCGCTGCGTACCCGGTTGGCGCGGGCCCAGAACGTGCCCGCCTATGTCGTCTTCTCGGACCGGACCCTGGTCGAACTCGCCACCCACCGGCCCGCGACCCAGGCCGCCATGCGCGAGATTCACGGCATCGGCGTCGCCAAGCTCGAACGCTATGGCGCCGAGTTCCTGGCCGTCATCGGGCACCGGTCAGCCTGACAGGCCCGATTCCGGAACTTCTTCAGCCTCCCCGCCGTTTTGGAGATCGCGCTGCCGTGGAAGCCGGCCGGCGTTCCCGGCCCCGCGTGGCCATCAAAGGCGGAGGAGGCGATGGCGGCCAGCATGAGTCGGTCTGTGGACCGGACGGGTGTACCGGGCCTGGACGATGTTCTGCTGGGCGGCTTGGCCGTCGGTCGCGTTTTCCTGCTGGAGGGGAGTCCGGGTACCGGCAAGACAACGATGGCAATGCGGTTTCTTCTTGAGGGCGCCGAGGCCGGACAGCGAGGCCTCTACATCACCTTGTCGGAAACCGAGGCGGAGTTGCATGCCACGGCCGAATCCCATGGTTGGGAGATGGGCGACAACGTCGAGATCTTCGAAGTTGTGCCACCGGAGAGCCTTTTCGATGCGAGCCAGCAGCAGAGTCTGCTGTACTCGTCGGATCTCGAACTGGGCGAAACCACCAAGCTGATCTTCGAAGCCGTCGAACAGAGCAAGGCTCAGCGGATCGTTCTCGATTCGCTATCGGAAATTCGGTTGCTTGCGCAAAGCTCGCTGCGATACCGGCGCCAGATTCTGGCGATGAAACACTACTTCGCGCGGCATGGTGCGACGGTTCTCATGCTCGACGATCTGACGACCGACATTCACGACAAGACGGTGCACAGCGTCGCACACGGTGTCATCCGGCTCGAGGAGATGACGCCGGACTATGGCGGCGAACGACGACGCCTGCGCGTGATGAAATACAGGGCGCAGGGGTTTCGTGGGGGCTACCACGATTTCGTCATCCGTCCGGGCGGCGCCCGCGTCTTTCCACGACTGGTCGCGGCGGAGAGCCGACGATCATCCTCCCGGGGGCGGATCGGTACGGGACTGCCCGCTTTGGACGGTCTGCTCGGTGGCGGGATCGAGCAAGGAACAAGCACGCTCCTCGTTGGACCGGCGGGCTGTGGAAAGTCGACGCTGGGGTGGCAATTCGCGGCAGAAGCCATTCGAAACGGCGACAAGGCTGCGATGTTCGTATTCGACGAGGAACTCGACTTGATCGTGGACCGGGCCAAGCCGCTTGGTTTCGATTTCGCCGCCATGCGGGCTACGGGCCGGTTGCAAATGACGCAGCTGGATGCCGCAGAGTTGTCGCCCGGCGAATTCGCCCATGTTGTTCAGAGTGCGGCCAGCGATCCGTCAATGAAGTCGGTCGTGATCGACAGCCTGAACGGCTATCAGGCAGCCATGCCTGAGGAGAGGTCGCTCATCCTTCACATGCATGAACTCGTTCAATACCTCAATCGTACCGGCGTCTCGACCTTCGTAACGGTGGCGCAACAAGGGATCGTCGGCGACATGAAATCGCCGGTGGACGTCACCTATCTCGCGGATGCCGTGATCCTGCTTCGCTTCTTCGAGGCGGGGGGATCGGTGCGTCGCGCTCTCTCGGTGATCAAGAAACGCGGCGGCAGGCACGAGGATACGATACGCGAGTTCTGGATCGATCGTGGTCTGCATATCGGTGAGCCCCTGGTGGAATTTCAGGGCGTCCTCCGCGGCACGCCTTCCTACCCCGAAGGGCGTGCGCCGTCGCGCCCGGCGCGACGCGGATGACGGTCCAGAGCCTGGGACCGCCCCTGCGAGCGTTGGTGCTGGCGCCGAAAGGGCGGGATGCCACAGTCGCGTCTTCTCTCATCGAGCCAACAGGTGTGCCGTGCGTCGTGTGTCCGCACCTCGCGAGCGTGGTCGATACACTCGACGACGAGGTCGCTTTCGTGCTGATGACGGAAGAGGCTGTTCGCGGCGCCGACCTGAGACCCCTGGCGGGCTGGCTCGCCACACAGCCTCCATGGTCGGACCTGCCGTTTCTCCTCATAACCGATCATGGCGGAGGCCCAGAGCGCAATCCCATCGCGTCCCGCTGGCTCGAAGCCTTGGGCAACGTCTCGTTTCTCGAGAGGCCATTCCATCCCACCACGTTGATCAGCGTTGCGCGCGCTGCCGCAAAGGGTCGGCGACGACAGCATGAGACGCGGCGGCTGTTCGCCAATCTGCGAGAAAGCGACGTGCGTCTGCGGACGGCATTGCGTGCCGGCCGCCTGACAGATTGGGAATTCGACTTTTCGACCTCGCAACTTGGGATCTCGGTCGAGGGGAAAGCGATCCTCGGCCGCTCGGGCCCCCGGGAGATCGAGCTCCATGAGCTGCTGCGCGGGATTGCAGGCGAAGATCGGATCCGCGTGGCTCGAGCCTTGAGCCACAGCATTGCGTCCAATGAAGATTTTGCGGTCGATCTCCGCTTCGAGCGCCCGGACGGCACAATTCTCTGGCTGGATGTCCGTGCAAGCCTGGTCCGCGATGGCCTGGGATCGCCGCGGCGTTTCGTCGGCCTTGCTTCGGACATTACGGCCCGCAAGTCGGCGGAGATGGCGCTTCAGGGCATGAACGAGAAGCTCGAGAGGCGCGTCGAGGAGCGAACGGCTCAGCTTCGCAGCGCACACGACGAACTCCTGGCACAGATTGCCGAGCGGGAACGCACGGAGGCACAACTGCGACAGATGCAGAAACTGGAGTCGATCGGGCAGCTCACTGGCGGCGTCGCCCACGACTTCAACAACCTCCTGACGGCCGTCATCGGTAATCTTGAACTACTGCGCAAACGCGTGCCTTCCAGCCCCTCCAGTGATCGGCTGATCGACGGCGCAATGCAGGGCGCGCAACGTGGTGCGTCACTGACGCAGCGCCTCCTCGCCTTCGCGCGTCATCAGTCGCTGGATGCCCGGCCCGTCGACCTCGGGGCATTGGTGCGAGGCATGGATGACCTGCTCCATCGTTCGCTCGACCCGTCGATCACGATGGTCGTCGATCTTCCCGCCGGCATTCCTCCGGCCCATGTCGATGCCAATCAGCTCGAACTCGCCTTGCTGAATCTTGCCGTCAACAGCCGGGATGCCATGCCGGCGGGTGGCACTTTGACCTTGACCCTCGATGTCGCGCACGCGGACGCGGAGAGAGATCTGGCGGACGGCCGCTATGTTCGCCTCACTGTGTCGGATACCGGCGTAGGCATGGACGGCGAGACACTCGGGAAGGCCATAGAGCCGTTCTTTTCGACCAAGGACCTCGGCAAGGGAACCGGGCTTGGCCTCTCGATGATCCACGGTTTGGCCCAACAACTCAAAGGGGCTCTGCGTCTCTTCAGTACGCCCGGTCAGGGAACGCGGGCGGAACTGTGGTTGCCGGTCGCCCATGTTGCGGCAATCCCCCTCGCTCCCGAGTCTCCCGTCGAACCTCCGGGAGAGAAGCGCCGGGCGATCATTCTCTTCGTCGATGACGACTATCTCATCGGCCTCAGCACGACTTCGCTCCTCGAGGATCTCGGACACACAGTCGTCGGGGCGACTTCAGGATCGGAGGCGCTGGAAATCTTGCGTTCCGGCCAATCCCTCGACCTGATGATCACGGACTATGCGATGCCCGGCATGACCGGACTGGAACTCGCCGAGCAAGCTCGGGCGCTGCGGCCGAACCTTCCGATACTGCTCGCCACCGGTTACGCCGATCTGCCAACACGCCCCGGGTTTGTCCTGCCGCGCCTCAGCAAGCCCTATCAGCAGCAGCAACTTGCCGAGCAGATCCAAAACTTGCTGGGGTGAGTCATCGGGTCAGGAACGGCATCACCCGCCGCACGCGCTCGTCGCGCAGCCACAGGCCGCCCCAGACCGTAATGCCGAAATAGATGCCGAACAGCGTGTGGCTGAACAGAGGGCTGTCGATTCTCAAGTGCGTCGCGATCGCGCCCCCGAACAAGCCGGTCAGCAGGACCGCGCCCAGCAACGCGGTTCGAGGCCAGGCGTAAAGCGCCGTGCAGGCGAGGGTCACTGCCCCTAGGAGGCGTGCAAAGGAATCAGTCGTCGGGTAGCCCAGCTCTTTCATGGTGCTGGTTACGATGTCGAGTGGCGGCAGTTTGATCATCCCGTCGAAGATCAGGAACAGGATGGCGAGGCCGCTGAGGACGCGGCCCGCCCAGAGTGCTCTTGCAGAGACCATGCTTGCTCAGCTCTTGTTCATGGTCGTGCCCATGGACCACAGGACGCCGAACGGGTCGCGGAACTGGCCGTAGCGGTCGCCCCAGAACATGTCCTGCACCGGTAGCACGACGGTGCCTCCGGCCTTCAAGGCCTTGTCGAAGGCGGCATCCACGTCGTCGACCTGGAGATGGAGGATGAAGGCCGCGGGCTTTTCCAGCGGAGCGCCATGCTCGGGGAAGGCGTCGGCCAGCATCAGGGACCCGCCGTTGATCACCAGATGAATGTGCATATGGCGGCCCTTGTCGTCGGGCGGCATGCGCATGACTTCCCGGGCGCCGAGCGCCTTCGCATAGAATTCGGCCGCCTGGCTGGCATTGCTGACCGAGAGATAGGGGCAGGGGCCACCGAGGACGGGCGGCTGGACGGCAGGGCTCATGACGGTCTCCTTGGCTGATGTCATGTGCCGAGGACGAACGGCCGGCTTCCGATCCGACACGGCCGGCCGGATTTTTTCAGCAAGACAGCCGGTCTAGATGGTGCCGGATATGTGCCGCCTCGGCCGGGGTGTTGGCGAGCGCGATCGCGCGGCCGAAGGCTTCCCGGGCTTCCTGGGGGCGCTCGAGCTGCTGCAGCAACGCCCCTTTCAGGCCGTGGAAATAGAAGTAGCCCTGCAGCCGTGCGCCGAGCGGCTCGATCATCTCGAGCGCGGCCTCGGGTCCGCGAACCTTCGAGACCGCAACCGCCCGATTGAGGGTCACGACGGGCGACGGCTGCAGCCGTTCGAGGTTGGCATAGAGCAGGTCGATCTGTGCCCAGTCCGTGTCCTGCGCGCGTTGCGCGCGGGCATGCAATGCCGCGATGGCCGCCTGGATCTGGTAGGGGCCCGGCCGGCGGTGGCGCATCGCCTTGTCGATCAGGGCCAGTCCCTCGGCGATGCGCGGCCGGCTCCACAGGCTGCGATCCTGGTCCTCCAGCAACACGATGTTGCCCTCCCCGTCGAAGCGAGCCTTGGCCCGCGCGCGCTGCAGCAGCATCAACGCCGTGAGGCCCATGATCTCGGGCTCGGCGGGAAACAGGCGCAGCAACAGGCGGGCGAGCCAGATCGCCTCCTCGGCCAGCGGCTTGCGCGCCTCGGCCTCACGGCTGCTGCTCGCGGAATAGCCCTCGTTGAAGAGCAGGTAGATCATGGCCGCCACGGCGGCGAGCCGTTCGGCCCGCTCCGGCGCGCCCGGTGTCTCGAACGGAACGCCGGCATTGCCGATGCGGGCCTTGGCGCGGGTGATGCGCTGCTCCATCGCGGCCTCGCCGACCAGAAAGGCCTGGGCGATCTGCTTCACCGAGAGGCCGCAGACGATGCGCAGCGCCAGCGCGATCTGCTGGGTCGCCGGGAGGTCGGGGTGGCAGCACACGAACAGCAGCCGCAGAATGTCGTCCTTGTAGTGCTCGCCGTCGAGCCGGTCGGCCAGCGAGGACTCGGCGTCGTCGAGGTCCGAGAGCACCGCCTCGTCCGGCAGTTCCGTTTGCTTCGCCTGCCGGCGGACCTGGTCCATCGCGGCATTGCGACCGACCAGGATCAGCCAGGCCGCGGCATCGCGCGGCGGGCCGTTCTGCGGCCAGGTCTTCAGCGCGCGCAGGCAGGCTTCCTGGAAGGCTTCCTCGGCGGTATCGAGACTCCGGAAGTAGCGCAGCAGCGCCCCCATCACCCGGGGGCGGGCCGCACCCAGAATCGGATCGATCCAGCCGAGATCGGTCATGTGGCCGGCTGCTTCTCGTCGGCGAGTTGGCTGGGATGGAACTCGGCCACCGGCCGGATCTCGTAGCTGCCGGTGCCGGGATTGGCCTTGGCCAGTTCCTTCGCCGTATCGATCGCCTCCTCCAGGGAAGTGCAGTCGATGACGTAGAAGCCGAGCAGCTGTTCCTTGGTCTCCGCGAACGGCCCGTCGATCACCATCTCCTCGCGCCCTTTGCGCAGGGTCGTGGCGGCCGTCGTCGGCAGGAGGCGGGCGACCGGCCCCAGCCGTCCCTGCCGGGCGAGCTTGTCGTTCACGGCATAGAGCTTCGTCATGGTCTCATCGTGGTATTCCTTCGACCACGAACCGATGGCTTCCTCGGAATTGTAGCAAAGGATGGCGTAGAGCATGGGTCTTCGGCTCCTGTTGGACGGAGGACGCAGGAACGGGCCTCGTTCCGACAGCCCGGCCCTGAATTATTTCAGCTCACCCGGCGTCGGAAGAGACCGGAGTCTCGAAGGGAATGCCGGCCTTCAGGATGCGATAGCGGCCATCCTCGATCTGCGCGCCGGTCACGATTCCGGTGCGGGCGCTGCCGCCGTCGAGACCGAGACGATCTCCCTCGAAGAGGTGCGGATCTTCCATGCCGCTGATCGCCCGGTGCTTGTCGGGCGGTGTGTGGCCATGGACCACCAAAGTGCCGCCGAAACCCTGTTTCCAGTCGAGGAAACCATGATTGATCCAGGCCCAGCGCGCCTCGGTGAAGATCAGCCAGGGGCGGGCGAGGAACTCGTCCTGCTCGGCATGGGGATCGAGACCGCCATGGACGAAGACCGTGTTGCCCAGCCTGACATGAGAGCGCATGCCCTGCAGGCGGTGCACGACCGTCTCGCCCAGCGCATCGTGCAGCAGGGCCTGGTCGGCATGGGCCGCTTCCCGGCCGGCGCGGGCCGCCATCTCGTCGAGGAGAATGTGGCCGCCCATTCGCTTGCTGAGCCACATGGTCTCGGCTTTGTGCGCATGCGGACCGCCGACCACCGTGAGCATCATCATGATCTCGTGGTTGCCCATTAGCCGGTCGACATGGTCGACGCCGTGCGCTTCCTCCGAGCGGGCCCACAGTTCGAGCACACCGGCGCTGTCGGGGCCGCGGTTGATCATGTCGCCGAGATAGATGAGCCGTCGTTTGCTTGCGGTCTCACCGGCCAGCCCCGCGATCGAATTCAGGAGCGCGCCGAGTTCGGCCGCACAGCCATGGACATCGCCGATGGCGAACACCGTCTCGCCCTTCAGATCGAAGGGAGCGGGCTTCCACTCTGAGACGGTGACGGGGAGGTCGGTCATGGGGCCATGCTAGCCCTATCCGGGTAGGCGCTCCACCGCCGCCGGCTCGCGGTCGAACTCGTGCTTGATCCCTCGATTGAGGTCGTATTTGAGCTGCATGGCCGACTCCCGCGGGGTCCATACCTGTGCAGCCAATGTGTACTTGTCGGCCTCCAGCGTATCGATGCCGATCGCCGAGACCTTGAGAACCCGGGCATCCCGTTCGATCGTTGCGCGAAGGCGCGAGATCGAGGTGTCGATGTCTTCGTTTGCGGGCCGGGGAACGCGGAATTCCAGTCGCGCGGTATCATTGCGGGTCGGCACCTTCAGGATCTCTCCCCACAGCTTGCCGTTGGGAATGATGATGCGCGTGTTGTCGTCGCCGTCGATCTCCGTGAAGAACAGGTTGATCTCACGCGCGATGCCCGTGACTCCGCCGGTCTCGACCCGGTCGCCGATATGGAACGGGCGAAAAACAACCAGCATGATTCCTGCCGCGAGATTGCTGAGCGTGCCCTGGAGCGCCAGGCCGATGGCGATGCCCAACGCACCCAGAACGGCGACGAAGCTCGTGGTCGCGATGCCGAAGGTCGTGAGAACGGCGACGAAGGTGAAAACGAGGACGGTGTAGCGGGCGCCGTTGCCGAGGAAGAGCGCGACGGTGCGGTCGATCCGCGGCGTGCGCTGGCACAGGCGGACCACTGCCCGGTAGAGCAGCCGGGAAATCATCCAGCCGATGCACAGGATGATGATCGCGCCGACGACCCGAAGCCCATAGGTCGTACCCATGGCCACCATTATGTTGGCGGCATGGTTCCACTGTTCCTCGATCTCCATGAGGGAGGCAACGCCCGCGGCGCGCGGACGGTTCCTCCGCCGGCCGGAGGGCCTTAGCGGGCGTCGTTCTCGCGAATGAAGGCGCGGACGCGCGGCATGATCTGCTCACGCCACTTGCGGCCGTTGAAGATGCCGTAGTGACCGACCCGCGGCTGCTCCCAGTGCACGTGCCTCGCCCCGGGAATGTTGGGCGTCAGGGCGTGTGCTGCCTTGGTCTGGCCGACGCCCGAAATGTCGTCGAGCTCGCCCTCGACTGTCATCAGGGCGGTCTCGATGAAGGAGGGATCGATCTTGCGGCCGCGGCTCACCCACTCGCCGCGCGGCAGCAGATGTTCCTTGAACACGACCTCGATGGTCTGGAGATAGAACTCGGCGCTGAGGTCCATCACGGCGAGATATTCGTCGTAGAAGGCGCGGTGAGCGCCGGCCGGATCGTCGTCGCCCTTCACCAGATGCTCGAACTGCCGCATATGCGCATTCACATGGCGGTCGAGGTTCATGCTGATGAACGAGGTGAGCTGCAGGAAGCCGGGGTAGACGCGGCGCAGCGCGCCCGGATAGTTGAGCGGCACCGTCGAGATGACGTTCTGGCGGAACCACATCATCGAATTGCGCATCGCGAGGTCGTTGGGGACCGTCGGGCTGACACGCGTGTCGATCGGGCCGCCCATCAGGGTGAGCGACTTGGGCTGACGCGGCTCCTTCGCCTCGGCCATCAGCGCGGCGGCGCCCATCACGGGCACCGAAGGCTGGCAGACCGCGATGACATGGACGTCGGGTCCGAGATAGCGGCAGAAGTCGGCGACGTAGTCGATATAGTCGTCGAGATCGAAGTTGCCCTGGCTCAGCGGCACCTCGCGTGCGTCGATCCAGTCGGTGATGTGGACGTCATGGTCGGGCAGCAGCGCCTCGACCGTTCCGCGCAGCAGGGTGGCGTAGTGGCCGCTCATCGGCGCCACGACCAGGACCTTGGGATCGCGGCGGGTGGTGTCGCGATGGAAGTGCAGGAGCTGGCAGAAGGGCTTGCGCAGCAGGATCTCTTCGTTGACGGCGACGGTGTCGTCGCCGACCACCGTCGTCTTCAATCCGAATGCCGGCTTGCCGTAATTCTGGGTGAGGCGCGTCATGATCTCCGCGCTCGCGGCGATCGACTTGCCGAACCAGGTTTCCGCCCACGGATTGTAGGGGCTGGAATAGACCTGCTCGAGGGCGCTGGCCCACATCCGGAGGGGGACGGAGAGCTGGCGCTGGAATTCGTAGGCTTGATAAAGCATGGGGCGCGGATTGTACGCTCACGCGGGCCCTTGTCACGCCGATATTGCGGCGCAACAATTGTGAAAAATCAACGACTTAGAGAAGGCGCCCCACGGCGTTGGCAATGGTTTCGGCCTTGGCGTCATGGGTGAAGTGGGTGACGAAGCGACCGTTGCGGTCGAGAAGGTAGACGATCGAGGAGTGGTCCATGAGGTAGGGCGAACCCTCCTTGCCGGGCACCTTCTGGTAATAAACGCGATAGGCCTTGGCCACGTCGGCGATCTGCTGTGGCGTCCCGGTGAGGCCGATGATTCCCGGCCCGAAGTTCGGCACATAGCCCTTGAGCAGTTCCGGCGTGTCGCGCTCGGGATCGATGGTGATGAAGACGAGGTTCACCTTCTTGGCCGCATCCGGTCCCAGCTTTTCGACCGCCGTTTCCATCAACAGCAACGAGGTCGGGCAGACGTCGGGACAATAGGTGAAGCCGAAATAGATCAGGGTGGGCTTGCCCTTGAGTTGATCACTCGAGAAGGGGCGGCCGTCCTGGTCGACGAGCTGGAACGGCCCGCCGATCGACGGCTTGCCGCCCTGCGTGGCATCCCAGCCGATCCAGCCGGCGGCGACGACGAGCGCCGCGATCCAGACGCCGAGCAGCGCCTTCATTGTGCGTGACATGGCGTGAACATGGGCTGCACGGGGCGGCTCGACAAGCCGGACGCCTCGTCGCACAACCTCTCTGCCTGTGCGTTTCGATCGAGAGGGAAGTACGATGTTCTACGATGCCGCCAAGCGCGACCACGGACTGCCGCAGGATCCGCTGAAGGCGCTGATCGTGCCGCGGCCCATCGGCTGGATCTCCACGGTCGACGGCCAGGGCCGGGTCAATCTCGCGCCCTACAGCTTCTACAACGGCGTCGGCGAGTTCCCGCCCATGGTCTACTTCGCCATCACCGGCACCTACGGCGACACGCCGACCAAGCACAGCCGCATGAACGCCGAGGAGACCGGCGAGTTCGTGGTCAACATGGTGACTGCGGAGATGAGCGAGAAGATGAACATCACCACCGCGATGGTGGCCTACGGCATCGACGAGATGAAGCTCGCCGGCCTGACGCCCGAGCCCTGCCGCTTCGTGAAGCCGCCGCGGGTCAAGGAATCGCCGGTGGCGCTCGAGTGCAAGTACTGGAAGACGATCGAGCTGCCGGAAGAGCCGGGGCACGAGGCCAAGCGCGGATCGATCGTGCTGGGCCAGGTGGTCGGCATCCACATCGACGACGCCATCCTGAAGGACGGCCGTGTCGACATCCTGTCGATGAAGCCGGTCGCGCGGCTGGGCTACAGCGAATACACGACGGTCGAGAACGTCTGGAAGATGCGCCGCCCGGACGATCCGCGGTTTCAGTGAGCAAGAGCTTATGCCCCCTCCGTCGGCGTAAGACGCCGACGGAGGGGGCATAACTTCAGTGCGCCGCCACCACCGGCGCCAGCGAGCGCGCCATTGCGAGCACGCGCCTGTCGGCCATCGCCTCGCCCATCATCATGAAGCCGACGGGCAGTTCGCCCTTGGCGTGACACGGCAGGCTGATGGCGCAGCGGTCGAGGAAATTGCCGACCGTGGTGTTGCGTAGTAGCAGCAGGTTCTTCTTCGTGAAGCCCTCGGGCGTCGAGACTTCCTCGATCGTCGGCGCCACGATGGCGCAGGTCGGCATGATCACCGCGTCGTAGTTCGAGGTGATGGCCGAGACGCGACGGCAGAGGTCGGCGCGCTTTGCCAGCAGCTCGATGTAGTCGGCGGCGGTCATGTCCTTGCCCCGCATGATGCGCGGATGGACGAACGGGTCGTAGTCCGGACCACGGCGCGCGATCAGCTCCCTGTGCCAGGCATAGGCCTCGGAGGCCGCGAACCCGCCCTTGGCATTGATGGCCGGCAGTTCGTTCAGCTCGGCGAGGTCGATCTCCTCGATCTTCACACCCTTGGCCGCCAGCGCCTTGCAAGCGCGCTCGAAGGCCTTGGCCACGGTCGCATCGAGTTCATCCATCACGAAATGCTTCGGGATGGCAAAGCGCAGTCCGGCGAGCGGCGCCGCGTCGGGCACCGAGATCGGCCCCTTTCCGAATTCACCGGCGAAGACGGCGTCGACGATGGCGCAATCCTCGACCGAGTTGGCGAGCGGCCCGATCGAATCGAGCGAGGTCGAGAGCGGGATGACGCCGTCGATGGGTACGCGGCGCGCCGTCGGCTTGAAGCCCACGA